>JACXTT010000368.1_pt1 | contig 75235 bp, 64 predicted proteins | sample 9270951 | NCBI WGS metagenome assembly JACXTT01 (sample SAMN15532306, study PRJNA645909) | rock metagenome | isolation source: weathered quartz diorite | place: Puerto Rico | collected 2017-06-21
TAAAACGTGGGAGAGTAGGTCGGTGCCAAATCTTATCACCTTCATTGGTGTAAAACACAAAGCCTCAGATAACTCTGAGGCTTTTTTGCGTTTGTAGCTTTTCTGAGTAAATATCTGTCACATATATGCTTGAGACTGCCTTATCGTTTATATCTATAAGTAGCCTTAATTAGTATCTCCTTTAATTCCTTCTTAACAGAGGACTCCGCATCAAAACTATTCACGATATTGTCTGCATTAGAAGGTATTGAAAATATGAATGCAGAAGTATCTCCATCTACTATCGAAGCTGTAATTCGACAACAACTCGAAGCTTATAACAAAGGCATTGACACCTTTAAGGAAAATTATTCCCGTATAATTAATTTAAATCAACTCACCAATAATAATGTAGCCGCAAATCCGCATTCCTGCTTTTAACAGAAGTGCTTTAGATGCCTGGTTTTTAACGTTGCATCGAGCGGCTGGGATTCTATTTAATCGGTATGCTTCTCTTTTAAGTTCCTGCATAAGGAGTGTCCCATATCCCATGTTTCTGAAGTTTTCCTTCACCTCATAGTAAATGTCGATATAAGGGAAATTATAGTTCCAGATAAAGCCCCCCGTGGCAACTATCTCCCCATCTTTTTGTATACTGTAGGCGTTCCAATCTTCGGAGCTCAGACTTTTTATAAATTGTGCGCCAGGTATTGTAAACGCTGTTTCAAATGCTGTTTCGAATAGAATGGCCTCGGCATTGATATTTTTAGCCGATTCCAATGCCATACTTGCAAGTAAGGTATCATTGGTCTGGCATTCTACAAAACCGGCACATGAAATTTTTATAAACTGGTCAAATATATGTCTGGCATATTTTCTGAAAGGCTGGTCTAAAAAGAACTCGCATATCGTAGCTCTGTTCTCACGTTTGTCTTTTCCCCATACTGAACCATAGCCAATGGAAATTTCATTAAATTTAAAAAGATAAACGTCTACCCAGCCGGCATCATGGCATTTGTTATAAATGAATTGAAATTTTGTTTCTGCAAGAAACAACCGGCGATGTGATTCGATATCTACCCCTTGTACTTTTACAATGTCAAATTCCATAGAACCGGTAAAAGTTAATAAGCCTTATTCAAAAATAAGAAAAACATAAATATACCCAGTATAGTGGCGCGTGAATACTACCTATTGCGTCGAAACAATACGATAAAGGATCCAGTTATCAGTTTCGTACACTCTTTGGTAATTTACACCACTGTTCACTATTTTAATAAGCGGGATATATCGGCTGCTTAGCTGCGTATAGCCAGTAAAAGGATTTTTAGGTGTAGCTATCAGAACATAATCATCATAGCGGTACGGCGTTTCTATCGCACTTAAAAACAGGTCCTGGTAGGGTAATGTTAGTTTTTGGATGTCGTGCGTAAATGCGGCTACGGGATAGGCTACAGCATCATCCATCAGCACACGCGATGTTTTGGGGAGGTTATTGATCACCTCGGCCAATTCCATGCTTTCCTCCTGATCGGTATTGGGTTTGAGCGTGGTTAGTGTGGCTATAAATCTTTTTTCATCGGTTATTAATGATTGACTCAGGAAGATATACCCGGTATATAGCTGAATCAATATAACAATAAACAGTATTGCCTTAAATAGCATTTGCCGCTTTACCGTTTGAGCTTTAAACACCAGGCATAGTAATGACATGATCAGGAAAATGAGGTAATACTCATAAGTCAAAAATATCTTGTCGTATTTGATATGTAAAAACTCAATAAAGGCAAATGGTGTTAAAATAGTTAAGGCTTGATAGGTACTTTCCCTGAACAGGTAAATAGCCACTAATATCAACGGGCAAAAATAAATCACCCTTACCGATACCATGATAGATAGCTCCGGCAACTGATAGTTGGCGCTGGTAGTAGCAATATCAAAGTTAAGTTTATCAACCAATACATTCCAGGTAGCATAGGGGCTCTCGATAAAATAGTTCAGATCGTTGGCATGTGTAAGGTTGAGCAGTTTATAACAGATCACCGAGGCTACCGGTAAAATAAACAGGATGATGTAAATAGCAAACGTTTTGTTGATGAGCTTACGACGCAGTGATGGACTATTGAAACTTAAAAACAGGCGGAAAATAGATTCCTTTTCGCCCAGGTTTAAACTTTGAACGGTGATAACCAATACCAATGGAACAAAGAACAGGGTAAGCCAGATAAACTTATAATCGCAAAAAATAAGTATCACCAAACAAATACTCGCCAGCGAAACGTGGAAAGTAGTGTTGGAGCGATAAAATTTGAGCAGGTTAAAAAAGAACAGGAAAAAGAAAGTAAGCACCATATAAATGGATTTTCCTGAACAGGCCGTGTACAGAAGGCCTGGGTGTATAAAAAACAATAGCAACAAAACGTACAAATAGAAATCATCATCAATACGTTTAGTTAATGCACTGGCAATAATATAAAATAAAACCGCTGTACCAATGGCCGAGGCTATTACCGGCGCCAGGTAGGAGTCGATCCAGCTGAAAATAAAGGTATTATAAAAGGGCAGTAAGGGTGATGTAAGACCCATTACTTTGATACGGTTACCCAGGCCCTCAAAAACTATTTTGGTTTTTTCAATGTAAAAAATACTTTCCTGATTATAGTAACCTAAATGATTTAAATAAATACCAATCACCAGGTAGTAGGCGCCAAGTATCAGGGTTAATATAAAGAGATATTGATTTTTTGAAATTTTCATTACAATAATCTTATTTAATAACGTTTGTTGGGTTATTAACTTTACTTAATCCGTGATTGGTTTTTTCCCAGTAAAAAGGCTTTACTATTAACTGGTACAAACCCATATAAGCGGCTGCCGAATGCATTAACCAATAAACCGGGTTGGCAATGGCAAATAATATCAATTCAAAATACCTACGCTTAAATACCGCCATCATGTTGATATATATCATCAGGATGTTACCAACCATCAGGTTAAATATCGCCATAAACAATACCCAATCCGGGAAAAGCGAACGTATGGTCGAAAAATCAAATATAAGGTAGCTGATAAATATGGCCAGTAAAAGGGGGTAAGCCAAAAATGTAGCTGATGTGGCGCCTATAAAAAAATTAAATCCCCAGAATCCCCGCCATCCAATTTTGCGGACAAGAGCTGCCGGGTTACGCATGTGTACCAGGTAAGTTTGCATATAACCCTTAATCCAGCGCGAACGTTGGCGTATCCAGTTAAAAGGCTCGTTGTTAGCCTCCTCGTAAGTGGTGGAGTTAATAATGGATATTTTATAACCTTTGGCATAAGCGCGTACACCCAAATCGGCATCTTCGGTTACGTTAAACGGATCCCAGGCGCCTAATTCTACCAGCGCATCCATTTTAAAATGATTGCTGGTGCCCCCCAGCGGAATAGGGATATCCAATGTATCCAGCCCGGGAAGCATATAATCAAACCAATAGGAGTACTCCAGTGTAAACATACGGGTCAGGAAGTTCTCGTTCCGGTTAAAGTAGTTTAGCGCACTTTGTACACAGATGTAATTTTGCGGCAGTTTGGCAAAAAGCGCTACCACCTTTTTGAGCTGATCAGTATCGGGGATATCTTCGGCATCATAAATGGTGAGGTATTTACCTTTTGAGAAATGCAAACCATAGTTGCAAGCTTTAGGCTTGGTTTTAGGCAGGTGAAAAGGTACCACAATTACTTCAAAAACTCCGGGAAAATCAAGGTTTTGAACCGCCTGAAGTGTTCTGTCATCATCCTCTTCAATCAACAATTTAATATCCAACTGTTCACGGGGATAATCCAAACTCTGTAAGTTCCAGATCAGTTTTTTGATCAGCTTATCTTCTTTATAAACGGGCAGCAATATAGTGTAAACCGGCAAACTGCTTTCTACAATGTCCCGTACATCGGTTTTGGTTACAGCCTGGTGCAGTTCAAAGCGCGAACCCACAAGCGCCAGAAATAGTTTAAAAACAATAGCGATCAGGAAAACCGTACTGATAATTACGTTGATAATGATGGATGTATTTTTAAAATTCAACACCAGGCCTATAGCTGTAATGCTGATGATAATAAAAATAGTAATGAGTTGCGCACTGGTAAAGGTAGTGGATGCCGAACTTTCAGGGTCGCGCCTTAAAAGCTCAAACACCGAAGCCTTTACATATTTTTCGCCAAGCAGTTTATGACTTAACCAGGTGATGTCCAGGTCGCTGGCTACAATGATGTGGGGCTCCAGATCATAAGTAAACTTGATAAACTCAATAAACAACTGGTTGCTCGGATCACTCATTAAGGTTACTACCTTATTATTTTCGATGCGGAGTGGTAAAGCAATATGATCGTTAGCAAATTTCAGATCGATCTTTTTCAGTATTTCGGTATCAAAAGCTTCTTCTCTTACCGGTGCAAAAGTAAAGCCCGCGTTGTTTAAAGAGCGCTCGTAATTTTTACGTGAAATATACCCAAAGTTAAGGGCTATCTTGGCGTATGACATCCCCGAACGTTCCGAAAAATGCTTGATTTTTTCCTGATCGCCTGGTGTGATGAACCTGTCGTTAACCAAAAGTTCAGGAATAGAAATACTCATAATTAAATATAAATGTTAAAATAGGAATCAAGAGTCAAGAATCAAGAGCCAGGAAAAATTCGAAATCATTTACTTTTTGTCTTGATTCCTGATTCTTAACTCTTGATTCTCCGGTCGCATTAATCGTTAAACAACTCCTGTGATTTTTGAACTTTTGAACGCACGTACAGGAACGAAAGTAATATCAGTATCAGTAAACCCAATAATATGTACAGGTTATAGTTATCCCAGAAACGGGTTAAACCGCTTTTGGTATCAATGTACTCCAGGTTTTCGCTTGATTTATTGATGTTGAACAAGTATTTGTTGGAGTTAACATCTGATATGCAAACGTTGCTTGACAGGGTTGAGAGCTGTTCGGTAATGGATTTAGATACCGCCAAAAATGCCTCAGAAACATGTTTACCTGTTGCCGTAAGCACCAGTGTGGCGTTATTACTGCGTCCGTAAAATATCTGGGCCAGGCCGTTTGATACCGTATCTGATAAAGAGTAAACCGGCGTGTGATTATCCGTATTGTACAATCGGAAATCACGGCTGAAGGTAATTGGCGCATCCGGGAATTCATTCAGCAACTTATCATCCTTAGAAAGAAGCGCGATAATATTATATTTTTTAAGCTCATCTGGCTGTATGCCATCCGAATAAACAAACTCAGGGAAGTTATTAGCGTTGATGTTGTTATTTAGCTCATAAATAATTTCGCCCAGTGCAGCAGCGGCATATTTTGCGTAATCCCTGCTTATTAATATACGTGTAGTACCTGTATTAAAGGCCTCTGGATATTGGTAAAAGCTCAGGTTGCTGGTAATGAACGGGTTTTTTGACTCCAAGTATGACTTATCTACGTCAACCTCTGCAAAAAAATTGATGAAACTATCTTTACAATGCCCTGTAGTTGGGAAAAACCGGAACTCAGCCTCCAGCGTATTGTATTTATGGTGCTGGTAACGGTTAATAGTGATAGAAGTATTTAACTTACCGGATGCATCCAGTTTTTCGCTGCTGATGAGCAGGCCGTTGAGGTAAATGTTAAAGAAACCACGGTCGCCGGGACTTAGTCCACTATAATTGGCCACAAAGTGGATCTCTACCTCTTTGGGTGTAAAGCTAAAGTCGCTGTTTTTAAAGGAGTAAGCACTTTTCAATGAACCAATACCCGATAGAAAGTCGCTTACACCACCAATTTGTTTCAGGGATAATTTAGAGCGGTTTTCGTCGATGCTTTTGAAGAAAGTGTTTTGCGCTTTCTCAATCAGCAGGTAATCGCCGTAGGTTGAATTCAGGATATTCATGTTACCCAAAGCGGTAATTGCTTTTTCAAAGCCGTTGTCGTCGCCACCGGTAATAAATAGTATTTCTTTGGATACATTTTCCTGACTCACCGTTTTAACCGGTGTAAGGGTACCATTTGGGGCTGCAACCATGCGGGTAATGGTATCAGTAACCAGGCCTACAGATTTGTGCAGGTAAAATAAACCCTGATCATTTTGTGGGGTTACTTTTACCAGTTCGCGTTTAGCTGCGGTTAGGCTTGCTATGTTCCCAACCTGTATGTAGTTGCGCACGGTATCAGGTAGTTTATCCTCTTCAAATACCTGGATGTTGCGGGTTTGGGTCTTTTTTAACCTGGAATAGGCCCATGCTACTGCCTTCAGATCATGCAGAGTTGGATTTGCCGGATAAACAATAGCCCTTTTAGAGTCAAAACAGTTGCTGATGTTTACGTTATCAAAAAAGCTTTTATTGCTTTTTAGTAATGCCAGATAGGAATAATTTTTGATCTTTAACCACATAGCCGGGTTATCCAGATCCTTACATTCATCATCGCTGATGGTGAGCAGGGTTTTTACCTGGATCTTCAGGAACTTATCAGGAGACAGATCCGCACGGGTGAGGTTCAGGGTAAGTTTCTGTATAGAATCCCTGGTTAACCGGCCGCTGTATGCGGGTTTGTTGTTGATAACCACGTTAATGAACGAACGCTCTTTGATCAAAGCCTGCGATGGCTCAAAATACAATACCAGCTTGCTGCCATTCATTTCGGTAAGCGGGGTTATCTTCACATAAAATGAATTAGCGCCACTCATTCCGTATAGCACATCGTCTTCATGCCCAAGCGATTTAAAAGTTACTATACTTTGTGCTTGCGTTGTTGTATTTATTAAAAATACAAAAGCTAAAAGGGCTAAAAATTTACTCATCTGGTTGTAAATATTAATTTATAACGTAAAACTCAACTCTAAAATAATTACCGTTATCGTCACTGCGATAGGTAAGTTCACCGCCCATTTCCTGGGTCATTAATTTGGCGATAGAAAGGCCTAAACCAAGGCGGCTTTCATTAACTCCCGATGTATCATTAAGCGTTTTTAGCTTATTAAACATCATATCCAACTCTTTTTGACCAATGGCTATGCCTTCATCAATAATTTCAAAAACAAAGCGTTGGCGCTGCAGACTGGTTACCACCCTGATATCATTATTAGTTTGCGAAAACTTAATGGCGTTTGATAGTAGGTTCTGAAATACCTGACCGGCAAATACCCGGTCGAGCCTCACATTAAGGGGCAGTTTCAGGATGTTATCTGTTAGATGAATGTTTTTCATCTGTGCAGTTTCATATAAACCCCTGAAAACGTGTGCCACTTCTACATTGGCATCAAATATCTCCAGATTAAACTGCATTTCCGGCGATTCTATCTCTTTCACATCCATCAGCCTGTTCAGCAGGTACTGCATCTTTTCGGCCGACTCCGCTATGTAGCCTACATACTCCTTTTGATCGGTGCTCAGGCGATAATCTTCTTCCTTGATCATGTTATTGCTCATCACTACCGAGCCAATGAGGTTCTTCAAGTCGTGACCGGCTATATTGATAAAGCTGTTCTTTTGTCCGTCAATTTTACGTAACTGCTCATATTGAGCATCGATCAGGTTGTTTTTGGCATTAATATCGGCATTTTGCTGTTTAAGCTGCTCGTTTGATTTTTCAATCAGTATCTGCGAACGTACATCCCTTTTCATCACCTTGTAACGGGTGCCTGGGATAATGCAGGAAATAATAGCAGTTATAAAAAAGAATTGCCCGCCATTACTGATCACGATATCCAGGTTATAATCACTGAATAAATTAAAAAATATAGCCAGTAATAATAAAGCTACCAATACTTCTATAAAGGAGTTAATAGGCTCCCAAAATACCTGCAGGTTAAAGAACAAAACAATGGTTGCAAAAACCAGGTAATAAATATTAAGGTTCTGGATTTTTACAATATTGCATAAAAGCGCCGACGTTACCGAAAGTAAAAAAAAACTGATATGCAGCAGCAGCCGGTAATCATATCTTTTGGCCGTAAAAAGTCCGTGCAAGCCATATATCAGGGCGCTGGTTATTAGCCGTACAATAAAAAACTGTATCCAAATTTCTGGTGCATACACGTAATCAACAATACTAAAAACCGGATAAAGCAAAATAATGGGCCAAATAATATTATTGGTCTGGAACCATGCTTTTTTCGAGGTCTCTTTTATTAATTCGTCTTTTGCAATTTGAACAAACATTATTCGTTATCTTAAATTATAATTAAAATCAAGTCCTGTTTTTTTTATGGTTTTTTATCAGCTAAGGTTTAAGAAGTGAGACTCAAAGCAGTTCTTTTTACGCAAATCTTAAACTATTTGTTAATACTAATGGTAACAACTGCTGGCGCTGTTGCAAAAAGTAGTCCAAAAATCCAGCAATCTCGTTTGCAGGCTTTTAAACGGGCGCAAAGTCTTGACCATGGTATCAGCATTTCATGGCTGGAACAAACATGGGTTAAACAAACGTTTGCGGAAGAAGGTTTAAAAAAAAATGATCTGGAATTATTAAAAAAACTCGGCTTTAAAAGCATTAGGTTACCCGTTGCTTTCAGGTGGTTTGAAGAACAGCATATTCCGGATGAAGAAGTGTTCGGCCGCATCGACCAAGTGGTGAAAAAATGTCATGATTACGGATTTAAACTGGTGATTGATTATCATTACGGAAAGTTAAATGATACCAACTATTTGGTGGAAACACCTATAATTATTAAGCGTTGGTTAAAAATAGTAAAACGTTATACCCATACCAACGCCGATGACGTTTTTTTTGAATTATATAACGAACCGCCCCGGATTGACCCCAAAGTGTGGAAAGATGCGGCTTATAATATGGTAACCGCTATCCGCAAAATTGATCAAAAACATACCCTGATCATTGGTGCATCCAATTACAACAGCATTTACGAACTGAGCCGTTTTGTGCGTCTGGCCGACGAGAACATCATTTACACCTTTCATTTTTACGAACCCTTCTTTTTTACCCACCAGGGTGCAGCTTGGGTGGGCGACCAGGTAGCAACAACCGGGGTATCATTTCCTTATAATGCGGAAAATTTTCCAGCCCTTAACCCAAAAGCCAGGGGAACCGATGGCGAACTCAATTATAATAAGTACAATAAAGACGGTAATGAGCAATCTATTAACGATAAGTTACAAATTGCTAAAACCTGGGGCACTAAGTACGATGTCCCCATACTATGCGGCGAATATGGGGTTTATAATAAATATGCCGATCTGGACAGTCGCTGCTGTTACATTAAAGCCATGCGGGCTGCCCTCAAACGCCTGAACATTCCCGGCATGCTTTGGGATTATAATGGGGCGTTCTCTTTGTTTACCGGTAAACCTGCTTTAAATACTTTGCCTGTTTGTATGCAGGAGGCTATTGGGGTTGCAAGGTAAAAATTATCACCACGTGTCATTACTGTAAGGTATGAAGCAATCTTTTTCAGTAGTTTGTCATCCTGAGCGTAGCGAAGGATCTATTCATCGATTAGACATGGCGTATACCCGCTCATGGCCGCGGGAGGGCCTAGTTACTTTTCCTTGATGAAAAGTAACCAAAAATCAAGTCACCAGAAATGCTTCTTTGCGCACGTGGCCCTTGCCCTGCAAATCAGTCAGAACCAGGGCTGCAATTATTTTGCCCCACTTCGTTCGCTCACTCCCCTGTGCTTCGGCAAAAACTTGCCATGCCCCGCAACCGCACCGCCCAACATCGTTCTGTCTGCTTTCGCCCGAAGCTTATCTGTTGACGGGAGAAAATAAATCACTAAATCAATAATTGAAGGGGTTCGAAGCTTATCTGCTGACGGGAGAAAATAAATCACTAATTCACTAAATCATTAATTCAATAATTGAAAAAAGCCCTTCCTCCTTGTTCCCAAAAATCATTTAACATAATTATTCATTTATTGATTACCTTTGCCAGGTAATATACTGTTATGAAATTTTTTGAAGAAAAACGTCGGGAGGTTATGGTGCATATTGAAAAATATATGCTCGAAAAGATGTTTGAATATTTAAAACCTGTTGATACCATTTGGCAACCATCTGATTTTTTACCCGACTCTACAAGAGATTCATTTTTCAGTGAAATAAAAGAATTGCAGGAAAGCGCCCAGGGTTTAAGTTACGACCTGATAGCCGTTTTAATTGGTGATACTATTACTGAAGAAGCCTTGCCTACTTACGAGTCATGGCTTACCATGGTTGAAGGTGTTTCAAAAGACGAAGAAGGCGGCTGGATGAAATGGACCCGCCACTGGACTGCCGAAGAAAACCGTCACGGCGACCTGCTTAATAAATACCTTTACCTGTCTGGCCGTGTTAATATGCGTATGATGGAGGTATCAACCCAGTACCTGATTGCCGATGGTTTTGATATCGGTACCGGAACCGACCCATATCGTAACTTTATATATACCTCGTTCCAGGAACTGGCTACCAATGTATCGCACAGGCGTGTAGCTTCGCAGGCTAAAAAAGATGGCGACACGCTGCTGTCGAAAATGTGTGGCGTTATTGCCGGTGATGAGGCCCGTCATGCTAAAGCTTATAAATACTTTATTGAGAAGATATTTGAGGTTGATCCGAGCGAAGCGATGATCGCTTTTGAGGATATGATGCGTAAAAAGATTGTAATGCCAGCTCACTTTTTACGTGAGGTAGGTTTAAAAATAGGCCAAACTTTTGGTCACTTCACAGATGCCGCGCAACGCCTGGGTATATATACCGCTATTGATTATGTAGATATACTGAAAGAGCTGATAGAAGATTGGCATATTGAAAGCGCAACCGACCTGAACGAAGCCGGCGAAAAAGCCCGCGACTATATCATGAACCTGCCATCGCGCCTGCTGCGCGTTGCCGAACGTATGAAAAACCCCATGCTCGAATACAAATTCAGCTGGATACACGGATAGATTTTCCTTATCAGAAAATATTAAAAAAGGCACCCAATCGGGTGCCTTTTTTGTTTGAATAGATAATTTTCTTCCCCATGTCATTGCGAGGCACGAAGCAATCTCGTAGCTATTCTTATCGATGAGAACGCGAGGAGATTGCTTCGTGCCTCGCAATGACATGGTTTTTTATGTTCGATTTTTAAAGACTTACGAAGTTTTTGAAAACATCGTAAGTCTGACGCTTGTCGTTACTTCTCTCCATCTACCTTAAACCCAGGCTTACTATATCCCTCAGGCACATACCCATCCGGGATCTGGATGTGGTTACCATCGCGTAGCGCGAAGTAATTTGGCGACATGATCTCTACCCCGGCTTCGTTAAACTTATCCTGTATATTTTGGTGCAGTCTGGAGTAAATGGCTGCCATCTGGTTGGATGAAGCCGTGTAGGCATTCAACTGGTAGGCCACATTAAAATCATTCAGCCCGGTTTGCAATACAAAGGGTTTATGCTCGGTGAGCACGCCATCGGTAGCTTCGGCCGCGCTGATGAGCAGGTTATGCACCGTTTGCCAGGGCACATCGTAACCAATGGTTATGGTAGTATTGAGTATCAACCCCATGGTTTTGGCTACAGTACTGTAGTTGGTGGTATGCCCGCTCAATATGGTAGCGTTGGGGATGGTGATATCCTCATTTTTTATGGTGCGTAAGCGGGTTACCAGCAGGTTTTTCTCCACCACATCGCCTGTTACATCGCCTACTTTTATACGGTCGCCAATTTTGTAGGGGCGCATATAGGTAAGTACAATGCCCGATACCATATTGGATATGGCCGACGATGAACCCAGCGAAAACAGGATCCCCAGAAACACCGTTACCCCCTGGAAAACTTTCGAGTCGGAGCCCGGCAAATAAGGGAATATCACCACAAACATAAATGCAAACAGCAGCACTCTAATAATATTATAGGTAGGCATGGCCCATTCTGGGTAAAAACCGTTGATGGTGATGGCTCCCAGGGCAATTTCGTTGGCAATAAATTTTACCAGTTTTACGATATAACGGGTAACAATATAAATTACAGCAATGGTGAGCAGGTTGGGAATGTAGTGTACAATGGCCAGTACTATACTCTTAAAAGGATTAACGATATAACCAAGTAACTGTACCGCTATAGGTTTTGATGATGGGAAAATAAAAAACAATACGGGCAAGGCCATGTAAACCAACAAAATGATGAGAATAAACCGCCCAATGCGCAGCAAGCCGGTAACAACAGGTAACAAACGTTTGGCATAGGCAACGGGGGCGCCTTTGGCAGCCAGTTTATCCATGCGGTTTTCCCAGGCTCTGAGCGTTTTAAGTTTTACCCAGCGCGAACCTTTATTGAGCGCCCATATTAAAATAACGAGCAATATTACAACGGCTACAGCTTCCAGAATATTAATAACTACCTGTTTGGTGCTGCTATCTGAAAAATAATTACCCAGTTTTTTTTTGAGGATAACCAAATAACTGGCTGCCAGCTGTGGGCGATTAAGCTCGGTAAAGGTGGCATCCTTATTATTAACCGCCAGGATAATTTGCGAATTATAGGAGATCACCGAAATTGATGTATCGTTTTTTAGTGTGAGCGAATCGGGATTAAAATCAATACGGTTAACCAGCTCCTCAATGCGTTTGGTTACTACCTGGGCCCTTTCGGCCGGTTCAAACAAACCCTGACCGGTATAAAAGGTAAAAAGCGTATCGCGACCGATAATAACTGGGTAACCTTTGGTTTCAACCGGTTTTTGTGCCCGGGCACAAAAGGCAGCTAATAAAAACAGAATAAAAAGGTAATAACTTTTAGGCATAACAGGCAGATTTTCTGTTAAAGCTAAAAATTATATTTCAATTCTTTTTAACCTTCCTGTACCAGGTCGGTGCCGCTGTCACCAGCCAGATCTTTAAACAGGTCGTTCAATATCGATTCAATGGTGAGCGAGTTTACATCATCTACGTAATGCTCAGACCGCGTTATCCACAGCTCCGTACCATTTAAGGTGAGGTTGAATAAGAAACCTTCGTATATCTCAGGGCCGTTTATTTCGATAGACCCATTTTTTTGTTCAACAGTAAAATCAATATCGCTTTGCCTGCGTTCATGAAAAAGCGGGTTAAGCTTTTGTAATAGCAGGTCATATAGCTCCTGTATCTTGATGGGTTTATGGAGGGTGATGATCTTCATGGCGATGGATGTTTATACTTAAAGTACAAGCCGGGTTGGTTATTGTTTGTTATAATATTAAAGCGATATTTAAACCGCGGGAGGAGACTCACCCTGTCATCGCTTCGCTCGACATCCCTCTCTTCGCCTGCGGCGGAAAGAGGGAGTTTGAAAAAAGTGATAAAAACCGCGTCATTGCGAGGTACGAAACAATAACGCGTGGAGGAAAAGCTTCTAAACCCTCTTTGCCGCGAAGCGGGAGAGAGGGTCGACAAGCGGAGCGACGTCGGGGTGAGTCGGATCGCCAACTATGAATTAAATCAAAACACCATGAATTACAAATTACTGGGCCGTTCGGGCCTTAAAGTTTCAGAATTATGTTTAGGCACCATGGGCTTTGGCACCGAGGCCGGATGGGGAGCCGATAAGGATACCAGCTTTGCCATTATGGATGCTTATGCCAATGCAGGCGGCAATTTTTTGGATACAGCTAATATCTATAAATTGGGTACCAGCGAAAAAATTATCGGTGAATACATGAGCAATCATGATCGTGATTACTTTGTGCTGGCCACCAAATACACGTTGAAGGATAATACCACCAACCCCAACGCATCGGGCAATAGTCGCAAAAACATGATGCGCAGCGTGGAGGAAAGCCTGAAGCGTTTAAAAACAGATTTTATAGATGTGTTTTACCTGCACATCTGGGACGATATTACGCCCATAGACGAGGTGCTGCGCGGCATGGACGACCTGATTAAACAAGGTAAAATAAACTATGCCGCCATTAGCGATACACCAGCCTGGGTGGTAGCCAAAGGCAATACCCTGGCCGAACTGATGGGCTGGAGCCAGTTTATCGCTTTACAAGTAGAGTACAGTCTGCTGGCCCGCACCGCCGAGCGCGAACTGATACCAATGGCCAAACACTTCGGCATGACGGTAACCCCATGGGCACCTTTAGCGGGCGGGGCTTTAACGGGCAAATATCTGAAGGGCGACAAAGGCCGTATCAAACCCGAAAGCAATCGCTTAAACAGCCGGGCCGAAGGTATTACCAAAGTGGTGATGGACATAGCTGCCGAGCTGGGCGTATCAGAAAGCCATGTGGCGCTCAATTGGACCCGCCAGCAAGGTTTTTCGTGCATCCCGATAGTAGGTGCCACCAAGGTTGATCAGCTGCTGGATAACCTGAAAACGGTAGAGGTTGCCTTGAACGATGATCAGCTTAAAAGATTAAGTGATGCCAGCGCCATCGAACTCGGTTTCCCCGGCGACTTTTTTAAGGAAGAGGCCGTAAGGGTGAATTCCTTTGGTGGGTTTTATGATAGGGTGGAGAAGAGGTAGAAACGATTGTTGAAGACTCACCCCGTCTACGCTACGCTGGACGACCCTCTCTTCGCCTGCGGCGGAAAGAGGGTAAAAACATCTGTTCTAAAACGCGTCATTGCGAGGCACGAAGCAATCTCTAAACTATACAGGGTGACTCTGCTAATCGGGGATTGCCACGCTGCGCTCGCAATGACGTGGGAGATTTATCCTTTGATACTCTCCCCAAATTTTCGTATATTTATATCAATCAACAGCCCGGGTGTCATTTAACAGACATTCGGGCTGTTTGATTTAAGACGAAATAAGACCAAAAATCGATCGTTTGGTATATAGTTATTTGAAAGTCAATTAATTGATACTTTTTAAAGTTTTTAAAACACGTTAAAACCGTGCTGGAATTTGTTAAAAAGTGTTAAAATCGACGTTTTTAGATCGTTTTTGAAGCGTTTTTAGCCTGTTTTCGACGCGAAATTTGTTAAACTTTAAGGTTTAAAAAGTTTTTCGGGGTAGGATATTAGTCAAACCGTTTCAAATACTCCTGGCTGATGAGCTCGCCATAAGGGATGCTGTTTTTTTTATCAAGGCTAAACCAGGGATCCCCATTATCCTGAAGCACCTGGATATTCTGGGCGGGCATAAAACTTTGCGCCAACAGGAATTTTTTATGGTGGCGGGTATCTTCTGCCACATTCAGCACCATAAAACAATGCCCCGGCGAGCCTCCCCTGATAAACACATCGCCGGTTTTAAGTTCATTGGGATCGCTTACTTTCTTCAGTTCTTTTTGTAATGACAAAGTACCCGCATAGCTGAAAACCAGGTTCATGTAGCGGAGGAAGCTGGGGTAGCTGTAGTCTTTTTGGGCTTTTAGCACCCAATACCCGTTACTGTAGCGGTAGCCATCGGCATAGTGCACAAAATCGCATTTGAAACCGCTGGTAAAATTGAAAGTGATGGCCTTATAGCTCTTTTGCTGGTACAGGTATTCGCCACGCAGGCGTATTACGGCATCTGCACATTGCTGTAGGTCTTGGGAGCCTATACTCATATCCACAATGGCGGCAGTATACAGATTGGTGCGGGCAATATTGCCTTTGTAGGTGCGGGCAGGTGTACCGGCGGGTTTAATTGGGAGTGCCTGCAACCAGGCCCCAAAACTCCCGGATGATATTTTTACCTGCTGAAATCCTGCCGGGATTTTAAACCGGCTTACAACATTGTCTGGTTTGGCAGTACCCGTAAAAAATAAGATTAGCAGCAGGCTAAAGGCTTTCATATGGTTTTGGCTTTTTTCAACTGCATGTAAGGATTATAGGGTATAGGCATATCATTCACTAACTTAAACGCCGAAAAGTGCAAATGTGTAGGTGAGCGTTTTTTGTAGGCATTGTAACCCGTACGACCAACCTCGGCAATCTTTTGGCCTTGTTTTACCTCATCGCCAGGTTTTACAAAAATGGCCTGGTTATGCGCGTAATAGGTGAAAATATTTTGCGCAGGATGATATACCCAAATGAATTTGCCCCCGCGAAGACTGCTTGCCGGGTCCCATTCATTAGTGCAGGCTATTACAATACCGTTATCAACCACTAATACATCAACGGGTTGATGAGTCCGATCATCCAGGCAATCCTGGTTACGGTCGTTAATAAAAATGTCATGAGCAGGGTGAGCTGCGTGTTTGTTACCATCCAGAAAATTGTAGCCCTTATCGGAGTATCCATTGCCGTTGGTACCCCCTATAGCATTACTTTTATAGCCTTTAAGCGGGAATATCCAGCCGAGGGACTGTGATTTATCACTAGTCCTTTTAAGTTGCTCTATTAAAGTTTTAAGCTGGTCGGCGGCATCTCGCCTTTTTATAGAACCATTTAAAATAGCCGTATTTAAATTATTAATGTTATTGCAAATGGTTCTGATATCCTGCGCGTTTGAAACAATAGTTATACATAAAATACTAAGCAACAGGATAATCTTTTTCATAAAGTTATAACCAATTAAATTTATAGAAATTGTAAAGGCTCCGGGAATTATTCGCAAAGCGATTACTTTTACAAACGTATTTTTATTACCAGCAAACAATATCGTGTTTTAATTTATTATAATAGTTTAAACAAAAACCTTAACATGTATTCACTTTCCTTAGAGGCCATCATCATCATTTTTATTATAGGGGGCATCCTTTTACTAATCCTGTTATTGGGCTTGATATTTTCTATTGTGATCCTGGCCAGGCAAAGAAGAAGCCGCGGACTGGAGATCACTGCCTGGATATTTAATTCCCTGTGGTTTGTTTTTGATATGATTATGGTAGGTACGGGGATTCTCAGAAAGGAATCCTATCCGAATTTGTTGATTTTCCCTACATTGTTAACCTTCTTTTTATTGTGTCAGTACCGGTCGAATATTAGTTCGGGCAATAGTCTTAAAATATGGTATGTAGCCAAAACGAGTATTATCCTGATCGCGTTTTATCAGCTTAATTCCCAAATCACCAATTTAATATATGGACGATTTTATGAAACGCTGCAAAAAATGCACCTGGTACTGGTGATACCTTTAATCAATATAATAATTGTACTGTTAATCAGCTCTATTGCTGCATATCAATACCTGAAAAGAACCAGCCAGTTATTGATAACCACCGATGTGCTGAAAAATACCGCCATTTTTCTGATCTGCGTTTATATTAGTGCAGATATAGTTGGAAGGATAATAGGCTTTATTGATATATGGGGATTGGGCAGTATCAGGGATATGTACCTTAGTAAAATCTACTTCAATGCCATGAATATTTTAATAACGATAGGTTATTCCCTGTTATGCACCATATTAGGCAGCTTAATAGCAGGCTTTACTTACCTGCATTATGCTAAAAAAGATAAGGTGGAGTTACCCGTCTGATCTCAGACTTCTATTTTGATGTCGTATTTGCCTAACAGGCCAGGCAGTCCATGCAAAGAGAACTGTGCTTTTTTGATCATGTTATCATCCGGGTCGATCATGAAATTATAGGAACTGCGCAGGTCGGTCCCTTTTAATATGGTACGACTAAAAAATGCCCTATTGAGGTTACAATTAACAAATTTAGCATCGGTAAGATCGCATTCGGTAAGATCCGTCTCTACCATAGAGCATTCACTAAACCGGGCTTTTTTATTTTTCTTTTGGTAAAAAACAGCATTATCCAGGATACAATGCTCAAAATGAATTTCGAACAAAAAGTCGCGGGCCTTGCTAAAATTTACGCCACTTAACTTGCAATGCTTAAAGGTGATATTTTGAAACCCGGTATTACTTACGTCGGCTAAAGACAGGTTACAATCCTGAAATGTACAGTCGATAAAGATCATGCTGTACAGGTTGGCATAAGAAAGATCGCAGCTGATAAACCTGCAATTTTCATAAGTACGGTCGCGTCCGGTTAACTGGTCGGCGGGTATTTTAGTAAAGGTTTGATCTTCCTGGTGGTTGGCTTGCATGCGGCAAATTTAAATTTCTTGCACTATTTTTTATTACCAGGCACTCGTTTTTAAAAAGGAATTTCTTTTTTATGAATCAGATATTAATTTATATATAATAATTATATTTGATATATATCATTGATTATTAACCAATAAAAACTATTACTTATGAAAAATTTACAACTAAAAGCAAAAGCTTTAGAACTTGGCGTAACAGGAGCCCTTTCGAGAAGCCAGATGGGGAAAATTATGGGTAGCGGACCTGGTATTGGCCATTTGCCGGTATGTGATGGTTGTTGCCCAACTCACCCTTGTGTGTTTCCTCCAGACATGCTGTGCCCGGCTGTGGTATGCCCACAAGCTTCGTAATCGTATAGCTAAATTAGGATAGCCCGGGTAACGCCGGGCTACATATTTCTTCTATATTGCCCGCCAACTTCATACAGCGCATGGCTGATTTGCCCGAGTGAACAATATTTGCAGGCTTCCATCAAACTTTCAAAAATATTGTCGCCGGCAATGGCAGCGTGCTGCAGGGCTTTGAGCAGTTCGGGGATACGCTCCTGGTTACGTTGCTGAAAAGCATGCAGGGTTTGTATCTGGTATTGCTTCTCATCTTCGGTAGCCCTGATCACCTCTGATGGAACTATGGTAGGAGAGCCTTTTTTATTCAGAAAAGTATTGACACCGATGATGGGATATTCACCGTTATGTTTCAGGGTTTCGTAGTATAATGATTCCTCTTGGATCTTGCCGCGCTGATACATGGTTTCCATAGCGCCCAGTACGCCACCACGATCATTGATGGCTTTAAATTCGGTCAATACAGCCTGTTCAACCAGGTCTGTGAGCTCTTCAATAATAAAAGCGCCTTGTATAGGGTTTTCATTTTTGGCCAAACCAAGTTCCCGGTTGATGATCAATTGTATGGCCATGGCCCGCCTAACTGATTCTTCGGTAGGGGTGGTGACGGCCTCATCGTAAGCATTGGTATGCAGCGAATTGCAATTATCATAAATAGCATAAAGTGCCTGCAAGGTAGTGCGGATATCGTTAAAATCAATCTCCTGGGCATGCAATGACCTGCCACTGGTTTGAATATGGTATTTAAGCTTTTGCGAACGATCGTTCCCCTTGTATTTATTTTTGATAGCCTTTGCCCAGATGCGCCTGGCTACACGACCAATCACTGAATATTCCGGATCGATACCGTTACTGAAGAAGAATGACAGGTTGGGTGCGAAATCATCAATATGCATACCCCGGCTCAGGTAATATTCCACATAAGTAAACCCGTTGGATAAGGTAAAGGCCAGCTGTGTAATGGGATTGGCCCCGGCTTCGGCAATGTGATAACCGGATATGGATACCGAGTAAAAGTTGCGCACTTTCTCCCGGATAAAATACTGCTGCATATCGCCCATCATCCGCAGGGCAAATTCGGTAGAGAAAATACAGGTGTTCTGTGCCTGGTCCTCTTTCAAAATATCAGCCTGTACTGTACCGCGAACGGTAGATATAGCGTAGGCTTTTATTTTTTCATAAACATCGGTCGGAAGAACCTGATCGCCTGTAAGCCCCAGGAGCATCAAGCCGAGACCATTATTACCTGGGGGAAGAAGAGCCTCTCCTTTGGAGAGGGTTGGGGTGAGGCTGTTATACCTTGGCCTTTCCAGTCCCTTATCATCATATAGCTCTTTAAACTTAGCTTCTACCAGGTGCCCTAAACCATGTTCTTTGATATATTTTTCGCATTGCTGGTCGATGGCGGCATTCATAAAAAAGCCGAGCAACATAGGGGCGGGCCCGTTAATGGTCATGGATACGGAAGTAGATGCTGCACAGAGGTCGAAACCTGAGTATAATTTTTTAGCATCATCCAATGTGGCAATGCTCACGCCGGAGTTGCCTATTTTGCCATAAATGTCGGGCCGGGTATGAGGATCTTCCCCATATAGTGTAACCGAATCAAAAGCGGTAGATAATCGGTGAGCTGGCTGACCAAGCGATACATAATGAAAGCGTTTGTTGGTACGTTCAGGACCGCCTTCGCCGGCAAACATGCGGGTAGGATCTTCGCCATCACGCTTTAGCGGGAATACACCTGCGGCGTAAGGGAATTCGCCCGGCACATTCTCTGTGAGTAACCACCTCAATACATCGCCCCAGGCTTCGTACCGGGGTAAAGCGATCTTGGGTATCCGTAATTGCGATAACGAAGTGTAGTACAAGGGCTGTTTAATCTCTTTGTCGCGCACTTTGTAGATAAAGTTTTCGGCCTTATATTTTTTAATCGTTTCGGGCCATTCCTTAAGCAGGTGTTTACATTCGGGATGAAGCTGCCCTTCGAGATGAGTATACACCTCTTCCAAACTCTCGCCAAAAGAGGAGACTTTGCTCTGCTGATTTTTGTCCTTACTCCTTGTTCCTTGCTCCAATGTCCGTCCCAGCTCCATCACCCCCTTTACCTGGAACAACTGCTGCGCAATTTTACACTGTTCATCTACCCAATCATCATAAGCTTTACTGCTTTCGGCAATTTCGGCCAGGTAGCGGTTACGATCAGGTGGAATGATATAGATCTTTTCAGATTCTTCTTCTTTATCTTTTAGCCTTTCACCTTTTCCCTCTAACAGGTCAACCCCCGTTTTAGTCCTGATGGTTTTCATGATAGCAGTGAACAGGGTGTTCATCCCCGGATCATTAAACTGCGAGGCCATAGTACCATATACAGGTAGCTCATCATCCTTAGCGTCGAAGAGGTGATGGTTGCGTTTATACTGTTTGCGCACATCGCGGATAGCATCCAGTGCACCACGTTTATCATATTTGTTAAGGGCAACCAGGTCGGCAAAGTCCAGCATGTCAATCTTTTCCAGTTGGGTAGCGGCACCAAATTCGGGCGTCATCACATAGAGCGAAACATCGCAATAATCGGTGATCATGGTATCTGACTGACCAATGCCGGAAGTTTCTACAATGATCAGGTCGAACCCGGCAGCTTTGCAGATATCGATACTTTCCTGCACATGTTTGGATAGGGCCAGGTTAGCCTGCCGGGTAGCCAATGACCGCATATACACTCTTGAATTATTGATAGCATTCATGCGGATCCTGTCGCCCAGAAGCGCGCCACCTGTTTTGCGTTTGGAGGGGTCGACCGAAATAATAGCCAATGTCTTATCGGTAGCCATCAAAAAACGGCGCACAATCTCATCTACTAATGACGACTTGCCCGAACCACCAGTACCCGTGATACCGAGTACGACAGCCTCACCTAAATCCTCTCCAAAGGAGAGGGCTTTGCCTTGCAAGCTTTTAACTCCCTCTCCTTTGGAGAGGGTCGGGGTGAGGCTATTCTCCGCCATACTAATCAGCCTAGCAATAGCACCCGGGTCTTTTTCAGGCAGATGATCTACCTCGCCATTAAGGTGGGTAACCGTTGGGAAATCACATTTTTGCAGCATATCGTTGATCATACCCTGCAAGCCCATGGTGCGGCCGTCATCAGGTGAGTAGATATGAGCGATACCGTAAGCTTGCAGTTCTTCGATCTCTTGTGGCAGGAATACACCGCCGCCGCCGCCAAATATTTTAATATGACCTGCACCGCGTTCGGCCAGCAGATCATGCATGTATTTAAAATATTCCAGGTGTCCGCCCTGGTAACTGGTGAGTGCAATACCCTGTACATCTTCCTGTATGGCGCAGTTCACCACCTCATCAACCGAGCGGTTATGGCCCAGGTGTATTACCTCGGCACCACTGCTTTGCAGTATGCGACGCATGATGTTGATAGTGGCATCATGCCCGTCAAACAACGAAGCCGCCGTTACAAAACGGATCTTATACCGGGATTGATAAGGAGCAATGCTTTCCATGAAAATAGATAATTGGTCAACACAAATTTAATAATTGTTTTGAGGTGGATACTATGCATGCATAATAAAATGATGGTAAGGACTGGAGAATTTGAGAACTGGTGTCTGAGCAGGCGGGGTGGGAGCGTGTTTTGAAATAGCTATGAGTCAGTTTTATTTATGATGCGTTTCCTGTCGTTTAGATATTTTTTTCAATTGGCATCAAACTTACCGCCTTGCATAATTTTTAGATGATCTGGAGGATATCGATAAAACCTTAAATATCTGTTTGTTCACTGCCTGTTAATTGCGTTAAGCTATAAAATTAATAAAATCGGCTTTCAATCACCATAGGCTATTAACCCGTTTTTATTTTTTTCGGTAGCCTCAAGTAATGAGAGCAACTGCTTTACATCCGTGTCGGATTGTAATTGTTTTTGATGAATAGTTTTACTTATTTGTTTGATTAAAGTAGTATCCCATCTGAAATCCGAATAATAATCAAAACGATCTGCAATAATCTTTTTGTCTTTTAATCTCTTAAATGTTTGGTTATCCAACCTGCCAATAAATTTGAGATCTTTTGGGTCGGGATAATTAGGTTTTGCCTGGAGGTCATCTATTAAATAAAAGTCTAACATTTTGTCTTTTAAGCTTATTGATTGGCATCCCAATATAAAGTTTATAATACACAAAATAAAGTAAAACCCTGTTGACATAAGGCTGTCAGTAGCTGCTTTTAACTTTGGTTATTAAATAAAATTAATAACCAATAAAATGGCTGCAATGCATACATTACGAGGACTTGCCACCACCTGTTTTTTAGCAGATGATATGGCTGCGTCAAAATGTTATGCCGAATTGCTGGGCATTGATGATTACTTTGTCTCCCAACCAGCCGGAAGTGCCGACTATATAGAATTTTGTATCAGCGATAATGGTGAGGAAAGCTCATCTGTATACCGGATGAACGAAGCGGCCTAAATAAAAAAGGATACGTGCCTATTGCACATATCCTTTCATTACTACAATATAACCTATTTTATTCGCAAACAGCAACCTGAATGGGCTCTGGTTCAGGGATTTCCTCTGCTGCTTTTTCAATTACTTTGTGTTTGGCATTTTCTTTAATAAAGCTCAGGCCCAGGGATAGCAATAGCAAGGGAATGGTCATCCATATTACCTGGTGAATACCATAATGGGCAATCACAAAACCGCCTAATAATGTACCTACCGTAATGCCTGCGTTAAAAAAGGAGGGCAGCAGGCTGTTCACAAAATCGAGCGCGGTACCATGTATACCATCTATAACCAACAGATTGGCCACTAAAAAGCCGCCTGTATGTACCAAGCCCCAAACCGAAAGTATAATAACCATTGGAATAAACAATCCGCCAAACTGGTAAGCCAATATATGCATTACCACTAGTGCTGCCAAAAACAAACGACTGGTTACCATGATGTTCTTACTGAGCGCAATTCCTGTAAGCCAGTTACCAATGATGCCGGTACCACCAAATACCAGCAGCATCACACTGATCTGTACGCCGTTCATGTGTGAAACCTTATCTAGATATTCGGCCAGGTAGCCATAAGTGGCAAACATGCCAGCCAGTATAATGGTAGCGGTTAACAGTTTTACCCAGATGTGTAACCGGCCCAGGATTTTTACCTGGCTTTTTGGACTTGCTTCGGCTTCATTAACCGGCATAGATGGTACAAATAAAGCTAAAGCACCAAAGGCCAACAGGTTAATAAAAGCAGATAGGACGAAGGAGGCCCGCCAGCTAAACAGATCGGCTATATAAGTAGTTAATGGTACGCCCAATACAGTAGCTACGCTCAAACCTGCCATTACGATGGCAATAGCTTTCGGGGCGTCTTTAGGTCCTGCTTGTTTGGAGGCAGCCGTCATGGATACCGCCCAGAATACCGGGTGTAAAAACGCGGGTAAAATGCGGGCTATCATCAACACCGTAAAGTTAGGCGCTATTGCCGAAAGCAGGTTGGAAATCACAAATATCCCTAACACCAGGCACATGATGGTCTTGCGGTTCATTTTTGCGGTAAGCATGTTGGTAAATGGTCCGGCCAGGGCAACGGTTAAAGCAAAAGCGCTTAAAAGCCAACCCGCGGTATCAATAGAAATATGAAACTGTTTTACCAGCATCGGCAGTATCCCGATAACCCCAAATTCGGTGGTGATAATGCCGAATGCCCCCAGGGCCATGATATAGATAGATTTTTTCATAGATTTTAGTATTTAAATATTCAAATGTTTCGATGTATAAGGTCAAAATAAACCCCTTCATTTTTCGGGAAGAGGGAACTAGTCTTTTAATTCGGTCAGGCAAACTATATACTCGTCAAGTACCTGCTGATTCAGTACATATTTGAGGTTGCGGCCTTCTTTTTGGGGCAGCAGTAACTCTGCATCAACTAATTGTTTCAGATGATGGGAGACAGAAGGCTGGGTAAGGTCCAACAGGTCATTTACCTCGGCGCAATAAAGGCAGTCCTTCTTTTTTTTAAATTCTTGTAAAATAGCTATCCGATTAGCGTCGCTCAGGGCCCGGGATATTTTTTCTATTTTTTTATTGTCCATTATTTCTGGTCGATCATATTACTTCGCTTATGATCTTTATACAGTGCAAAGGTAAATAAAAAATATTAATATATAGAAATGTTTCTATGTATTGATTGTGTCATTTAAGTAATACTAAACAAATTACGGTTAACCATATTTGCTGGATATTTTGGTTTAATATATTGATTTTCAATTATATAAATCAATTTTAACCGTGAAAAGTGTAAACCATGTAAACCCACTTTTGTAAACAAAATGGGTTTATTATTCACACTCTCCCGCGAGATTAGCGCAGCGTATCTCGTGGGTAGCATGGTTAAATCTTCCAGCTTTAGTTAAGCTGAAATCCCGCTGCAGTGAGGTTAGTATAAAGAATATGTCATTGCGAGCGTAGCGTGGCAATCTCCTCGCGTTCTCGTTGGTGAGAATAGCTACGAGATTGCTTCGTCGTCCCTCCTCGCAATGACATAATGGATACATATCAAAGGTTATCCGCTTATTTAACCAACGGTATCAGGTCGCGCAATTTGCTATTGGTGAGATAGGCGCCCACCCATACCAGTATGCCAAATATGATGGAGAAATAAAGCGGGAATCCAACGCGCATCATTGTAGCGGTAGCCCCACCCAGGTAAGCTGTAAGTAAAATTGACCCTAATACTTTAGTTTTTGGGATGATGTACAGTATGGTACAAATTAATAAAATAATGCCCAGGGGTTGCACAGCAGTTTCGGGCCAGCCTAATTGCTTTGTTCCACTTAAGGAATGGCTTTCGCGTACTATTTTACCTATGGAGTCAAATAGCAGGAATAATATGCAAAGTACGCTGATAACTGTACCGGTAATAAATGATGCTTTACTGTTTTTTGTTGCAGGTTGTAGTGATTGAGTAGTTTCCATGAGTTATTGTTTTTTTAGTAAAGGTATGGCGTATTTATGCCGCGCGTGATGTGCATAAATGACATTTACAGGGGGGGATCACGACAAATTGTTTTACTAATAAAGATGATATACGAAGAGTAATTGGTATGGAAAAACCAATGAATTATTTTACCTGCCCTGCAGAAAAGATTAGTCTTTCCATCTGTTTGGTCAGTGTTTTCTTTTCAGATGGTGATTTAGTGAGATTAATGGCTTGCCTATAATGTTCTATTGCTTTAGCGGCATTTGTACCGGCATACAAATAACCCAATAGGCAGTGATAATGGTTCAATTGGGTTAGGTTTAGCTTTTCTGCCTCAGCTATTCCCTGTTCGTTTCCATAAACTTTGGCAAAGGCAAAAGTCCTGTTCAGTGCGGTTATGGGGGAGTATTCTATCAGGATAAGCCGGTTGTAGAGCTGCAAAATATGCTCCCATTGATGCTCACTGGTAGGAGTGGTATGCCAGTACGCAATACCTGCTTCCAGGTGATATTTAGAGATCTGGTTACCTGAGCAGGCGTTTATTAAATAATAATTGCCTTTGTCTATCAATTCCCGGTTCCAAAGGGTTTTATCCTGTTCCTCAAACAGAATAACTTCACCCTCCTGATTCGCCCTTGCCTCAAACCTGGAACTTTGAAAACACATTAAGGCCAATAGGGCATTGGCATGGGTGATATTGGTTAAGGGGTTTTCGGTGAGCATCAATGTCAGGCGGATAGCTTCCGAACAAAGATCCTTCCTGATCAGATGGTTATTTGATCTGGACGAATAGCCTTCATTAAATAAAAGGTATAAAGTACTTAAAACCGTATCCAACTGGGATTGTATGGCTTGTTCCTGTAACTGCCCGATCTGGAAATCATCATTGCGCAGATTTACCCTGGCCCTGAACAATCTTTTTTTAATGGTTTCGGTTTTGGTCAAAAACGCGTCGGCAATCTCGGCCACACTAAAGCCGCAAAGTATTTGTAAGGCCAAACATATCTGCGCTTCGGTGGAGTTGGCCGGATTACAGACTGCAAATATCATAGCCAGCTGACTATCGGAAATGGTTTGATGATTAAATTCAAAGTCATGCTGTGCCTGCAACTCATCTGTTTGTATGGCATCTTTTACCCGTGTTTCAAAAACAGCTAGGTGTTTGAGATAATCCTTGGTTTTATTTTTAGCTACGGTATACAACCATGCCGTTGGGTTTTCCGGGGCTCCATTTATACCCCATACTTCACTGGCTTTTAAAAATGTTTCGCTAACAATGTCTTCGGCTGCTTCTATATGCTTTAATCCAAAATGACGGCATAATACGGCCGTCATTTTAGTATACTCCAGCCTGAATAAATGGGGCAGGAGTTCTGTGGACGATGCAGTTTCTTTTTGCATTTTTAAGTTAATGGTCAGGGCCTGTGCACCAGTACTTCCCTTACTTCTATACTACCACCTATTTTAAATATAGGGTTACTTTTGGCAAATTCAACGGCCTCATCAATGGTTTCGGTTTTTACAATGATATAACCGCTCACAAACTCCTTAATCTCGGTATAAGGACCGTCGGTTACTAAATCACTGCCCTTCACCGTTTTGGCATTGCCGACAGAAAGGGTATTGCCTTTATCGGCTAGCTTGTTTTGGGCTGCAATACCCGCCAGCCAATTCATTCTTTCCTGCATTTGTTCGGGCGATGGTTTAAAATCAGGATTGTTAAGTCTGAAAATTAATACGAAGTCTTTCATAGTTTATAAAATTATGTTGTTTTACCGAGATAACGATCGGATATACATGACGGGGACATATAATTTAAACTTTTACAAGGGAATATTGATTTTAATGACAGCTTTCATCGCAATATACCTTATAAGATACAGATCATACCCTGCATAAAAAATCACTATCTTTGCAGCAAATGCAGGTAACAGAGTCAACAACAGGTGTATGGGAAAAGGGCTATAACAATTATGGTCCGTGGTTGCGCGATAAATATAAAGGGCAGCGTGTGTTTAAGGTGATTGTTGATGGTGGCTTTACCTGCCCCAATCGTGATGGCTCCAAGGGCTACGGCGGTTGTACCTATTGCAATGTAGATTCCTTTACGCCTTCGGTAAGCCGTAACGCACCTACCGTACGTCAGCAAGTGATAGAAGGTATGGAACGTGCCCGCAAAGGTAATAAGGCCGATAAGTTCATTATCTATTTTCAGCCCAATACCAATACTTATGCTCCTGCGCATTACCTGAAAATGATGTATGACGAGGCGCTGAGCTATGGCACCGAAGATATTGTGGGCCTGAGTGTGGGTACCCGTCCGGATTGTATCGACATGGAAAAGATAGCTTTGTTAGAGAGCTACACCGATCGTTTTGATGTGGATCTGGAAATGGGTATGGAGTCTATCTATAATGATACCCTGTCGCAGATCAACCGTGGCTGTAGTCACGAGGAACTGGTAAAAGCTTTGAAGCTGGTTGAAAACAGTAAACTTGATATTTGTGTGCATACCATATTTGGTTTCCCATGGGAAACACATGATATGATGCTGAAATATGCCGATGAGATCAACCGTTTTCCGCAAATAAAATTCGTAAAATTTCACCATCTGCATATCGTAGAAGGATCGGTAATGGGAGTAAAATACAAACGCGAACCGTTTAAGGTTTTCAGCATTGATGAATATGCCGATTTTCTTTGCGAGCTACTACCCCGTGTACGTCCCGATATTGTGATACAGCGCTTGTTCGGCTTAAGCGACCGTGAGCTGCTGATTGCACCCAACTGGGGCCTCAAAAAATCAGAGATCCAATACTATATCGATCAAAGGATACTAAGTCGTGGCGTAGTGCAGGGCTCAGCTTTGTAAGTGCCGGTTCGTGTTGCGTGGATTGTGGTTCGTGTTCGATTGTGTTATACTTTTAAAGCACGAACCGCAATCCACGCAACACGAACCAGACAATTGGTATCAGATTTGTAAACCTTTAGTTATAAAATAATGGTTTATTAGTTAAATTTATTCCTGATTTGTCACAAAGAGCGCAACCCAACTACATTCCTGCTTTAACCGGTGTACGTGCAATGGCTGCTTACCTGGTTTTCATATCTCATTTTGCCTATATTTTTGATGAAAGTTTTCCTCACATTGTGCAACGCTTTCTGGGCGAGTTCCACATTGGTGTAAGTATTTTCTTTGTGCTTTCGGGCTTTCTCATCACCTTCAGATACTACCAAAACTTCGATGGTTTAAGTAAACTCTGGTTTATGCAATACCTCAAAAACCGGGTGGCACGCATATATCCCATGTATTTTTTACTTACCGTTGCTGCCTTTATTTACTATTTTATAATTAAGGACGAAACCATTACCAAAGGATATGAGCACCCTATTGCGCTTATGCTGATGAATGTTACGTTTGTGCGTGGCTTCTTTTATCAGTTTTGGGATACGGGGATAGCGCAGGGCTGGTCGTTAACTGTCGAGGAGTGTTTTTACTTTTCGGCGCCGGTTATATTTTTGATCGCCAAGCGTTTTGGTAAATTCTATATACAGCCGGTTGTGCTTACCTTAACCGGTATTTTATTGTATTTTATATTCAGCCATATTAACTGGCATGGCTTTTTTGGCAACTTTACCTTTGTCATGTTGTTCACTTTCCTGGGGCGTTGCTTTGAGTTTTTTGTGGGGATACAACTGGCCCGCTATGTATTAAAGAAGAGTTTTACCCGTACCAATAAAGTAAACTATACCTATACTGGTTTTCTGCTAATATTTGTTTGCGTATTTGTGATGGCGCTGCAACCTATCCCTAAAGGCTGGGCGGCCGGTGTGGAAAGCCCGGTTGGTATTATTGTTAATAATTACTTTTTATGTATAGCGGTAGCCTTATTCTTTTACGGTATACTCACCGAAACCACTTTGTTTAAGAAATTCCTGGCGCTACCCTTTATTGAGCTGCTGGGCAAAAGCTCTTACATATTTTACCTGATACATCTGGGCTGGATATATAACCTGATGCATACCTGGTTTGATCATTTAAACGATCAGGTTTTTGAGCTGTATGATCAATGGGGCGTAGCCTGGCACTCGCCTTTTCAATATGATAGCCTGAACTTATTATATGCTTTTATCGTATTAAATATACTGTCCGTAACCTTATTTAAGCTTATCGAGGAGCCATTAAACCATTACATCCGCCGGTCGAATTTTTTGGTCAAGTATAAACCGAGTCATACCAAATCAATTGTTTAAAGTATTACCTGAAGCAACTAATGAAAAAACTGATACTATCCTGCTTATGTATACTGGTTTTTATAGGAATTAACCCCTATAGATCATTTGCCAGCTGGCCCATAGGTAAATATCGCGATATTGTGATCCCGTCTATGTTTTTGTATCACCAAACCGACAGATTTGACCGCGACGGTCATCGTGTCAAAGGCGATCCGGGAGCAGGGTTTACTTCTTATTCCGCTAATCTTTATGTGGGCTATGGTATTTCGCGCCGGCTCGATCTTATTGCCAGCGTGCCCTATGTATATACACAGAATAAATTTGCTAATGGCGATAAAATAACCAATCAGGGCTTGGGCGATTTGTACATGGGCTTGAGCTATAATCTGGTTAATTTTAATTATGTGCGTTATCTATCGGTACAGGTATCAGGTATAGCCCCGCTCTATAATCATAGCGTAGAGCTTGGCCTGGGTAACTATGGTGCCGAGGTGAAATTGATGTATTGCGGTAATCTCCCCAAATCTATCGCCAGCAAAGGTTATTTTAATACTGAACTGGCTTACCGGCGGTATTTTGATGTGCAGGGTCCCGATCAGCTAAGCTTTAGCGGTACGGTTGGTTATCCTATCAGCCATCATGATCAATTGAGTCTGGAGTTGTTGTTTTTCCGGTCATTCAGCTCCAATAAGGCTTTCAATCCCAATATTAACAATGCCCGTGATTACGCTTTCTTTAAACCCTCACTCAACTATGGGCATCAGTTTACCCGCAGGTTCTCCACGTTTATAGGTGGTTATTATACGCCATTTGGCAAAAATACGGGAGTAGGTTATGGTGGTTCAATTCTGGCAATTATAAAAATATAAATATCAGCGATGCATAACATCAATACATATTTAAAACGTACGGGCTTTTGGGCTGTGTTTATGGTCGTAACCATTTTTCTGCCGGTTACCAGGGCTAGCGCATTCTTTTTGCAACAAAAGAATAAGGAAGACGAAGTGATACTGGATGCTAAGCCGGCCAACAAAAATGCCCTGTTTAAGGCAGGCGAGGAAATTAATTATAAACTAAGTGTGAAAAACACTTACAATGAAAAACAGGAAGGTAAATTCTCTTATGTCATTACTTCTGATGACGGTAAAAAGATCTTCGAAAATACCTCCGATTTTTCTGTCGGGGCGGGTAGCTCTAAAAGTCTGAATGTAAAGGTGGCTCCTAAAGCAGCGGGCTTTTACCATATCAATTTTATGTTCAACCTGTCGGCGTATGACGATACCGTGCGTAAGGTTTTTGGGGTGAACCCGGAAGCCATTACCTCAGAGCTGCATAAGCCTGATGATTTTGATCAGTTTTGGCAGGAAACCCGTCAGCAATTATCAAAAGTGTCGCCGCAGTACAAGGTGATATTCCGCCCTGATCTGTCAACCAAATACAAAAAGGTTTACTCGGTTGAAATGAAATCTTACGAGAACCTGCTGATTCGCGGGTGGCTCGTGATTCCTACCGATGGTAGTAAGTTCCCCGTACATTACCGCGTGCCGGGCTACGTGGTAGAGTTAAAACCTAATATGGATAACGACGACTATATAGCGTTTGATATCAACGTTCGCGGTAATGGCAATAGTAAAGATGTAGTGCATATCAATACCGATAATTATAGTACAACCAATATACAGGATAAAGACAAATACATTTATCGCGGGGTTTATATGGATTGCCTGCGCGGGCTTGATTTTTTGTATTCGCATGCTAATCTGGGTATTGATACCTCCAAAATATTTATAGAAGGTGGTAGTCAGGGTGGTGCGCTGGCCGTAGTTACTGCCGGTTTGGATAAAAGGGTTAAAGTACTTACTATGCAGGTGCCTTTGTATGCAGATATCCGCGATAATTACAGCATATCGGCATCATACAAAGAACAGGTGGTACCGTTTAAAATGTTCAGACAATATAAAAACCAACACCCGGAATTTACCTGGGAGCAGTTTTATGCCACTTTTGATTATTACGATCCGCAAAACTTTGCACCAATGGTAAAATGCCCAGTTTTGATGGGCATAGGTTTGCTGGATCAGTTTTGTCCGCCGCGTTGCAGTATGGCGTTATTTAATCATTTGGGCAGTACCAATAAAGAGTTTGTGTGTGTACCAAATTCCACACATGAGGTAGATTTTAACTACTTCATGTTCCAAAACCTTTGGGTTCGCGAAAAATTCCGTATACCTTGATTACGGCACGGTATTAGCCTACTCTACAATGTGTGAGGATTTGAGGGAGTTATTTAATTAATAAAAATAACGAAAAGATATTTGCGCGGAACGAGGCAATCTCCTGAAGAAGGGAACGATGTGACTTATATGAAGAAGGAGTTGCTTCAAGCCCGCAAATAAAAACCCAACACCTTGTAAATATGATCTCAAAAAATACCTTATATAAGTTTTTACTCATGGCTGTTGTGCTGCTTATGGTGACACAAAGTAAAAGTTATGCTACCGGTGGTTTCCCGGTTAGGCCGGGGAGGCTTACTCTATCACCATCCGTGAATTACTTTTTTGCCAATAAACAATGGGATGCGAATAGTAATAAAGGTCCTTTCCCGGATAATGGCAAATTCTCTTCATTAAGCACATCTCTATATGCCGAGTATGGCCTCAGCAGACGTTTTACCCTGTCGGCCTTGGTTCCTTATGCTACCAATACTTATAAGGATAACAATGCAACTTATAAAGACTCTGGCTTTGGCGATGCTGAAGTAGGCATACGGTATTATCTGGCCAATATCAACTACAAATATTATTTCAGTTTACAGGCTACCGCCATCATACCCATGTACACCAATCTTAGTTTGGGGTATAACCAAAAGGGCGGCGAATTAAGACTGGCTTTTGCGGGTAGCGGTCATCTGTTTGGTAAAAACAGTTATTTTATACTGGAAAACGGTGTACGCGAATATTTTGGTTACGAGTCGGTTTTTCAGGATAGGTATAATGCAACTTATGGCTTAACGCTGGATAAAAAATTCAGAGAGCAGATATCCGTAAGTTTTGGCGGCTTTTACGCAAGCAGCGATAACAGGTCGTTTTCACCTAATCCTAATACCAATAAAAACTTTGCTTTTAACCAGGTATCACTGAGCTATGGGCATTCGTTCAGCAAAAAAGTAGCCTTATTTGTAAGTGGTGGCACTTTTATAACCGGCAGAAATACCAGTGCGGGTAGCAGCGTTTCGGCATCGTTAAATTATCATATTGATACTAAGTAAATAGCCAGATGATAAAAACGTTGAACGAAATTAAATATACATTTCTCCTGCTCATCAGCTCTTGCATGGTCTGTATCGCCATTACAGGCAACGCCAAACCTGCATTAAAAGCTGATGAAGAAGTGGTAACCACGCTTGTGGCCCATAGTGATGATGGTATTTTTAATTCCAACGCCAGTTATACTTTCGAAGTCAAGAATACTTATCATACCGACCAAACGGGTCGTGTGGCCTATGTGGTTACTACACCGGCAGGTAAACCACTGTTAAGAGATTCTGTAAGCGTTAAGATCTCCAAAAATAGTAGTAACAGCTATAATTTTACCATCCCGGCCCTGAAACCGGGCTTTTATAAGATCAATTTCATGATCAACGTATCTGATTATGACGATACCACCAAGCGTGTTTTTGGAATACGACCCAAAGAGATCAGATCAAATCATCCGCGCCCGGCTGATTTTGACAGCTTTTGGCAAACGGCAAAATCACAGTTAGCAGCCGTTAAACCCAACTATAAGGTAACCGAGAAACCGGAGCTGGAAAAGGATAACCGCCGTGTTTTCTTGTTCGAGATGAAATCATTGGATGATATTACTATACGTGGTTGGTTAACTATTCCTAAAGGCAGCAGCAAGAACCGTCGTTTTCCGGTATTTGTGGGCTTGCCTGGCTATCAGGTTGATCTAAAACCAATGTTAGGTGAGGATGAAGACCTGGCCATCATCACCATTAATGTGCGCGGGCAAGGCAATAGCCGCGATGTGATACACCCTAAAAGGCCCGATTACATTACCCTGAATATTGAAGACAAGAATAAGTATGTGCTGCGTGGCGCTATTATGGATTGTATACGCACCATTGATTTTATCTGCTCGCGACCTGATCTTGATTCTACCCGTATCGAAATATCGGGTGGTAGTATGGGCGGCTTTCTGGCAGTGGCACTGGCCAGTTTAGACAGTCGCATTAAGCTGGTATCGGCCCAAAATCCTATCCTCGGTGATATCCGCGACCTGGCTGGCGTTGCGGAATGGCCTATCAATGATATTAAAGAATATGTGGACGACAGGCCTGCCCTGAGCTATAACAAGGTATTAGATAACCTGGATTATTTTGATATCAAGAATTTTGCACCTAACATTAAATCATCAATTATGGTAGGTATAGGTTTGCTTGACCATTTGGCTCCTCCTGCAAACTCCTTTATTTTTTACAACAACATTCCTTCCAAATACGCTACCATACGTATCTATAAAGATCTGGGCCATGAGGTACCCAAGTCATTCCTGGATGAAGACGGGCATAAGATGCGGGATGTTTTTGGATTGTTTTAAGGATAATTTTTACATGCGTCATTGCTAGGTACTAAGCAATCTGTATACTGTACAGGGCAAACAATGCATATAGTAGAGCGCTCAATTGCCGCTGAGGCTGTTACTTTTGTCTTGATACAAAAGTAACCAAGACCGAGCGTAGCGAGATAATGAGCACCCAAAACAAGCAACAGCGAATAACATCAAGTCATCAGAAATGCTTCTTTGCGCTCGGGGCCTTTGCCCGGCAAACCGTACAGAACCATCCCGATAGCTATCGGGACAATTATTTTGCCGTCTACTGCGTTCGTTCTTACCCTTCGCTTCAGCAAAAACTTGCTATGTCCCTACAGCCGCACGATCCACCATTGTTCTGCCCGCTTTCATCCGAAGCTGTTCTGCTGACGTAAAAAAGGACAAATAGAAAATACGCTGCGTTAATCTCGCAGGAACTGTTGTTGTTGTCTTGATTCCTGATTCTAAAAGGAACGCATCTTCCCAAACAGTTTCTCAATCGCCTTTTCCCTGAAAGCGAATATCTCCTTTACTTTATTGCCTACAAAAACGCTGTTGCTCAGCCTGCCTATAAAACCGTAGGGGATAGCATAATGTAAAATGTCGTTCATCAATACACCGCCATCTATCTCTTTAAAATGATGCTGGTGATGCCACAATGCATAAGGGCCAAAGCGCTGTTCATCAACAAAATATTGTTTGTCGGCCACGTGGGTTATCTCTGTCATCCAGTTCATGTTTATACCCAACAGCGGCGCTATTTTGTAAGTAATAATCATGCCGGGATATACTCTGGTATTTGCCGTATAATCAGATGTCACCACAAAGCTCATATCCGGTGGCGTAATTTTGGCCAGGTTTAATGGCGACGAGAAAAAATCCCAGGCCGTATCCAAACTAATGGGTATGGCCTGTTCTGTTTTTAATACGTATGATTTCATCAAAAGGCTGACAATCCGTAAGACTAATTGTTTTAGAAGTCAGTAACTTACCGGTGAGTTGTGCCGATGGGTAAATCCCTGCGCGACCATTCACTCCAGGAACCGACGTACAATTTTGGTCCGATAATACCTGCATAGGCCATGCCTAACAAGGTATGACATGCCGTAACACCCGAGCCGCAATGTACAATCACCTGGCTGTGATCTACCTGGTCAATAGCATCATTATAAAGTTGTCGCAGAGTTTCTGCTGGGAGGTATTTGCCGTCGGCATCCAGGTTATAAATATAAGGCAGGTTAAGCGCGCCGGGGATATGCCCGGCTATCAAATCTATCGGTTCGGTTTGCCCCAGGTAACGAGGTGTTTCGCGAACATCTATTACAATGCGGCTTTCGTTACGCGCCGCACTGCCGGTTTCTTCAATATCAACCGTGCCTTCAAAACCACTGCTTACCGGGTAAGCTGATACCTGTGTTGGTGTATATTCTTCGGTGCTTAGTTCAATGCCTGCTTTTACCGCAGCATTCAGGCCGCCGTTCAGCACCTGTACGTGAGTGTGACCAATTGAATTCAACATCCACCAAAAACGGGCACCGCCAAAGGCGCCGGCCTTATCATCATAAACCACTACATGGCTTTGTGGCGTTATACCCAGTTTACCTAATAAGGCCGAAAAATCATGAATATCGGGCAAGGGATGCCTTCCGCCCTGGGATGCATCGGTAACTTTAGAAGCAAGATCTTTGTCAAGGTCAACAAAAGCCGCGTTTTTCAGATGGCCGGCAAGGTAGCGTTGGTGTGCATCCTGCCCGGCACGGGCGTCGATAAGAATGGTATTCGCTCCGGACAAAGCCGGATCGTTGATTTCAATTAGTGGCGACATAGGTATGTTCGATTTGTATATAAATCAAATATAAATACGCCGCAGCTACTTTTGCGCTTTTTACTGCACTATTTTATTGGCGCAGTATGAGCTGGCAAAAGCTTCGGGTTTGGCCTTAAACACAAAGCCCATGCTTAAAATATAACCCATGGCTTCATGTAAAGCCTGGTTCGATTTAAACATTGGATTGGTGTTGATATCGGCATGTACCTCCAGGTCAACATCATACAGGTCAAGCAAATCGCAAAGCTTGTAAGCAATGTCGATAGACTTTTGTACTTCACTCAGCATCCTTTCTTTGATGCTCATTTTTTGCGAGGTGCGTTCCTGATGAATGAACATAAAACCGCCGCGTTGCTCCCGTAAAAAAACAATAACGGTTGCAAAGTCGGTTACAGCTCCTTTCACCTGTGAGTCGGTGCCAATACATACTTTGAGTTTGTTGCCGAGGCTGGCTTCCCTTTCAATCGCTCTTTCAACCTCTTCTAAAATGGACGATTGGATAACCTCGCCACTGAATTTTCTCCAGGTCATAAAATTTGTGTTAGGTAAATTTTTGCCGACCTTTTTTATGGGTCTATAAAAATAAGCGATAAGCTTTCATATTAACGTAAACACCACGTCATTTATTTGTTAACATTTAACTGATTATTAACACGTTGGAAATTTGGAAGAGATTTGTCTGAACCAGAATTTTCAGGATTATGGGATTTTTACGATTATTAACATCAGACTATAAACCTACAGTGTCGGTGTATAAGCTAAGAAATTGTTTAAAAGATGAGTATTGCTCATTGCCGTTGACTTTAGTCAACGGTAAGATGATAGTATAAATGGTGGGCTTCAGCCCAATTATACAAACGCCATTTTGGCTAAAGCCGTTTATTTACATTCAATATTCCGTTGACTAAAGTCAACAGCAATGATTTTAATATTATATATAAATAACCTGAATCAAATTCAGACAGTCTTCCTCAAAAAATCACTAATTCAATAAATCAGTAATTCAATAATTAATTACGCAGCGCTTCTTTAATACGGTTTTCTGCTTCCAGTACCAGGTCTTCCATAGGGGAATTACCTGGTTCAATAGGGGCAAGCACTTCCCAGGTCATGGGGGTAAAAGTATTGAGTGGGTAATAACCATAGCGGATCATTTTCCAGGAATCTTTTATGGCAATTGGTACTAGCAACGCTTCCGGGCATTTTTTTAATATGGTAGCGATACCGCCCACCTGGAAACTTTTTACCTCACCGTTTTTAGAGCGTGTACCTTCGGGAAATATCACGGCCGACCATTTATTCTCTTTCATGCGCAGGGCCAGCTTTACAATTTCGGCAATAGACTGACGCGAATCTTTACGGTCGATATTAGCACCGCCACCATGTTGCAGGTTATAAGAGATGGATGGGATGCCTTTGGTTAATTCAATTTTAGAGATAAATTTTGCATGATATTTACGCAGGTGCCATATCAGCGGTGGTATATCAAACAAGCTTTGATGATTAGCCAAAAATATAATAGGCCTGCCGGTTGGCAGGTTTTGTTTATTGATAAAAGTAACCGTGTTACCTAATAGGTAAGCTGTACTTAGCAAACACAGGTTTAAAGCATCTACCGAGCGCTTATGGGCGGCATATCCAAACAAACGGAAGCTCACCCATTGTATGGGATGAAAGATAAGAAGTGCCAAAAAAAATGCTACAATAGCAAGGGGGGATAAAATATAGCCTAAAAACTTTTTCATCGACCAACAAATTTAATTCTTTTTGCGCAAATGAGGTGTTTTATAAGCGATTTTCTAACAAAAGCAGTTGCACTTTTAGCACGGCAGCCACTGTCATGGAATCGGTGATCTGACCGCTGCAAACCATTTGATACATTTCGGCAAACGGAATTTTATGAATAGTGAGCTGCTCGGTATCTTCGGGTTCGGCTTCAAACTGACTAAGATCACGTGCCAGGTAAATAATGCTTAATTCATCACTTACAGAATTACTGAGATGCATCCGCTGAATTTCTGTCCATTGCGCGGCTTTAAGACCTGTTTCTTCCAATAGTTCGCGTTTGGCCGATTCCAACGCATCTGTACCCTCAGGGCCACCGCCTTCGGGCATTTCCCAGCTATATTGGTTCAGCGGAAAACGGAACTGGCCTACCAGGTAAGTGTTGAGCTCATCATCAAGCGGTAATACACCAATGGCTATGTTTTTAAAATGAACCTTGCCATAGATACCCGGATTACCCGATGGATTGATAACCTGGTACTCGGTAACGTTTATCCAGGGATTATCATAAACGTTTTTTGCGGATGTTATTTTCCAGGGGTTTTCTTCAGGATGGTGCATGGCGTTAAAAATAGTAAACGCATGGCAAAATCCGACTAATTATTCCAACCCTTTGCCAAAAATTATGGTGTTGCTATTGTGATTATTAACGGTGCGGTCTTTAAGGTTAGTTTGCATGGGACATATTTATTTAGTAACTCCATTTACAAAAACTAGAATGGAGGTTATATACCCGTCTGAAATTGTAAATATATCCTGACCGGTTAAAGTATCTGGCTTCGTTCTGGGGCCAAACTGCCAGGAAAGTATGGCCCGGTTATGATGTGTTTCTATGGGTTTAGCAATAGTAAATTCAAACCCGGGATACTGTTTTAATAAACTGCCGATAAAATCACTTACTTCGGCTCTGCCGTTCAAAATTACTTCGGGGTCAATTACTTCAATATTAGCTGCATAGATATTATTGGCTAAAGCCAAACGTTTTGTATGGGAAAGCTCACTCCACATCTGCAAATGGGCTTGCACCAGATTTTTAATTTCTATACTCATTTCTGTATTATTCTTTTAGGAAGCGGTATTTTTTACCGGTTATTTTTTGGTGACCATAACTTATACTTTGGATGTGTTTGCTCATAAGCCATTCCATTCGGGTAAGTTACCAGTTCGATCTGCAGCCCCCAGGGTGTTTCAAAATATACGCCTGTTAATCCACCGTTTGGGCCCGTTTTATGTTCAATAGGGGCGCCAATAATGCGAACGCCTTTTGATTTGAGGTAAGCCACACTTTTATCCATATTATCGGTATAGATAGCTATATGATACCAGCCCATGTCGTCATTCATAGGTCTTTTCATATTTCTTTCTGGTGAGTTATATTCAAATAACTCGATGTTGCTGCCTTTACCAGTTTCCAGCATCGCGATATGCGTAATTTCTGCCGATTGCCTGATATTGAATGCCGTTTTAGCCTCGGCATTAAGCGGTAATTTGCCTTCCTCGTAAACCTTGTGAAAGCCGAGTACATTAGTAAAGAAATTCACCGCCTGGTCAAGGTCAGGAACGTTAAAGCCAATATGATCCATACCCACCAGATCGGGCGTTTGTGCCAATGCCGGCTTTATTGCAACTATTGAAAATAAAGCAATGGATACAATAGTCTTTGTTATACTTAATGATCTGTTTTTCATATTAATCCTCTTTAAATGCTTTTTCTATCTGATGTGAGTCTTCCAACATCAGCAATCTGGTAATGTGTCCGTTTACAATAGTGAAGCGCATAACAAATGGCTCTTTGAATTTTTTGCCGGTTGCCTTTACTGTTCTGCCGGCTTTCCCAAAAACGGCTGCTTCCGTTCCATCAATAAAAGTATGATCCATTTCAAAATCATCTTCGGCAGTATTGTGTGCTTCTATAAGTTGTTGTAAGGCGGTTATTACTTCCTGCCTGCTGTTTTTTTTGCCGGTCCAGGGCATAAATGGCGATTCCGCGATATAAAAATCCACATCCTCCGCTATGTATTGGGCAATTGCCTCCGGGTTATTTTCGGCAGTTCCCTGGAAAAAACCGTTTAGCACCCGTTGCGTTTCCTCGCTTTCTTTTGATAGTTCTATGTTGTTGTGTGTTGACATGACTGATAAACTTTAACACAAAGTTCAGCCATACCCTCCGGGGAAAAAATGATATTTGATTCAAAAACTCTTGATAAATGTCAAGAGAATTTTTTACAGGTTATTTAGAGGAAACCTGTTTTCGTATCCTGCTTAATGTTTCGGGGGTAATGCCCAGGTAAGAAGCCAGGATATTTCTTGGCGTACGATTAGCCAAATTGGGGAATGACTTTAAGAATTGATTATATTTTTCTTCTGCAGTTGATTGCAAGGTGGTGTTGATGCGCTCGTGTGTAGCGTTTAAACTTCGTTGCAATATCTGATTAACCATATCCTTAAATGCAGGGATCTTTTCGCATATCATTTCGTAGTTTAACTTACTGATGAGTAATACCACCGAGTTTTCAATTGCATCGATATAATATTTTGATAGGGTGCCCTCCATTAGGCTAAAACGATCGGCGATCCACCAATTTTCTGTAGCAAAGTAAACAGTATGTTCTGTACCCCGGTCATCCACGCTGTACTTTCGTAAAAAGCCATCACATACAAATCCGTTAAAGGTGCACACATCGCCTTCAGATAATAAAAACTGATGTTTTCTGAGCTTTTTGATAATGCATACAGATTCTATGAGTTGATAATCACCCTCAGAAATGATGATCTTATCTTCAAGATATTTACGAAAGCGATTGAACATGGAATCAAAATTAAAAAAGACCAGCTAATAAGCTCTGGATATTAGTGCTTAAAAAACGATAAATAGATCTGCTTTACAATATGATAACCCGCAAAAGCGAAGAATAAGACAGCAATACCCGTATTGATAAAACGGGTGCTCAGCGCAAATTTATCCTGGATGTATTTGGCAAATTTGGCATAAAGAAACAAACAGAGGAACGCACCTGCTGCCGAACCAATACTAAAGATGATCAGTGCGATACGTCCATCCAGTATCCACTCGTGAGTAATGAGGTAAGTACCGGTCACCATCCAGAAAGGTACCTGCATCGGGTTTAAAAAACCTAGAAGTATACCATATTTGATACTGGCGTGTTCTGAGTAATGGGTTTCTGGTGGTTTATTACGATTTACCCAGGTAATAGTACCCAAAACACCAAACAGGATCACCATTATCCAGTCGATAATAACGGATAATTTTAACTCGCCGGATAGCCAGCGGGCGGCATGCATAATGAAGTAGGTAAAGAAAAATTCAACGCAGGAAAAAGCAGTAATAAAACGTACTGCCTCTTTCATCCCACGATTCATAGTGATCTGTATCAGGGTTAGATTTATGTTTCCCGGGGGTATATAACCAATAAAATTGGCAATTATCCCGATAAAAAAGGTTAGGAATATCATTGGCGCAAAGATAAGGGGTAAATGATGGATGTGCAAATGTGCAGATGATAGTAGATGTGCGGATGTGCAAATTATAGATGTGCAGATTGTTGACCGTACTGTGGTAAACACATTTAATCAATCATTTGCACATCAAATAAATCATCTGCACATTTGCACATCTGCATATCCGCACATTTACAACATGTCAACTGATAAAATAGTTTCCTTACTACCGTCCGCTACCGAAATAATTTGTGCCCTTGGTCTTGAAGATAAGCTGGTTGGCCGTTCGCATGAATGTGATTATCCTGCATCTGTAAAGCAGTTGCCGGTATGTACCGAAGCTAATTTTCCGGATAATTTAAGCAGTAAGGAGATCGATGTTAAAGTAAAAGAGATTCTGACCGAAGCGCTGTCGGTATACACCGTAAAACGCGAACAAATTAAAGAACTGGCACCTGATGTGGTGATCACACAGGATCAGTGCGAGGTTTGTGCTGTTTCGCTGGCCGATGTAGAACTGGCATTGGGTGATTATCTGGAAAAAAAGGCCCGCATTATTTCGTTACAGCCCAATAGCCTGGGTGATATCCTGAATGATATTACCACTATAGCCAAAGCGTTGAATGTTCCAAAAGCCGGAGAGGAGTTGGTGGAAGGCCTGACTGAGCGTATAGATATCATCAGGCATAAATTAAAGTTCAGTGAAGCCCGGCCAACGGTGGCCTGCATAGAGTGGCTCGACCCGATGATGGTATCCGGTAACTGGGTACCCGGTCTGGTAAAAATTGCCGGTGGAACCCCGATATTGGTGGCGGAGGATGGCAAACATTCGCCTTACGTACAATGGGACGATATCCGCCTGCAGGATCCCGAATTTTTAGTGGTGATGCCCTGTGGTTTTTCTATAGAGCGAACACTTAAAGAAATAGATATTTTAATGAGCCTGCCCGGCTTTACCCAACTTAAGGCCATCAAAAACAACCAGCTTTTTATAGTTGATGGTAACCAGTATTTTAACCGCCCTGGCCCGCGTATAGTTGATTCTATCGAGATACTGGCCGAAATACTTCGCCCTAAACAGTTTGCCTTTGGTTATGAAGGTGAAGGCTGGATAAGGTTTGGGGTGTGATTTTTGGAGCAAAGATTTTTGGAGCAAGGAGTAAGGGTTTTTTCGTTGCGCCGGAGATCCTTGTTCTTTGTTCCTTCTATCCTTGATCAAAGAATCTTTGCTCCTTGTTCCCAAAATCTTTATTCCAAAAAGAATCCTTACTCTTTGCTCCTTTCATCCTTGCTCCCCAAAAACATCTTCTTAAAATTATTTAAAAAGTATAGTTAAAATTGAAATGTTAAATTATATTTACCATTCAATCTATTATCAATCACGATTATACTATGCGCAAAATTATTACAACAATGCTGGTTGCTGTATTTTTCATGAGTACAGCTTTTACCCTTCATCAGGACATTAAGTTTAATGTTGCCGATCTGCACATTACCTGGCAGGTGGTTGATAATCATTACCAGAACAAGAATCAAGCGCTTACCGCGCTGATTATCACCAATAGCGGGCATGAAGTATTGCCTGCCGGCGGATGGAAGTTTTACTTTAACTCGGGCCGTGGTTTTTCTCAGCAAGCAGTAAGTAACAATGCTAAAATAAACCAGGTTAATGGTGATCTGTACAGCATTACTCCAACCGATGGTTTTAAGGAATTAAAACCCGGCGCATCTACCCGTATTGAATATATTAATGACGACCCCGTAGTAAACGCCACCGATGCACCCGAAGGAATTTACCTGGTTTGGGACGCGCAGCCCGAAAAAGGATATTCCATCACCTCGTTTACCATTGAACCCTATAAACCCACTTACCAGGGTTTGATTACTCCTGAAATTGTTTTCGACAGAAATAAGAACATTGCTGATATCCCGGCCGACCAACTAACTAAAGTTTTTCCTACTCCCGCAAGCTATCGGGAAACCGGCGCTGGTCAATACCTGGTTTTAAATAACCCTGCACCAGTGGCTGGTTTTTCAGATAAAAAATTTGAAAAGGAATCGCGCCTGCTCACAGATTATATTGCTTCGCTGGATAGCCATAAGTCGAAAAACGAAACCAAGCCGGGTTCGCTTAAAACCATAGTGATTAAATATAAAGAAGGGCTAAGTGCCGAAGGCTATGAGTTAAGCATCACGCCAACGGGCATACATATTTTTGCATCTACTAATACGGGTGCTTTTTACGCGATACAGTCGTTAAAAACTATGATACCTCCGGCTGCATTAGCCGATCCGAAAAAGAGTATCGAAATACCTTGTGCCGAAATTAAGGATGAGCCCCGCTTTGTCTATCGTGCTGTGATGCTGGATGTGGCCCGTAATTTTCAGCCTAAAAAACAGGTACTGAAGCTGCTGGAAGCCATGAGCCTGTATAAACTAAATACCCTGCACTTTCATTTAACCGATGATGAAGGCTGGCGCCTGGAATTACCTTCACTGCCTGAGCTAACTACAGTTGGTAGTAAACGCGGGCATACTTTGGATAGCAAGAATTTTTTACCGGCATCGCACGGTTCCGGTCCTGATATAAATAATACTGTTGGCACAGGTTTTTACAGCCGGGCCGATTATATCGAGATATTAAGATACGCTACCGATCGCCACATTACGGTGATCCCGGAGATTGAAACACCCGGCCATGCCCGTGCGCCTATCAAAGCGATGGATGCCCGGTATGATCGTCTGATGGCCGAGGGTAAAAAGGCGGAAGCAGAAAAATATCTGCTGCGTGATTTGAACGATAAATCTGAATATCGCTCCGTACAATATTGGAACGATAACGTGATCGATGTGTCGCTGCCATCAACCTATAATTTTGTATCAACAGTAGTGGATGACATTGCCGCTCTTTACAAAGAAGCCGGTGCACCGCTGCAAACCATTCATTTTGGCGGCGATGAAGTACCCGCGCATGTGTGGGAAAAGTCACCTGCTTATCTGGCTTTAAAGGCTAGCCATCCAGAAATAAAAGGAACTAACGATCTGTGGTATTACTTTTACGGCCGTGTAAATGATATATTAAAAGCTAAAGGCCTTTTGCTTTCTGGTTGGGAAGAAATGGCCCTGCGTAAAACCACGCTGGATGGTCACCCGGCTTATGTGCCCAATCCCGATTTTACCAAGGAACATCTGCAAGCCGATGTATGGAACAACGTACTGGGAGACGGGCAGGAAGATCTGGCCTATCGCTTAGCCAATGCCGGTTACAAAGTAGTGCTTACCTGCGTTACCAATTTGTATTTTGATATGGCCAGCTACAAATCATTTGACGAGCCAGGCTATTACTGGGGGGCGTTTTTGGGTATCGATAAATTTTACTCCTTTATTCCATTTGATTATTTCAAAAATGCCGACGTAGATAAAAATGGCAATCCCATTAACCGCGCCATATTTATAGGCAAACAACGCCTTACTGATTATGGTAAAGGCAACATCGTGGGTTTACAAGGCGCGCTTTGGGCCGAAACAGTGAAGAGCACCGAGCGTATGGATTATATGATATTCCCGCGTTTACTGGCGCTTGCCGAGCGTGCCTGGGCGGCAGATCCGCAATGGGCCACCGAAACAGATCCTGTAAAAGCCAAACAGGAATACGAAACAGCCTGGTCGGGCTTTTTGAATGTTTTAGGCAAACGCGAATTGCCGCGGTTAAGTTATTACGAGGGCGGTTATAATTACCGTATCCCCAAACCGGGCATTAGTTTACAGGATGGTAAATACCTGAGCAATGTGGATTATCCGGGCTTAACTATCCGCTATACCACCAATGGTAAAGAGCCTGATGATAAAAGCAAAGTATATACCGGTCCGGTAAATTACAATGGCGGCGTGATCAAGTTCCGCGCCTTTGATGTAAAGGGTCGCGGCGGTAATGTAGCCGAAGGAGGAAGCAATAGTTTGAATCCGTAGTTTGCAGTTGGTAGTTTCCGGTTAGCAGTTAGCTATTAAATAAGAAAATTTAAACAATAAGAGACACATGTAATGTGTCTCTACAAAAAATGAAACGTAGAGACGCATCACATGCGCCTCTTTTTTATTATCCAAAAGCGCTATGGACTATCGACCATCGTCCATGGACTATCCGTCTAAAACACCACCCCCATGCCCACAGTATAATTGCGCAATGGGGATGCATTATAGTAGCGGTTGCCTACGGCGTTGAGATCGTTGCCCAGGCTGTATTTTTGGTTCAGGATATTATCGGCACCGGCATAAATTTCCAGGTGGGTTTTGTGACCGATGGTGGGTTGCCAGCTTACTTTAGCCTGTAACAGGTTATAGCTCCCGGCATAAACCGTGTTACCATCATTCAGCGGAATTTTGGAGGTATAATTATGCTGGGCAAATACCGACAAGTTGCATGGTACCCGCAATTGCAAACTGCTCACGAACACATTGCGTGGCACGCCCGTGAGGTTATTGCCCGAGTAACTGGCGTTGGTTACCGCATCTACATAATTTCTGAATATAAACTTACTCAGGGTATACGATTCATTAAACTGCAACCCTCTTACAAAGTGAGTACTGTTTGGCCGGATCAACCAATCGGTAAATGACAGTTCAATTCCCGGCTGATTGGTGCCTCCTGCATTGATATAATGCTCGGTCTCATCGGCATTTACTCTCCGTACAATGGCATTGCTGATGCGATAATAAAATGCCGATACATCCAGAAATAACGTCTCGTCGGGATTGCGCAGCCGGAAGCCCGTTTCATAGTTCCAGCCGGTTTGGGCCTGCAGTGATGTATTCACAATATTGTCTGTCGGTCGCACCTCTGCAGTAGTAGGGGTCGAGTAGCCCCGGCTCACCGATGCCCGCCAGATAAAGTTATTGGTTACCTGGTAGCTCAGAGCCAATCTTGGCATGAGCTGCGGTGTAAAATCGCGATTGGTAAAACTGGTTTGTGCCAGCGGATAGATGTTTTTGAAATCATAGCCATACCAGTTGAGGCTCAGGGCCGCTTCCAGGTGCAGGCGTTTATAAATATCGGCCGAGTAGCGGGCAAATATAAAATGTTGGTTGGTGTGAATATAATCGCTGGTTTGTGTAGTGTCTTTTACACCACCTTTATTACCATAATTACTGATCACAGAATTAGTTTGCTGCCACTCCATACCCAGGTTTACTTTCCAGTTGATGTTTTCGTGTGGTACACCTGCCAGTTCAAAATAGGTACGGAAGCCAAAAGTGTTTTCGCCGCGCTGCTCATAATTGGTGATGAATGGATTGGCAAAATCAACATGACTGCCAAAAATAGATAATACGTTACGGATACGATCGCTGAAGTGGTACTCATTCACCAAACCACCTAGGTACATTTTGGTAGTGATACCGATGCGTTGTTGTATAGCCCCGGGAATAGTTGGTGTAGGTTGCCTTGCCAGGCGCGGATCGGCATTGAACTGGGCAAGATTTAATCCGCCTGGAGTTTCATAAGCCAGGTTAGAGTACAGACCCAGGAAACGCAGCTCGTTTTTGCCGCTGTAGTTCCATTTATCGGCCACTTGTATATAGTTGCGGCTCATGTTACTGTTTTGCCTATAGCCCTGATAAGCCTGGTAACTTTGGTTAATACTCAGCAGGTTTTTGCCAAACTGCTGCTGTATGCTGGCCTTTTCATGAAAAAGTCCGTAGGAGCCGGTATTGATGCCAATAGACCGGTAACTGGTATCGGCATGCCGGTTTACCGGGCTCAGCAACATTACTCCGCCCGAGTTGGCGCCAAATAAACTGCCATCGGGACCTTTCAATAGTTCGATACTGGGGACGCTGGCAATATCTACCGCGTTCAAATAAGTATTGCCGCCGGCATCGGTCAATGGTATTTCGTCAAAATAAATTTTTACATCCCGCACCCCAAATGGCGATCGCAGTAAACTCCCCCTGATAGACAAACGGTAACTGCCCGGCGAACGTTCCTCGGCCCGTACGCCCGGCACGGTATTCAAGGCGCTTACAAATGAATTATCGGGCTGCAATTTTAGTTGTGCTGCTCCCAGTACGCTCACCGAAGCAGGAACGCTGAGTACCGGTTGCTCACTCAGGTAACCTTTAACAGTAACGGTTTGCAAATGGGTGGTATCTCTTTTAGATGTGGTTTTTGAAGTTTGTGCGATAGCGTTTGCCGCTGCAATAAATGTGAAAAGTAAGGTGGTATAAGTTTTTAACATGGGGTAAACGGGTAGAACCCAAAAATATGTGTTTTAACTTTTAAAACCATGTAACAGAGTTAAAACAAAATATAATAATAAAACCATGTCATTGCGAGCGCAGCGTGGCAATCTCCTCGCGTTTTCATAGATAAGAATAGCTACGAGATTGCTTCGTCGTGCTTCCTCGCAATTGACATGAGGTAATTTAGTGTTTCTTCTCTTCGCACTTAGGCCTGTCAGTCTGAGCCTGTCGAAGACGCGTGCGTGAAAAGCTCTGCCCACCATGCTTCGACAGTGCTCAGCATGACATCCGGTTTGCCTATGGCCTACAAATTATACCAATACGTCCACTTCACCACCAACTGCCGGTTTTTGACCATGAAAGGTGATGGTGTGTTGTTATCCCCGTAAACAATAAAAAAGTCGGATGCCGGTTTGTAGCGCCATTGCATACGGATATTGGTATTGATATTGCGGATCTGCCCGTTGTATTGTATGTAGGTAGTAAAATAAAGCTTGTTGCTTACCGTAATATCGGTACGCGGACCGATGAGCCAGAAGCTGGTGTTACCATAAGGCTGTGCCATCCGCAGATCGTTAAAAGAGCTGTTAACGGCAATGTTTACATAAGGCTGAAAGCGGTAACCCAACTGCATAGTAACAGTAGTTTTATGACCGTTTTGATAATAGCCGCCGTAAGCGGTTTCGGCCAGGTAAGTAAATAGGGCCTGTGGCTTGGATACAAACTGCGCGTCGACGGTGTTCCAATGATTTTCGGTACCAATGGGTAACTGTGGTTTACCGGTATTGGTAGGATCAAAAGGTACCAGCAGTTTGATATAATCATTAATGGCAGATAATGTAAAAGTACTGCGATTACGCAGGGTAATGAGATAGGAGAGGGTGCTTTCGTTATCGGTACGCTTAAAGCTTTCGTCGAAATAATAATTGGACACCAGTTGTACGCCATGACTCAATATGCCGCCCGATTTTGGAAAGAAATTACGCAGCAACAGCGGACTGATCTTGTTATAGCCCGTCCGCGGTACATAGCCTACCCCGGCGGTGTAGTTTTTGCCCACGAATTCGTCCTGCAGATAAGCCGTCCAGTATTTGCTAAGGTATTGGAGGTGACCTGCAACCACCAGATCACGCCCTTTCAATCCTGGTGTAAATGATTTGATGCCTAACAATTTACCCGTAAGTAAGTTATTGGATGATGCCAGGTTAAACTCCATCCCCACGTTACGGTTGTACTGAGTGCCCGGTGTGGCCGTACCCGTAGCATCTTTATTGATAAACATAAAGCCGATATTGGAGCGGGCAAACACCCGGCGTTGCAGGGTAAGTACACCATAATTTTGAGCTGGCATGGCTGCGGCGTCTGCTTCGCCGGTTTGTATATCCATAAGGCCCACACGCCAATCTTTGTCCAGCTTACCCGTGAGCCGGGTTCCAAAACGAATGGGCGCATTCAATCCGATGCGGCGAGAAAAGAATGGGCGAATATCCGAATAGCCAAAATTGGCAAACAGGTCGCCGTTCTCTAAAAAGAACTGGCGTTTTTCGGGGAAAAAGAGTTCATAACGATTCAGGTTAACCACCTGTTGATCCACGTCTACCTGCGAAAAATCGGGGTTTACAGTCAGGTCCAGATTAAGGGATGAGGTCAAACCGATCTTGGCATCGCCGCCTACCTCTTTTTTCCAGGTGGTACCCGTTTTGGCCTGGTAATCTTTAGATACACCGCCCAGCAAATAAGGGATGAGGGAAATATTAGTACCAGCCTCGGGCGGTGGTTCGTCCCAAACCAATGATCCGGTATAGGCCAGCGAGGCTGTCGGAAATTGTCGAGGTACGGGCGCCCAGGCAGATTTTTCGGTAGTTATAAGATCGTTACGACTAAAATTGATGCCCCATACATCAACACCTTTTTTATACCGGATACTTTTAAATGGAATGGCCGCCTCGAACACCCAGCGGTCAGGATAGTTTTTTACTACCGATACCCATTTGTTGTCCCAACTCAGATCGACCTTACCGCCTTCGTACATGGTGCCGTCCCATTGACCTCCCGCGGCGTTGGCGCCAAAGCTAAAACCATCGGTACGGGCATCAAAAGGATCGAGGAAGAATATAAAATTGTCGTTTTTTTGAAAGGCGAAATCACGCTTCATGGATTCCACCATATATTGCCCTGGTCCGCTGGTATAGCAGGTAGCAATAATGTAAATGTTGTTATTGTCATAGGTCATCCGCACCTGGGTTTGCAGGGTGGCCCTGCTGGTATCCATGGGCAGCACCATAAAAAAACGGCTGGTGGAATCGGTTTTATACCAGGCATCATCCATCATACCATCAATAACTATGGGGCCGGTTGCCTTACGGATATGGTACTGGTAAGCGGCATTCTTTTTTTGTGCCGATGCTGTAAAAGCAAACAGGCAGCATACCATCAGCATTAATAATTTCCTTGGTGATAAAGGATAAATAAGGTTCAAAATTAATGCTTTGTTAGGTTTTATAAATCGATTTACTTGGCTGCGGTAAGTTAGCGATTTAAGGAATGATGAAGAAATTAAATTAGTAAGTCATCCCGAATTTATTTCGGGATCCCACATGCAAAGTGGATACTACCTTGCATGTGGGATGCTGAAACAAGTTCAGCATGACAATCATTTCGATTTCTACAAACTCACCACCAAGGTTTTTCCTGCATATTTAACTACCTTATCGGCCTTGTCAGTTATCTCCACATTGGCGCCGTGACTGCCTTTTACCAGCACAATATTAAAGGTGCGGCTTTTCAGCATTCCGGGAAATTTGCCTTGGGTATCGGATATGGTGAGTTTGCGGGTTTTGTCGTTCCAGTTTAGGTTGAAAGTTGCGTATTGTCCTTTTTCGTAGTTATAATTATCGTTCTCGTCCTCATAAAACTTAAACGAGCCATCGGCACCGGGATAGATGCGCAGCTCGATGTTATTGGCTGGTTTTTCGGTAGCGTATTCCATATGCGGTCCCATGGGGATGATAGAACCTGCTTTTACATATAGTGGCAATATGTCGATAGGGGCAGCGGCACTGATGGTTTGACCGCCATCCAATAATTCGCCAGTCCAGAAATCGTACCATTTGCTGGCAGCTGGCAAATACACCTGACGGGCCTTGGCTTTTTTATCAGCATCGGCCGATGTATATAGTTGCTCCGTAACCGGGTTCACCATAAATGCCGGACCGAACATATACTGATCAGGTATGCCATAAACTTTACTATCATCCCTGAAATCAAAAGCCAGCGAACGCATAATGGTGTAGTTATCGGTAGTAACCCGACCGGCCAGCGAATAGATGTATGGCAGCAGGCGGTAACGCAGCTTGTCAAAATTCAGCAGGATAGCTTTGGTTTTATCGTCCCAGTTTTTGCTGAACAGTGCACGCTCGCCCTTGCCGTGGATGCGGAAGATAGGGCAAAACGTACCAAACTGAAACCAGCGGGTAAACAGCTCGCGCTTATCGGGCTGCGACCAATCGGCAGCTTTCCAGTGGAAATGGTATCCGCCGATGTCCGACGTCCAATAAGGGATGCCCGATACGCCGGTGTTGATGCCCTGTGGTACCTGGTGCTTAAAATCATTAAAAGTACATTCAATATCGCTCGACCATAAAGTGGCCGCATTGCGTTGTTCACCGGCAAACGACTGGCGAACCAAAAAGAAAGCACGCTTGCCAGGAATATCCCTACGCCAGCCTTCGTAAACACCTTTGGTATGTTGTAAAGAGTAAGTATTGAAATAATCGATCCCTTTGCCTATGGCAAAATTACTTTGACGACGAGCATCCAGCAGGGAACCATTATCCGGCTCGCACTGATCTATCCACCAGGCATCCCATCCATAGCGTTTAATGAGGCTGTCGCGGGCCTGATCCCAGTAAAGTTCACGGGCTTTGGGGTTGTGGGCATCGTAGTAAGTGTCAAAAGTATGGGTAACTACATTGTCCCAGGTAATATCGGTGAGGCCACCCATTTTTTGCAGTGCATCGTAGTTGGGAGTTCCTTTACCAAATACCGGCCATATCGAAATCATGGCATGCAGGTTGGCTTTGTGCAATTCATCTATCAGTTGCTGCGGATGCGGGTAACGCTCCGGTTTCATTACATGCGAACCGATGGGCAGCGGATCCCAGTAATACCAGTCCTGCACCAGCACATCAACCGGGATATGGTTGTTGCGGTAATTATCTTTTACGCTGATGATCTCCTCCTCGCTCATATACCTGTCCTGCGACTGGAACAAACCGAAAGCCCATTTACCAAACATGGGTGCTTTGCCGGTAGCGGTACGGTACAGATCAATGATATGATCAAATGAAGGTCCGTAGAAAAAGTAATAATCCACCTGTTTACCGCTTTCGGATACATATTTGAATTTGGTATTATCAGCTTCGGCACCGTAAAAATTGGAGGCCGAGTAATTGTCCCACATCAGGCCATAACCTTTGGTTGACAACAGCACCGGGATAGCGCCGGTAAGATATTTAATAAGCAAATCCTGGTTGCGACCTTTATAATTGATAGACAGGGAATCAAGCGGATGGCAACCCAAACCAAACAAGCCCTCGTTTCGCGGCGAAACAAACTGTGTACTGATGGTATTGGTACTGATGCCGGCCACAGTAGCCGGGGTGATGGTTTTGTTCTCGCTGTCTTCGGCGGTAATGATATTGCCTTTGAGGTCTGTATAGGTAATGGCGTTGGTGGCCTTGTTGACCCTGACCTTTAATTTGGCCGTGGTAATAGTTACCTCCGTTTTACTTTCCGAAATCTGATAAGGGGCAGGGGTTTTCCAGCTATTGTTAACCACTAAGGATGGTTTGGCTTCGAAAGCATTGAATATGGTATATTTCACTTCAATGATATCGGCCCGGCGTATCAGCACTTTCAGGAAGCCTTTATCCAGAGAAAAAGTAACGCCGTCCGTGGCTTTCTTGTATGATTTAACCACCGCTAAAGCAGGTGTAGAAATACCGCAAAGAACAAGCGATAGAATTAATGCAATCGATTGTATTTTTTTAGCAAAGGGATGATGTAAGGGTTTAAGCATATGTAACATCAGTTTATTGGTTTATAATGAGTGTGAGAATAACACTTGTTTTGATGTTGTGAATATAGAGTACTTTTTTGGAAATTAAAAGAAGAATTTTTGAGGAAAGAAATCCTGGTACGGAAAGCTCGAAAGCCCACATGTCATTGCGAGGAGTAACGACGAAGCAATCTCATCGCATGCCTCTACTTGGGATGAGATTATTAATTATTTTTTCAATGCTTCACCTCTTTACCAAACAATTTCTCCCCGGCTTCCACTGCAATAGCCAGGCGGTTGCCATCCGGTGGTTTGGGACAGGAATATCCGGTGCCGAAAGCACAATAGGGGTTATAAGCCTTATTAAAATCAATCACTACTTTGCCGTCTTTAAAGTCGCCTTTACGCAGGTCAATATAGCGGCCACCGCCGTAGGTTGTGGTGCCATTGGTATCGTCAATAAATGGTAGAAACAAGTAGTCGCTATACTCCGGAACATTGGATAACCGTGTACTCTTGTATACCGTTAATTCCAGAGGCTTACCCTTAAGGGTGAACTTTAGCACCGCATAAGGCACATATTCGCTGCCTGTACCGCTAAATACCGGCATAATAAAAGCCTGCGCATTAACCAGGGTTGTTGCCTGTGCGGTAACACGAAAAGTGCTGTCGGCATCGTAAAAACGTAAAAATTGGAAATCGTCCTTTTTTAGCGGCGAGCGCGGGTCTTTCAAAAAATCGTCCATATAACCTTTGCGATAATCAGCAATCTGCGTTTTAAAATCCTGGCCAAAGGAGTTTAGGCCGGTTAACATAAGCAGGATGAGGATGTATTTGGTCATGACGGTAAAGTTTGAGGCAATATAGGTAAAAAAGCCTCAGCTCAATCCTCTCCTTTGAAGAGGGCCTGGCTGAGGCTGAAATAATTTTATTTTATCCGTACCTAAAACGATTTACAGAAATTTATATTTGCTTTATTGAACTCTCAATACACCAATTATACTTATGGACAATAAACCGCTAAGAAGCAGGGGCTGGTTTGGCAAAACGGGCAAAGATGGTTTTATTTACCGCGCATGGATGAAAAATCAGGGTATTCCGGCGCATCAGCTGCAGGGTAAACCCGTTATCGGGATATGCAATACCTGGTCGGAATTAACTCCTTGCAATGCCCATTTTCGTGAACTGGCCGAATCTGTAAAAAATGGTATTTATGAGGCTGGTGGTTACCCGGTGGAGTTCCCGGTGATGTCCTTAGGCGAAACACTCATCAAGCCCACAGCCATGCTGTACCGTAACCTGGTAAGTATGGATGTGGAAGAATCTATCCGCGCCAACCCGCTTGATGGCGTGGTGCTCCTTTGCGGTTGCGATAAAACTACCCCAGCGCTCATCATGGGTGCCTGTAGTGTGGATATTCCCACCATTGTAGTATCGGGTGGAGCTATGCTGACGGGTAAATATCGCGGGCACGACATCGGTACCTCAGACATCTGGCGTTTTTCTGAAGATCACCGCGCCGGTCATATGAGCGATGAGGAGTTGTATACTGCCGAAGCCTGCATGGCCCGCAGCAGGGGGCATTGCGCGGTAATGGGCACAGCATCAACCATGGCCTGTATGGTGGAGTCATTGGGTTTATCCCTGCCCGAAAACGCCGCTATTCCGGCAGCCGATTCGCGCAGAAAGGTACTGGCTCATTTGTCGGGCAACCGTATTGTAGAGATGGTTCGGGAGGATCTGAAGCTGTCTGATATACTCAGCCGCCAGGCTTTTGAAAACGCCATCAGCGTAAACGCGGCCATCGGTGGTTCAACCAATTTTGTTATCCATTTGCTGGCTATAGCGGCACGTATTGGGGTTGATCTGCATATGGACGATTTTAATACCACCGCTAAACGCATCCCGCTGCTGGCCAACCTGCAGCCATCGGGCAAATACTTCATGGAGGATTTTTATTATGCCGGCGGATTGCCTGCCTTGATGAAAGAGCTGCATGAAGTGCTGCACGGCGATACCATAACTGTTACCGGCCAGCCTATTAAAGCTAACTATGAACATGCCGAATGCTTTAACCGGGAGATGATAGCCGGCTGGAAAAAGCCATTTAATGAAGTTGCCGGCATCGTAGTGCTGAAAGGTAATTTATGCGAGAACGGTGCGGTCATGAAACCATCGGCTGCAAGTACCGAACTGATGATCCATACAGGACGAGCCATCGTATTTGAAGATATTGAAGACTATAAGAACAAGATCAACGATCCTAACCTCGAGGTGGACGAAACCAATGTGCTGGTGCTTAAAAATGTAGGTCCCAAAGGTTATCCCGGTATGCCCGAGGTAGGCAATATGGCCATCCCTAAGAAATTGCTGGATAAAGGTGTGCGGGATATGGTGCGCATATCCGATGGGCGTATGAGCGGTACGGGTTTCGGCACCGTGGTACTGCATGTATCGCCCGAAGCGGCTGTAGGTGGTACGCTGGCTGTTGTACAGGATGGCGATATTATCAGCCTGGATGTTTACGCGGGTACCTTGCACCTGGATGTGAGCGACCAGGAAATCGCGGCTCGCAAAGAGCGATTGGTATTGCACACCAATATAGCCAAACGTGGTTATGTACACCTCTATCAAACGCACGTAGAGCAGGCTCACCTTGGCGCCGATTTTGACTTTCTAAAAGGCGGCTCTGGCAGCGAGGTGGTAAGGGACTCACATTAGGAATAAAACCCTATCGATTTGTCATTCTGAGGAACGAAGAATCTGCTATTGGATTTGCAAGATTTACAATAGATGCTTCACTCCGTTCAGCATGACAAGTGAAATAAAGTGGGCATATTAATAAATAAATTAAAATATGACAGCAAATAATTTTACCGGGTAGGTAGCTATTATAACGGGGGCAGGACAGGGTATTGGCTTTGAAATTGCCAAGCAAATATCCCTGCAAGGCGCGGCAGTATTGGTTAACGATGTAAGTCCGCAGTTGGCTGCTAACGCTGCCGAAGCTATTAACAAGCTCGGTGGTAACTGCATCGACCTGGCCGGCGATGCTGCTGATATTAACTTTATACAGCAAATGGTTGATACCGCGGTACAACAATTTGGCAAACTCACCATCGCCATAGCCAACGCGGGCATTACCCTGTTTGGCAGTTTCCTGGATTATCCGGTACAATCTCTGCAAAGTGTGATGAACCTTAATCTGCAGGGAAGCTTCTTCCTGGCACAGCGTACCGCCAGGCAAATTATCAAACAAAAAAGCGGAGGCAGCATCCTGTTTATGTCATCAGTAACAGGGCACCAGGCGCATCAGGATCTGGCGGCTTATGGCATGACCAAAGCCGGACTCGAGATGCTGGCCAAAAGCCTGGTGGTAGAGCTGTCACCATACCACATTACCGTAAATACGGTAGCCCCTGGCGCTACCTTGACCGAACGTACCATGGAAGATGCCAGTTATAAGGACACCTGGTCGCGCATTACCCCCATGGGCAGGCCGGGCACGGTGCAGGATGTAGCCAATGCCGTACTGTTCCTGGTATCGCCGCAGGCCACCCAGATCACCGGGCAAAATATTGTAGTTGATGGCGGCTGGTCGGCCGTAAGCGCATCACCTTATTAATTATTGAATTATTGAGTTACTGAATTATTGAATTGGCAGTGGTTTAGGCTTAAATTATTGAATTAAACGTCTTCCTCAATCAATAATTCAGTAACTCAATAATTCAATAATTAACTTACTCGAACACAGCTCTCAATTTCGCCCATTCGGGGTGGCGTTTCAGGTAGGCTTGTATATAGGCGCATAGGGGTACCATTTTCAGGTTATGCTGCTCCATGTATACAAAGGCTTTCTCTACCAGGGCCGCGGCAATGCCCTGGCCTTCCATTTCCTCGGGTACTTCTGTATGGATCAGGTAAACTACATCACCTCTTAGCTTATAGTCAATATAAGAAGTGGTGCCGTCAACCGTAAGTTCAAAGTGATGAATGGCTTCGTTATTAATTAATGGAATATCTTCGTACTTCATGTTTGTTGAGTATTATTTAAATAATTTAAATACATCGTATGGTTTGGTAACATAAATATCCCTGTTGTATCTAAGGTAATTTATGAACAAGCATTGATACCGTAATAATAAACAACTTTAATGAATAATATTTTATGCTTTATTCAATAAAAATGTCAGAAATGCGTTTGGTACAGCAGGTTATATCAGAAAACTAAAAGGCTTTAGCAAGTTGTTCATTTCTTTAAATTTTTAATTAGTTTTGATTTGTATTTATATATTTATAACAATACCTTAAAACAATTTGGACCTTCCCAGAAAATGAAAGCCATTGTGAAAAAGAATAAGCACATATTACTACAGCTTGGGCTTTTGTTTTTTGTTACAAATGGCTGGGCACAGGTAAGCCATCAGCATGCTAAATCTAAGGTTAAAAAGAAACCCATACCCGGGCAGGTTCAGCCGGTAGTACAGGGAAGTGAACAGCTTAAGGAGTTTTTACAGCTTTTGGCACAAGCCAGCGCTACGTTTACATTCCCCAAAGGCTTTAAAGAAATTCCGGCTACCAACAACGAAGATTTTTCTTTTGATTATGCGATGGAAATGCCCGGGAAAGATTTTGAAGTATGGTTCCAGGTAAAATCTCAAAAAGAAAACTGGGCCAGTTACGAACGGGCGCAGAACGATAAAGGCCGTCAGGTGGCCAACCCTGATTCATTGTATGTGGAAATGGGTAAAGCGCATGCTATAGCCTTTACCGGCGATAATAATTATTTTATACGCAACATGCCGCAAAATGTACTGGAGCGTTATAATGCCGATGCCGGTAAATCATACCTGCTTAACCTGCTCGATCTGCCCTCTACCAAGCATTATAAATATGCCCTGCTCATTACCCTGCAGCGCAACCATACAGGCACTATCATGATGGTATGCTTTACCAATGAAAAAGATCCCGAGTTTTTTAAAAACATCGACAAGGCCGGCAACTGTCTGAAGTTTAAATCGTAAAGGAGGGGCTTATTGTCGTTTCGAACGAAGTACGAGGAGAAATCTTCTGCCGCGCGAGTAACCTCTCTACCACAAATGTTAATAAGTTGACAGTTTTGAACCCTAAGTTCAGTACTTAAACTATATTTTTGCAGTTAGGTGCATTTTTTGCCCTGGTTAAAAAAAGATACTTTATAAATGGCAGACGCAGTTAATTATAGTGAAGATAGTATCCGCTCGCTGGATTGGAAAGAACACATCCGTTTACGCCCTGGTATGTACATTGGTAAACTGGGCGATGGCTCGGCTTATGACGATGGGGTGTACGTATTGCTCAAAGAAATTATCGATAACTCGATAGATGAGTTTGTGATGGGATCGGGCAAAACCATAGAGGTAAACATGAGCGATCATAAAGTATCCGTACGCGATTATGGCCGAGGCATACCCTTAGGTAAAGTGATTGATTGCGTTTCCAAGATCAATACCGGCGGTAAATATGATAGCAAGGCCTTCCAGAAATCGGTAGGCTTAAATGGTGTGGGTACCAAGGCCGTTAATGCCTTATCTAACGTATTTGTGGTGCAATCATACCGCGACGGCCGTACCAAACTGGCTGAGTTTGCTAAAGGCGAACTGATACGGGATGAGGCCGAAAAAGAAACCACCCAACGTAACGGTACTGCCATTAATTTTACGCCCGACGATACCATCTTTCGCCATTACCGTTTTATCCCGGAGTTTGTGGAAAGCATGATCTGGAATTATGTGTTCCTGAATTCGGGCCTGACATTGAACTTTAACGGACAGAAATATTTTTCAGAACGCGGACTGTATGATCTGCTTACCCGCAATACCGATGTGGAAACCCTGCGCTATCCCATCATTCACCTCAAAGGCGAAGACATTGAGATAGCCATGACCCACGGCCAGGCCTACGGCGAAGAATATTACTCCTTTGTGAACGGACAAAATACAACCCAGGGCGGTACGCACCAGGCTGCTTTTCGCGAGGCCGTTGTAAAAACCGTGCGCGAGTTTTACAAAAAAGAATTTGACGCATCTGATATCCGGGCATCCATTGTGGCGGCTATAGCCATCAAAGTACAGGAGCCGGTGTTTGAGTCGCAAACCAAAACCAAGCTGGGCTCACAAAATATTGGTCCGGAAGGACCGTCGGTACGTGGATTTATCAACGATTTTCTGAAAAAGGAACTGGATAATTATCTGCATAAAAATCCCGCTGCTGCCGACGCCCTGCTGAAACGTATCCTGCAATCGGAACGCGAGCGTAAGGATATTGCCGGTATCAAAAAACTGGCCAACGAACGCGCCAAAAAAGCATCGTTACATAACCGTAAGCTGCGCGATTGTAAGCTGCATTTTGAAGATACGCACGAACGCCGCCAGGATACCACGCTATTTATCACCGAAGGTGACTCGGCCAGCGGATCTATCACCAAATCGCGCGATGTACAGACCCAGGCTGTATTCAGCTTAAAAGGTAAGCCGCTCAACTGCTACGGACTTACTAAAAAGGTGGTTTACGAAAACGAAGAATTTAACCTGCTGCAGCACGCCCTCAATATTGAGGACGGCATTGATGGTCTGCGTTATAATAATATTGTAATAGCTACCGATGCCGATGTGGATGGTATGCACATCCGCCTGCTGCTGATGACTTTCTTTTTACAGTTTTTCCCCGATCTGGTAAAAGCCGGTCACGTATCCATACTGCAAACGCCGCTGTTCAGGGTGCGCAACAAAAAAGAAACCATTTATTGCTACAGCGACGAAGAGCGCCGCAACGCCATTGCCAAGCTGGGCAACAAACCCGAGATAACCCGCTTTAAAGGTTTGGGTGAGATATCGCCCGAAGAGTTTGGCCTGTTCATCGGCAAGGATATCCGCCTTGATCCGGTGATCCTGAAAGATGCCAACATCAAGGGTCTGCTGGAATATTTTATGGGTAAAAACACTCCAACCCGTCAGCTGCACATCGTGAACAACCTGCGCGTTGAAAAAGATGATGAAAGCATCAATCCGCTAATAGCCGAAGACGCAGAATCCCTGGTCCTGCCAGTGGCAGTGTAAGCTTATTTAAACCATATAATTTTATGTAGAGACGCATTACATGCGTCTCTTTTTTTATGTTTTGCGGTTGCGGAGGAACAAAGGCGAAACCAATCATGTCATTGCGAGCGCAGCGTGGCAATCTCCTCGAGTTTATACTAACGAGGAGATTATTAATGTTGTATTTGTTTTCTTTAATGTATTAATGAGCTCGCTTAGGTCGGTTGTCTTCGTCGTTCCTTCTCGCAATGACATGATGGATGGTAAGACTTTATATTCTCCCTTGTTTTTCGTATCTTTATATAAACACCGGCCCAGCTTTCTTTTTTGAGGAAGCCGGGCTGTTTTGTTAAGAGCAAAACAGAGCCAAAAAGTAGTTGTTTTGTATGTAGTTATTTGATAGTCAATAAATTAATACTTTTTAAAGTTTTAAAAACACCTCAAAATCGCATTGGAATTTGTTAAAAAGTGTTAAAATGGGTTTTTTTCGAGTGATTTTAACCCGTTTTTACCCTGTTTTTGAGCAGAAATTTGTTAAAATTCAAGGTTTAAAAAGTTTTTTGTGGGTGTTATAAGTCAAATAAATCTGATAAATCCTATTAAATCTTTTAATCCTGTCAAAAAAACCTTATCTTGTTTCCCCCGCTTTTTTTCGGGATGAATATTTATGACCAACCATGAAATTAAAATAGCTTTTGATGAATATGATTCACTAAAAGAACTGCCCACCGCCGATCATGATTTGTGCCTGGAGGCAACGGAAGCATTAAAAAACTCACATTCACCATATTCAAAATTCCGGGTAGGGGCAGCCCTGCGTTTACAAAGCGGTAAAATTATTTATGGTAGCAATCAGGAAAATGTAGCCTATCCATCTGGTTTATGTGCCGAGCGGGTGGCCCTGTTTTACTGGGGAGCCAATCATCCGGATGACCCGGTTGTGGCGATGGCGGTTACCGCCCAAACAGATGAATTTATGCTCACTAAACCGGTAACTTCCTGTGGATCATGCCTGCAGGTACTTGCCGAAGTGGAAAAAAAACAGAACAAAGCCATCAAAATTTTATTGTTTGTGGAGGGTGGCCCGGTATGGGTAATAAAAGGTATCGAGAACCAATTACCGTTTTTGTTTTTTGAAGAACGACTGATAACTAGTCAATAGTTTGAAGTCTAAAGCCAAGATTCAAAGGAGAAAAATCCGACGCCAGGCTTATAGCTAAAGACTTTCGACTTAACTTTACTTCGTCATGAAACTGAAATTGTTTTTATTTTTAATTGGCTGTGTTTTCATAAGTAAAGCATCTGCACAACAAGGATTCCCGTTTGATAATGAGATCCGGGCTTTTAAGCACCAGGATAGTTTAAGCTTTCCTAAACCGGGCGGCATATTGTTTATAGGGAGTTCGTCTATCCGTTTATGGACCGATCTGGAACAGCGCTTTGCGGATAAACCTATCATCAAGCGAGGTGTAGGAGGTTCAACATTGGAACAGCTGGTTGATTACTTTACACCATACATCCTTTTTCCATATCAGCCCCGGAAAATATTTATCTATGCCGGCGAAAATGATATCGCCGCTGATAAACCGGCCTCGTTTGTGGCTGATGAATTTGCTAAGTTATGGCCCCTGCTGCACCAGAAATTACCCAAAGCAGAGATCTATTACCTGTCGATAAAACAGAGTCCGGTACGGGCTAAATACTATACAACCGTGGCGCAGGCCAATGAATTGATAAAAAAGTATCTGAAGAATAAACCCAACAGTCATTTTGTTGATCTGGTTGATGTAATTTATAAACCGGGCACCGCAACGCCCGACTCCAGCTTATTTAAGAGTGATTACCTGCATTTGAATGCCAGGGGATATGATAAATGGCAATCGGTTTTGCGGCCTATGGTAAAATAAAAAAGGCCCCGACGGGCGGGGCTCTTTTCTACTTGAACTATTACACTAAACCAAGTTTATTTAAAAACGCTGTACACGTTGGTGATCTTCCATCCTTTGCCGGTATTGGCAATGGTTACATAATTGCTGCGTACAAACTTTTCATATTGCATATCAACCTTTACCACGGTGATATCAGAATTGCTTTGAACAATGGTGGTGCTGGTGGTACAATCCTGTTCCACATTCTTGTTAAGCTTTAGAGATTGAAATATTTCATCACGGGTAAAGGTCACGATCTTTTTACCACTGAGCAGGCTGAATTTGGCGTTTTGATCTACCACATCGTCCAGCCCTTTTAATTTACCTCGGGTCATGGCATCAACATAGGTGTTGATGGCAAAGGTTTTGGTTAGGTTATCGCCATCTGCAAATGGGATGGCTTTTGCGGCACTGCATGCTATCAGCAATGCAAGTGCTAGTACTACTGATTTTAAGGTTTTCATATTGTTGTTGGTGTTTGGTCATGTTTAAATTGTATCTATAAGACAACACTAATTTTCAATACGTTACAATAAAATCAATAAAAGTCAATAAAAATAAAAAGCCCCGTTTGGCGGAGCTTCAGATGTATATAGTCAAATTAAATTTACTTAAAAGCGCTGTAAACGTTGGTGATTTTCCAGCCTTTACCGGTATTGGAAACGGTTACAAAATTGCTGCGGGTAAACCATTTGTATTGCATATCTATTTTTACAATGGCTACTTCAGCATTACTTTGAATAACAGTAGTGCTGGTGATACATTCCTGTTCTACGTCTTTATTGAGCCTTAATGATTGAAGCATTTCATCTTTGGTAAAACTCAGCACATCCGTTCCTCTTAACTGACTGAATTTGGCATTTTGATCTATTACATCGTCCAGGCCGCGTAATTTACCATGGGTTATGGCATCAACGTAGGTGTTAATTGTGAAAACCATGGTTAGGCCTTCATCGTTGGTAACAGAGGCGGCTTTGGCTGTTAGGCAGGTTATTAGTAAAGCAAGTGCAAATATGATTGATTTTAAATTTTTCATTTAATAATTTTATTTACATAACGATCTTATTTTCAGATTATTATAAAATAAAATCAAAATAAAAAGCCCCGCTGGGCGGGGCTCTCTACTTACATATTAACACTAAACTAAAACTAAACTTATTTAAAAACGCTGTATACGTTGGTGATCTTCCAGCCTTTACCGGTGTTTGATACGGTTACAAAATTGCTGCGGGTAAAACCATCATATTGCATATCCACTTTGATAACTGCAATAGCTTCGTTGCTTTCAACAACTGATGTAGTAGTGGTGCAGGTTTGCTCAGTATCTTTAGAGGCATTTAATGATTGAAGCATTTCATCTTTGCTAAAGTTCAAAACGGTTTTACCGCGTAACATGCTGAATTTAGCATCCTGATCAATCACTTCACTCAGGCCTTTTAATTTACCATGGGTCATGGCATCAATGTAGGTACTGATGGCATAATTTTTAGTTAAATTTTCACCATCTGTGTAGGTGGTTGCTTTAGAAGCAGAGGCTATTACTAATAAAGCTAAGCCTAATAATATTGATTTTAAAGTTTTCATTGTATTGCTATTTGAGGTTGTTTATTATTATTAATTAATTTTTATATCCATAAGACACCGGCAATATGCCTTACGTTACAGAATATGTTAAAAATTTTGTTGATTTAACATAAATTTAATATTTTACTGGTTTTTTTAGATTCCTGGTAATAGAAATTAGCTTAAGCCTTGCTATGATTGATTATACTACCATTATTTTGCAATTTGCTGAACAGGGCGAAAAAACTGGCTGGACGTATATTGAAATTCCGGCCGATCTGGCACAACAAATGAAGCCTGGTAATAAAAAATCATTTAGGGTAAAAGGTAAATTAGATGAGATGCCCATTGCCGGTATAGCCTTGATGCCCATGGGCGAAGGCAATTTTATTATGGCCCTGAAACGGGAAATATGTAAAGGCCTACGCAAACATAGTGGCGCTATGTTACGGGTACAGCTCGAAGCAGATAATGATTATAAAGTTGAAGTTCCGGCCGATCTGCAGGAGTGTTTTGATTTTGAACCCGAAGCCAGTGAGTTCTTTTTTACCCTGGCACAAGGCCACCGCGACTATTTTATTAAATGGATCAACAGTGCCAAAACAGAAACTACCCGTGCAAATCGCATAGCCAATACCATCGAAGCCATGCTGCATCGCCAGGGCTATCCTGAAATGTTAAGAGCTTTGAAAAAAGCAAGGGAATAACATTAGGTAGTTTTCTTCTTCTCCTTCCAGTTCTTCGGAAATGGAATATCGATCATTTTAATAGGTTTAAAGCCCGGTATCTGATAATCGGTTCCCGAGGTATTGTACAGGAAAAACGGATCGGTTTTAAAATGTTCGTAGTCTGCAGTCATCTGGGCTTTGAGCCTGAGCAGGCGGTTTTCGTATTTGTCGTCATAAGGAGTACCGGTATTTTTATCCAGCAGCCGATCTATGTACTCGATCAGGTTATAGCAGGTGGTAAACTGCCCACAAGCTATCAGACAGGCTTCTGTATGTTGTTGCCCGGCGGATTTTTTATCAAACCAAAGTGTGGTACCCATATTATAAGCGGTTTGTGCGACTATCTGCATGTCGGTACTCGGATTGAGGGATGATGGTGTCGTCATGTATTGGCTGTTGCCCTGGCTGCGGTTAATATCATTGGAAAAGGAAAGATCATAAACGTGATTGCCTTTGCCGCGATTGTTCCATTGGGTACTGCCATAAAACTTATCATACAGCAACTGCCTGATGCGTTTTAAAAATATGCTGGTATTAAGCATTAGTACAGACTGCGCCCGGGTGTTGAGCATATGTATAAGAAGACTGAGCGATGTTTTGGAAAAAAAGCTCACCAGTATGTGAATGATCTGTTCGGTAAAGTTGCGTTTTAAGTCCATCCCCGCCGATGCTTTTGATACGCTAAATAATTGTTGCCTTACATATAATACGCCAGATACCCATATAAAAGGAATGGGTATAAACAAAGCGCCGGCAATTATCCACGGTGTACTGTGGTGACTTATTCCGTACCAAACTCCGGTTAAAGCGGCCAATAAAATGGCAAGGGTAATATAAAATACACCCCAGAGATTTAGTTCATAACCTTTGCTTATTTTAGGCAATACGTAAGGGTGTATATAATGGCTACCCACGTCATTCACCAGCATCAGCTCAAAATAAGGGAAGCAGGTCTTTTTGTCGAGCCGCCTGCCATCGGCTTCCATCATACTTTGCAGGCCCTGGTTATCGGTAATGCCACCATCCATCAGGCCAAATTGTTTGTGTTGTATAAATTCAGCTTCTTCCTTGTCGCCGGTTTGTGGTATCAGAGATAGTGCGTTTTTCAGGTCGTGGATGTTTAGGTGCTGATGGGTGTAGTCGTTAGGGTAAATGATGGGCTCAAACCCGGCAGGAAAACAGGATGACGCAGCCAGTACATCGCCCAGTTTTATTTTGCCGGCAACCGCACTGTCTACATAAATAACCTCGTTGCCGTATTTGAATCTTTCGTCGGCGCCTGTATCCGGAACCAGTTTGATATTCTGCCGGAATGATTGCCCGGTGTAAAATTCGGTAGCGTTGAAGCAAACCTCCTGTAGGTGGGCTGTGGGTGACGATGCTTCATGACAAAGTGATTCCAGCGTTGATCCGTCAAACAAATATTGGTCGTACGCAAGTGCAAAGGAGTTGATAATGTTGCGGGTTTTTTGTGGTCTTTTTTTCCAGTGCTTTTTATCGGCCAGTATTTCTAATGATTGCCGCAGCAGATCGTCGCCGTTTAGACCGGCAGATAATTTAGTGTAAAATTGCCCAAAGGTTTTGCCCTGCGCATTGTACAATGCATACAAAGTTGTGGTGATGGTACCGCCCGATGCAGATGACAGGTAACGTACCTGATGCAACAGTGTTTGGTTGCAAAGCCCGTCGGTATCATCGTCAAAGGTTACTTTATTCAGGTATGACAGTACCCCCAATGCAAAGGAAGCCGCTCGAAATCCGCCACCTGAAAATGCCAGTGCTATATTTTCAAAGGGCTTAATATAATCAACCTCGAGTTTGTTTTCGGCTAAGGTATCGGGTAGGGTATTTGCCATAAGGTAATGGATTTTGTAGCGATAAAATTAGGGAATAAAATATATTTCATTATGCGTAAAAATACCCAATTTATGAGGTGTTATCACGGATTAAAGCCTCAACCAACCCTCTCTACTTTGGAGCATAATAGCTCATCAAGCGGCAGAGGGAAAAATCAAATGCGCGGTGTCGACTCACCCCGACATCGCTACACTCGTCACCCCTCTCTTCGCTTCGCGCATAGAGGGGATTGCTTTTTTGTTTTTTTCTACCCTCTTTCCGCCTCAGGCGAAGAGAGGGTGGTCTAGCGAAGCGTAGACCGGGTGAGTCGACTCTGCATCGTGCTATTTCTCAACAAAGCCTGTTCTGTCTACTCATTGGTTATTACGATTCAAAAGAGAGGACTTTTAAAATAAAATTTGCAATTATATAAGCACTTATATAAATTGCACAATGAATTTATATCAAAGCCTGGGTTACCTGGTTTTAGGCAGCCGTTTACGCCGCCTGAGCGAAGCTTTTCTGGCCGAAATTAATCGTGCCTACCAAAATGAAGGCATTGATTTTGATGCCAGTTGGTTTCCTGTTTTTTATCTGTTATCCAAAAATGAGGCCCTATCCATCAAAGAATTGAGCGAACAGATCGAAGTTTCGCACCCGGCTGCCAGTCAGCTTATTACCAATTTAAAGAACCGTAAGCTGGTTACTTCGGCTACCTGTGCCGATGATGGTCGGAGGCAGTTGGTAACACTTACCGATAGTGGTCGTGAGTTGTTAACACAGATATTACCCATGTGGGATGCTATCAGCACCGCGATGACCGAACTGGTTGAAAGCGATGAGATAGCCAAACAACTATTGCCAGCCATCACCGGACTGGAAACTGCTTTTCGCCAGGCTAACCTGGCCGAAGTTATCAGTCAGAAATTAATTACCGATTTAAAAATAACCCACCATGAATAGTATATTTAATTATGGTACCGATCATTTAACTATAGGCATTTGCCTGGATATAGCCGCCGGTAAAACCAAAGGCATTATTAACGCAGATGCTGATAAAGCCATCCGTGCTTCATGGCGCGAGGTGGAGAAAATTGTACATGCTCAGCATCCGGTTTATGGTATCAATACCGGCTTTGGTCCGCTGTGCGATACCCGGATATCGGAGGCCGATACCAGTTTGCTGCAAAGCAACATTCTCAAGAGCCATAGCGTGGGTGTGGGTAAACCTATCCCACATGAAATAGCCAAGCTCATGCTGATCACCAAGGTGCAGGCCCTGGCGCAGGGCTATTCCGGTGTAGCTCCTGAAACATTGCAGCGCATCATCTGGCATATCGACCATGATATTATCCCCATAGTTCCTGAAAAAGGTTCGGTAGGAGCTTCCGGTGATCTGGCCCCGCTATCGCACCTGTTTTTACCTTTGATAGGTTTAGGTGAGGTATATGAGAACGACCAGCGCGTACCTGCCGGAGATTTATTGAAAAAACATAACCTGCAGCCATTGATATTAGGCCCTAAAGAAGGCCTCGCATTGATTAATGGCACCCAATTTATACTGGCCTTTGCGGTAAAAGCCGTGCAGCGCCTGGATGATGCCCTGAATCGTGCCGATCTGATCGGTGCTCTCTCTTTAGAAGGGTTGATGGGCTCGGCAAGACCATTTGACGCGCGACTACATGCCATCCGCCCGTTTAAAGGTACAAAAGTAGTGGCCGACAGGTTGTTTACTTTGTTAACCGGCTCAGAGATCAATTCATCGCATATAAATTGCGACAGGGTGCAGGATCCATATTCCTTAAGATGCATGCCGCAGGTGCATGGCGCATCGCGTAATGCCTGGCTGCATCTGAAAGAATTGACCGAGATCGAACTCAATTCCGTAACCGATAATCCGGTAATTTTTAATGCTGATGATACCATTAGCGGCGGTAATTTCCATGGTCAGCCATTGGCGCTGCCGCTGGATTATGCCACTGTTGCCGCTGCCGAATTGGGTAATATTGCCGACCGCCGTTGTTACCTCATGAGCGAAGGTCGTTATGGTTTGCCTAAACTGCTTACGCAAGATGCCGGGCTAAATTCTGGCTTAATGATACCACAATATACCACGGCTGCGTTGGTCACCGAAAACAAAACGTTGTGTTTCCCCGCCAGTGCCGATAGCGTGCCTACTTCCCTGGGGCAGGAAGATCATGTATCTATGGGCTCCATCAGCGGACGCAAGCTGCACCAGGTAATTGATAACCTGGAATATATACAGGCTATTGAGGTGCTTTACGCCGCGCAGGCCGTTGATTTTAGGCGACCGTTAAAATCAACACCGGTTATTGAAGCGATTCACGATCTGGTAAGGCAGCATGTACCCCATATACAGGACGATCGTGTTTTTGCAACCGATATCCATAATTTACATCAACTGATCATTAACGGCTCTTTGCTGGCAATCGCTAACAAAACAGCTATTCATCACCATATCAATCTCAGTCATGACGAGTTCGGAATTTATTAAAACTTACGCCAACCACCCGGTGTACAAAGCACCGCGTGGTATGCAGCTGCACGCCAAAAGCTGGCAAACGGAAGCGCCATTACGGATGCTACTTAATAACCTGGATGGCCAGGTAGCCGAAAACCCAGACGAACTGGTGGTTTACGGTGGAATCGGCCAGGCAGCTCGTAACCCGGAATCACTCCGGAAAATTATTGAGTTGCTACTGGAGCTGGATGAACATCATTCCCTGCTCATACAATCGGGTAAACCGGTGGGGATAGTGCGTAGTCACCCAGAAGCACCGCGTGTATTGATAGCCAATAGTAACCTGGTGCCTGCATGGGCCAACTGGGAGCATTTTAATGAACTACGGGCCAAAGGTTTGATGATGTATGGCCAGATGACTGCCGGCAGTTGGATCTATATAGGCACCCAAGGTATTTTGCAAGGTACCTACGAAACTTTTGTAGAGTGCGGCAATCAGCATTTTAATGGCGATCTGACCGGTAAGTTAATTGTGAGCGCCGGTTTAGGCGGCATGGGTGGTGCTCAGCCATTGGCTGCTACTATGGCCGGTGGGGTTTTTTTAGGTGCCGATGTGGATGCGTCTCGTATCCAAAAAAGAGTGGATACACAATATATCGATAGGATCACGCATTCTTATGAAGAAGCCATTGCCTGGGTAAAGGAAGCTATCGCCAAAAAAGAAACACTTTCGGTAGGCCTGGTAAGCGATGCCGGTGATCTGTTGGAGCGTTTGCTGAAAGATAATATTATTCCCGATGTTTTAACCGACCAAACATCAGCACATGATCCATTGAATGGATATATCCCGAATGGGTTGTCATTAACAGAAGCTGCCGCATTACGCAAAGCTGATGCTGTAGAATATAAGCGATTGTCGCTAAAAAGCATGGCCCGCCATGTAGGCTTGATGTTGGAATTGCAAAGCAAAGGCGCGGTTACGTTTGATTATGGTAACAATCTGCGCGAGTTTGCCAAGCAAGGCGGCGAGCCGGATGCGTTTAATTTCCCGGGATTTACCCCGGCCTATATCCGTCCGCTGTTTTGTGAGGGAAAAGGGCCTTTCCGGTGGGTAGCCTTATCCGGCGATCCCGAAGATATTTATATAACCGACCGTGCTTTGATGGAGCTATTCCCCGAAGATAAACCACTCATCAAATGGCTCAAAAATGCGCAGGAAAAGATCTCGTTTCAGGGCCTGCCTGCGCGTATTTGCTGGCTGGGCATGGGCGACAGGGAAAAGGCCGGATTGCTGTTTAATGACCTGGTAAAAACAGGCAAAGTAAAAGGTCCTATCGTGATCGGTCGCGACCATTTGGATTGCGGCTCGGTAGCATCGCCAAACCGCGAAACAGAAGCCATGAAAGATGGCTCGGATGCAGTATCCGACTGGCCACTGCTCAACCTGATGGCTAATGCCTCAGGCGGCGCAACCTGGATTTCGTTCCACCATGGCGGCGGGGTAGGTATGGGTTATTCGCAGCATGCAGGCATGGTTGTTTTAGCCGATGGCACCGAACGTGCCGCCACCTGCCTCAAACGTGTACTGCATAATGATCCGGCCATGGGTATCTTCCGCCATGCCGACGCCGGTTATGATAAAGCACAGGAATGGGCGGATAAGTTTGGATTGAAGGTATGGTAAGCCCCACCCAACCCTCCCCTAAAGGGAGAGGGCTTTAAAAATGAAATTATTAATCAATTAAAGTTTCTAAAAGTCTCACCCTTTAGGGGGAGATTTAGAGGGGGCTGATGCTTATGAAACTAATAGGTCCGTTCACACAGATATTACCATTAACTGGGTTGCCATTAAAGGGCGCCTTGAAGGATGAACAGCTTCACATCATTCCAAATGGAGGTGTGCTGGTTGATGACGGGCTGATTGTGGCTGTCGATGATTTTGAGAAATTGAGATCAGCTAATCCATCGACACCAATTGAAGAAATTACCGGTGATCATGTATTGTTACCGGGTTTTGTGGATTGCCATACGCACATCTGTTTCGCCGGTAGCCGGGCAAAGGATTATGCGCTACGCACAGCGGGCAAAACCTATCTGGAAATAGCCAAAGCAGGTGGTGGCATCTGGGATTCGGTTACGCAAACCCGTGCAGCAGATGAGATTGCGTTGAGCAGTTTGCTATTAAGTAGGGTACAACGGCATCTGGCTGAAGGGGTTACTACGATAGAAGTGAAAAGCGGTTACGGTTTAAGTATCGATGCCGAGCTAAAACAGTTAAGGGCTATCAAATCAGCTGCGGATAAAACCAGAGCCAGTCTGGTATCAACCTGCCTCGCGGCACACATGCTGCCTAAGAATTTTGACGGAACATCTTCCGAATATCTCAACCATATTTTGCAAAACCTGTTGCCTGCCATTAAACAACAGCGCCTGACTAACCGGGTGGATATATTTATTGAAGAAAGCGCTTTTAATACTAGTGATGCATTGAATTATTTGGCCAAAGCCAAACGAATGGGTTTTGAAGTAACCGTTCATGCCGATCAGTTTACTACCGGTGGTAGCGAGGTGGCTATTCAAGCCAGAGCAGCCTCGGCCGATCACCTGGAAGCTAGTACAGATCGTGAGATCAATATGCTGGCTAAATCTGATACGGTTGCGGTAACTTTGCCCGGTGCATCTTTAGGTTTGGGAATGCCTTATGCACCTGCCCGTAGACTGCTGAATGCCGGCGCATGTCTGGCCATTGCCAGCGACTGGAATCCAGGCTCAGCACCCATGGGCGATCTGCTGATGCAGGCCGCGGTAATGGGTGCTGCCGAAAAGCTATGTGCTGCCGAGGTATTTGCCGGTTTAACTTTCAGAGCCGCATCGGCCTTAAAGCTGAATGATCGTGGTATTTTAGCCCCAAATAAATTGGCCGACATGCAGGCTTATCCATGTAATGATTACCGGGAGATACTATATCACCAGGGGAAACTAAAGCCGGATAAGGTATGGACCGCTGATTTATAAATGATTTTTATGATTTCGCTGATTTTATTTTTGACTTAGGAAACCAATGAACTAATGAACCAGTGAACAATACTGACAAATAAACGAATAAACCAATGAGCCAGAAACTAATAGAATGCGTTCCGAATTTTAGCGAGGGTGTAAACCTTGACATTATAAAACAGATCACCAATGAGGTAGAGTCTGTTGAAGGTGTACGCCTGTTGAATGTCGATCCCGGCAAGGCTACTAACCGCACCGTGGTAACCTTCGTAGGCGAACCCGAAAAAGTGATCCAGGCGGCTTTCCTCGCGATAAAAAAAGCAGGAGAGCTGATTGATATGAGTAAGCAAAAAGGCGAACACCCCAGGATGGGCGCTACGGATGTTTGTCCGCTGATTCCCATCAGCAATATCAGTATGGAAGAAACCGCGGAGTATGCCCGTCAATTGGCTAAACGTGTGGGTGAAGAATTGCAAATCCCGGTTTATTTATACGAGCAGGCTCAGCCTAATAAAAGCCGCAGCAATTTATCGGTGATCAGGGCGGGTGAATATGAAGGTTTTTTTAAGAAGATCAAACTGCCGGAATGGGCACCAGATTTCGGTCCGGCGGAGAATGATGTAAAACGTGGCGCTACCGTAATCGGTGCGCGTGATTTTCTGGTGGCTTATAATGTAAATTTGAATACCACCTCAACTCGCAGAGCCAACGCTATTGCCTTTGATGTGCGCGAGGCTGGCCGTACGGTAAATGATGAACATGGTAATCCAAAAAATATCCCCGGTACGTTGAAATCGGTTAAAGCCATTGGTTGGTATATTGAGGAGTATGGCATCGCCCAGATCTCGATGAATTTGACCAATATTGAGGTAACACCGGTTCACAAAGCCTTTGATGAGGTGTGTGATAAGGCTAATGTACGGGGCATCAGGGTTACCGGCAGCGAGCTGGTGGGATTGATCCCATTGAAAGCCATGCTGGATGCCGGCAAATATTTTCTGCGGAAGCAAAAACGTTCGGTAGGGGTAAGCGAAAAGGAATTGATCAGGATTGCGATCAAATCAATGGGACTGGATGAGCTTGGCCCTTTTATCCCCGAGGAACGTATTATTGAGTACCTGCTGAAAGATAAAGCCGCCAGCAAACTGGTGAGCATGAGCCTGGTGGAGTTTGCCGATGAAACAGCCAGTGAAAGTCCGGCTCCGGGTGGAGGCTCTATCTCGGCTTATGTCGGTTCGCTGGGCGCGTCATTGGCGGGAATGGTGGCTAACCTGAGCTCGCATAAAAAAGGTTGGGATGATCGCTGGGAAGAATTTAGTAACTGGGCCGAAAAAGCGCAGGTTTACAAGGACGAACTGATTCGCCTGGTTGATCTGGATACTACCGCGTTTAACCGCATTATGGAATCGTTCGGTTTGCCAAAATCGACGCCTGAGGAAAAATCTGCCAGAGATAAAGCCATACAGGATGCTACCAAATACGCCATTGAGGTACCATTTAAAGTGATGCAGACCGCACTGAACAGCATGGAAGTGATCAAGGCGATGGCTGAAATTGGTAATCCCAACTCGGTAACCGATGCCGGTGTAGCGGCCCTTTGCGCCCGTACCGCTGTTTTAGGAGCCTTTATGAACGTAAAGATCAATGCCTCGGGCTATAAGGATAAAGGTTTTGTAACAGATATTATTGCAAAAGGCAATGACATTGAACAAAAAGTAATTGCCCTGGAAACAGAGGTTATTGAGCTGGTGAATGGGAAAATAGGGTTGTAAGCGACTAGGCAGTGTTCTCTTTGTCGGCAAAAAAAGGATACTTTGTACCATGCTCGTATAGAGTATCCTTTTTTTAGCGGTTTAATTTAGTGGCAATGTAAACCAAAAGGTGCTGCCTTTACCTAATTCACTTTCAACGCCTATTTTACCGCCATGTCGTTTAATGATCTCGGCGCTGATATATAAACCCAGTCCCAGTCCCGAGTTCTGGAAACCCTTAACCTCGGCCTGGTAATACCTTTCGAATAAATGCGGTACTTTGTCTGCCGGTATTCCGGGACCTGTATCTTTGACCGATATTTTTGCAAATCCTTCGGCAGGTTCAATCAGCATCACAATATCAACAGAATCTGGCGCGTATTTAACAGCATTATTAACCAGGTTTACAATAACTTGGTCTATCGCATGCTCATCGGCATAAATTTGTAACTGCTCATCGCCACGAATGATCAGATTGTATTTACCGGTAGCCCTGATATGGTTGCAGCAATTTTTTAACAATTCGCTGATTACAAAATGGGTCTTGTTCAACTTTAATTGTGATTCATTGGTACGGCTCACATTCAGCAGATCTTCCACAAGCGAACTTAATTTTTGCATGCTCCTGTTTGATTGATCTATCAATTTAGTAAGCAGCACCGGCGAAGGGTTCTCTTTCATTCGCTCCAATAGCTGTAAAGAGGCTTTAAGGCTGGTTATCGGGGTTTTAAGTTCATGACTGGCTATACTGATAAAATCATCTTTTTGCTGGTTTAACCGCTGTACATGGGTAATGTCAAGCAATGTGCCCAATATCCGTTGCGGATGATCATTGATATCATAAAAAACCTTTCCCTGAACCCTTATCCAATGTATGGAATGATCGGGGTGGGTGATCCTGGCTTCATAAAAAAGTTTGCCGCTTTTAATAGACTCTGCATGCGCTAATAAACGTGCTTCCTGATCTTTCGGGTGAATAACAGAAGCAAACGTATCCCATGAAACCGGGTGATCAAAACCAAATATGATATTGAACCTGTCTGATGTTACCATAGCCTTTGTGTTCAGGTTAAGGTCGAAGGTGCCAATTTCGGCGGCTTCAACCGCAAGTCTGCCGCGCTCTTCTATTTCCTCAATATTGAGCCGGGCCTTCACTTTTTCGGTAACCTCAATGGCTAAAACCATAATCGCATTAACGATATCATCATGCCCTTTGATGGGTTCATAAACAAAATCAACAAACACAACTTCGGGCACACCGTGCCGTATCAGTAAAAGTTCGTGCTCTTTAGCAAAAAAAGGTACGCCCGAGTCAATAACTGTTTTCATTATAGGAGCGTATTGATCAGCTGCCTCAGGTACAGCATTCCAGATGGTGAGGTTTTCTATTTCATTACGTTTTTTTCCTACAAGTTCCAGGTAAGCATCGTTTACTTCCAGTATCATCAGGTCGTCGGCTCTGATAATGCATATACCAACCGGAGCCTGTTTTACCAGGCTTCTGAAACGACTGTTGCTTTCAACCAGCTCATTGTAAAGGATTTGCTGTTGATCCTGCGATCGGATCAGCTCCTCATTACTGGCTATTAATTCTTCGTTGGATGCGGAAAGTTCTTCGTTAATGGCCGATAGCTCTTCGGCCATGTTCTGTTCACGCTGCTGACTTAAATACCGCGACGTCACATCTGTGGCTGTATGTAATATACAGTATGTTTTACCATGCTCATCTTTGATAGCCCGGTATTCAAAATCAAAATAGAAGGTTTTTAGCTCACCATTTATTTCAAGATCGGCGGGAGTGTCTTTGCCCGAAATGGTGATGCCCTCATTCCATACCTGTTTAAACATATCAATAAAAGGTTGACCTTTTAATTCAGGTAGCGCTTCTTCCAATGATTTACCGATAACATTTTTAGTTTTACCCCAAATAGAAATAATGGCATCATTAGCATACTGTATAATGCTTTGTTCCGATACATGTATGGCAATGCCATTTTGATACAGAGACAAAACGTCCAATAATTGTTGATTACTTAATGACTGCGCCGGGGAACTCATATTTTTGTGATAAAAACTTGAGATAGGATAACCCACTTTTTTTTAAAAGGTTTTAGGATTTACCAGTATATTATTGATTTTAAATATTGTTCAAAATAAAAAGAGCGACAGGTTGTACCCGTCGCTCTTTTTGGAAAAATATTTTATTTAAAGTTATTAAAAGCGATATCTAACAAACGCCTCCATGGCCTCATATTCAGCGAGCCCGAGACGGTCATAACGCTGGGCAGTGTCGCGTGTACGATCCTCAGCCCTCACCCAGAACTCCCTGGCATCATCACCCGGGAAAACGGGACGGTCTTTTTGGGATTGATGTTTAAAAATAGCGTTGCGCTTGCGGATCACCTCCTGAGGTGAAAGCGGCACGGCCATTTCAATTTCATAAGTTTC
>JACXTT010000369.1_pt1 | contig 75123 bp, 63 predicted proteins | sample 9270951 | NCBI WGS metagenome assembly JACXTT01 (sample SAMN15532306, study PRJNA645909) | rock metagenome | isolation source: weathered quartz diorite | place: Puerto Rico | collected 2017-06-21
GAACGGTTTCCATCCCGAAGAACCCCGTGCTCTCGGTGACGTAGGGCGTGTCCGGCAGGAGCTGGAGCCAGAGGCGAATGGAGAAAGTCCACTTCAGCGTGAGTTTGCCCACCTTGGACGCCTTGATCTGGTCCAGCCGGCTGTAGCGGTTTCCGCCGGCGTCTCCGTTGTACGTCGGCCAGTCGCCCGAAATCCCGTTCAGGAGTCTGGAGAGATCGACCCCTCCCGCGGGAACCGAGCGCCCTGGAGCGGTTGGCTGAGGCTTCACTCCGGCCGACCCGCTCAGGAAAGCGATGAGATTCTGCACGTCGCCTGAGGACGCTTTCACCGCCGGCATCAGCGAGGATTTCTCTTCCGTCAGACGGAGCACCTGATCCAGCGCGAGAGCGTGAAACCGGCCGCTCAGGTCCTGCACTGCAATGTCGAAGCGCGTCCTCCCGCGTGCGAATCCACGCAGTGTGCGGCCATCCCGCAGTTGCAGCGTGACCAGATCGTAGCCCGGAGCGATATGCTCGCTGGGGCTGAGCAGCGCCTCGCGAAGCTGTTCCACCGTCATGTCGCGAGCCGAGTTCGACAAGTCCGGGCCGACTGCCGCACCGTCGCCCGAAACCATATGGCAGGTGGAGCATCGTCCCTGGCCGAAGAAGAAAACCTTGCCCGCCGCGGCGTCGCCCGGCACTTTGGTTTCCGCCGCTGATGCGTTGAGCGATTGAACCAGGCCCGCCAGCGCGTCGACGGTGGCCGCGGGCAGTTCGAACGGCGGCATCCCGGCCGCCGGAATACCCTTAATAATGATGTTCCGCAGGCTCTGCAAGGACCGCCGCCGTACCCAAAGGTTTCCCGCCAGCCCCGGGCCTTGCTGCGTTCCGCGGGCGTCGGTTCCGTGGCAGCCGGCGCACAGCTTGGCGTAAGTTTGCCGGACTTCTGCCGCCGGCGGAGCCGTCGAAGCGTTTTGCGCCATCGCTGCCCCGCTCTGCAGAAGCGCGATGAGGACGATAGCGGGCGGCTTTCCAGTCATCCGGTTGGTTCGTGGTGAGGGCGGCATTAGGATCGTATGGAACGCTTTCACAGCCAATTTACCAACTGCCGCGGCCCGCGGGCGGAAGTGCCACGGCGGATTGAAACCGTTGCGAATCCGCGCGCGCCGCGGAATGGCTTACTTCTTCAATTCGACCAGGATCACCTGGAACGGCTTGGTGCCGACATTCTGCGGAAGGTGGCTGCCGGCGGGCGTCCAGGTGGTGTCGCCGGCGTTGCCCGGCACATCCTGGGATTTTCCGTCGGGCGTCGTCATACGGGTCATTCCGTCGGTGAGGAAGACGGCAACTGAGTTGGGGTGGTCGTGCATCACCGACTTCTCTCCCGGCCCGTAAGAAATGCGTAAGACCCGCACGCTCTCGTTCTCGAACTGCACCTTGTAATGCTTTGGATCCACCTTCACCGGATCCGCTTTACCGCCGCCGGCCGGCTGCGCGTGAGCCGCCACGCCATTGGCGATGACGCCGGCGATAATCAGAGCTGCTGCAATCGTTAGACGCTTCATTTTGGTTTCCTTTTCAGTCGGAGTTCTCATTCCTGAGCGGTCCGCTCGGAATCCCCATTTTGGACCCAGGTCATTGTACACCCCGGTCTGCCCGGAATTGCTAAGCGAATGTTTCGTCGTAGCAATGCTTGCACCCCGGCTAACCTTAATAAGCAGACTCTTGTTCGTGCGAACTTTATCAGAGGAAGGTAGACCTCGCTCGGGCGGGCCGGGTCAGTGCGCAGTCCGAGACTGTTTCAGAAATTGGTTATATGGATTTCTGAGGTCGCGGCTCCCCCATCGATTGTGGCCCGAGTCACGCTCCCAGCACTCCCCACGCGATTGCGCTTTGAGCCGCGAAGGGTGAGGCACAGAAGCGTGGCCTTGATCGTCGGGCAAAACTCAGCCGGACCACCGGCTCCAGCGTCGCTCCACCATCCTCCGGATGCTCCCCCACTGCTTTGGTAAATCTGACGATCACAGACGATCAAGGTTTATATTCGTCTTTGTGTCAATCACTTCGTGTAAATCCCGCTCATTTCCCTAAATCGGCCGTGCTAGATTCGGACCAGGGACAGGCCCTCGCGGCCTGTCCTTTTCATTTAGGGCGACGCTCCTCGCCCGCCCCACCGGATCAGCCACGCTCCGGCATCCTAACCAGCAAAGGAACACCACCATGGCATCCAAACGTCAAACAACCGCCAACCGCCGCAACGCACGCCGCTCCACCGGCCCGCGCACCGCCGACGGCATCCACGCCTCCTCGCTCAACGCCCTTAAACACGGCCTCCGCTCCCAACTCACCGTTATCCCCGGCGAAAACGAAGCCGATTTCCATGCCCTGTTCGACGCCTTCGCCGAAGAAGCCGCGCCCGAATCCGCCCGCGACCTCGCCGCCGTCCGCAAAGCAGCCGCCTGCGAATGGCGTCTCCGCCGCATCGCCGCCATCGAAACCGAAATGTTCACGCAAGCTCTCAAAGCGCCGGCCGAAGAACCCACCGTCGACAACATCGAAGCAATCGTCGAGCGCCTCGCCGCCCAGCAAGCCGCCCCTCCGCAATCCCCGTTCGCGACTCTAGCCTCACGCTTCCTGAAAGGCGAGATCAAACACTTCAACGCGCTCGCCCGCTACGAGTCCTCCCTCAACCGCCAATATAATCAAGCTTGGCGCGACCTCGACTCCCGCCCCGAGCCCGACTTCCACGAAGTCTACGACCCCGCTGAAGAAGCCCAGCCGGAAGGACCCGAACCCGAGCCCCACTACACCCAGCCCACCCCCGAAGCCCTTGTCTGGAAATCCGCCACCGACCGCTACGCCGAAGCACTGCATCTCGACTGCGGTACACCCGAAACTCCAATAGAACCGGCGTCTTCCGAGCCCGCTCAGCAAACTGCGCAAACGAAGCCAATCCCGGAATCGGACACTACGCCGAAGCCCAAGCGGCCTGCAATCCTCCAGTGCCCGCCCCCCGAAGGCGCGAATGAATTCATCGAATGGGCTCGCGAACGGGCAAAACTCGTGGAAGACCTGGAAGACAACGACGACCTGGAAGACAACGCCGCCGGCGAAGAAATCCTCAACCCCGGCGCCTGACTACTCATCCGAAATCGGCAGATAATGGAGACGAATGCAGCTTGAATCGCCGGTTGCCGGGCAAGTCCCCAGGCGTCCGCTCAAGTCGCGCCAGGCCCGCTGGGCGCAGCTCAGCGCCGCATTTCTCATACGGCTTTCCATCCGGCCGAATCATATCTCCATAGCCAGCGTCGTCTTCGCCACGTTTGCCGCGGCCTGCCTGCTCGTCGCGCCCCGCGCCCGCACCCCATTACTGCTCGCCGCCGCCGCATGCATCCAGCTCCGCCTCCTTTGCAACCTCATGGACGGCATGGTCGCCGTCGAAGGCGGCTTCCGCTCCCCCTCCGGCGAAATCTACAACGACCTCCCCGACCGTATCTCCGACGTCCTCATCCTCGTCGCCGCCGGCTATTCCCTGGCCCCCTCCATCCCCGCCGGCCCCGCGCTCGGCGTCGCCGCCGCCTTCCTCGCCGTCCTTACCGCCTATGTGCGCGTCCTCGGAGGCGCCGCCGGCCTGCCGCAGGATTTTTCCGGTCCCATGGCCAAGCCTCACCGCATGGCCGTCCTCACCGCGGCCAGCTTACTCTCCGCGCTGAAACCGTCGCACGCGCCCTACATCCTCGCCGCCGCTCTCGTCATCGTCGCCCTCGGCTCCCTCGCCACGCTGATTCGGCGCACCGCGCGCATCGTTTCTCGCCTCGAAAAAGCCGGCCTCGAACCAAAAGGAAAGCAATCCCATGCCAACCCTGACCCAGACCGCCGCTCCAACCGGCCGCCAGCCTTCTGAAGACTTTTTCACCACCTGGGACGGCATGCGCCTGTTCTACCGCGCTTGGCCCGCCCGCACGCCTTCCGGCAAGGCGATCGTCCTCGTCCATCGCGGCCATGAGCACTCCGGCCGGTTCCAGGATCTGGTTGACCGCCTCGCCCTCGACGACATCGCCATCTTCGCCTGGGACTCTCGCGGACTCGGCCGCTCCCCCGGCATCCGCAGCGACGCCGAAAGCTTTTCGTGCCTCGTCCGCGACCTCGACGCGTTCGTCCGCTTCGTCTCGCGCGAGCATTCCATCCCCGAAGAGAACATCGCCGTCATCGCCCACAGCGTCGGTGGCGTCGTGGCCGCCGAATGGGTCCACGACTACGCCCCGCCCATCCGCGCTTTGGTTCTAGTTGGCCCTGCCTTCCGCGTGCGCCTCTACGTTCCCTTCGCCCTCGCCTTCCTCCGCCTGCAGCACCTGGTCCGCCCCGGCTCCTTCGTCCAGAGCTACGTTAAGGCCGCCATGCTCACCCACGATCCCGGGGAGCGAAAAAGCTATCAGGAGGATAAGCTCATCACCCGCGCCATCTCCGTGCGCATCCTGATCGGCATGCACGACGCCGCCACCCGCCTGGTCCGCGACGCCTCCGCCATCCGCACTCCAACCCTCCTCCTGACCTCAAGCGCCGATTGGGTCGTCAAGACTCCCGCCCAGCGGGAGTTCTTCGAAAAGCTGTCCTCGCCCGTCAAGCTCATGCGCGCCTACGCAGGCTTCTATCACGACATCCTGCATGAGAAGGACCGGCATCTTCCCATCGGCGAAATCCATGACTTCCTGACAGCCCGCTTTGCGCAGCCGCCGGACCCGCCATCGCTCCTCGAAGGCCAGGCCAACCGTGCCGAGTACGAGCGGCTCTCCAAGCCCGCGCCTCCACCGGAGCGTCTCTTCTGGAGCGCCCAGCGCATTTTCCTGAAGACAATCGGACGCCTCAGCCAGGGTATTCGGACCGGCTGGAGCAGCGGCTTCGATTCCGGCGAATCGCTCGACTACGTCTACCGCAACCAGCCGCAAGGCTCCACCGCTCTCGGCCGCCTCATCGATCGCATCTATCTTGAGAGCCCCGGCTGGCGCGGTATCCGCCGGCGTAGAATCCACCTCGAAACGCTGCTCACACAGGCCATCCAGCAGACCCACGCCGAGGGCCGTCCCGTCCGCATCCTCGACGTCGCCGCCGGCGTCGGCCGCTACGTTCTCGAAACCATCGCAGCCATGCCCCGAGCCGTCCCCATCGAAGCCCACCTCCGTGACTGGGATGCGCGCAACCTCGAACAGGCTCGCGAGCTCGCCCAGTCCCTGGACTTGACCCAGGTGGCATTCACTCAAGCCGACGCCTTCGACCGCCATTCGCTCGCCGCCGTCCAGCCCCGCCCCACCATCGCCCTCGTTTCCGGGCTCTACGAGCTTTTCCCCGACAATGCGAAAGTCCAGCGCTCCCTTGAAGGCATCGCCGCCGCGCTCTCCGAAGGTGGACTGCTCCTCTATACCAACCAGCCCTGGCACCCGCAGCTCGACATGATTGCCCGCGCGCTCGACAATCGCGAAGGCAGACCCTGGATCATGCGCTGCCGCCCGCAAGCCGAAATGGACCAACTCGTCCGCGCTGCCGGATTTAAGCGCCTCGAACTCCTCACCGATGACGACGGCATCTTCACCGTCTCGCTCGCCCGCCGCGCCCGATCCTGAAACATGCCGCCGTCATCCTCCAGCCCGCCGGTCTCCCGGTGGACCGCCGCCGTGTGGATGGCGTTCCTCGGCCCCTTCTTCTTCCTCATCTACGGCCTCTGCAACTGGATCACGGCCCAGCGCAGCGGCGTCGGCAGCTTCTACTGGGAGTGGGAACGCGCCATCCCCTTCGTCCCGCTCATGATCTTCCCCTACATGTCGCTGGACCTGTTCTACGCCGGCTCCGCCTTCCTCTGCCGCCATCGCGCCGAGCTCCATTCGCTCGCCCGTCGCATGGTCTTCGCCATCCTCGCAGCCGGGATCTGCTTCCTCCTCTTCCCCCTGCGCTTCGCCTTCACGCGCCCCGAGACCACCGGCATCCCCGGCCTCTTCTTCAAATGGCTGCAACTCGACGCGCCCTTCAATCAGGCTCCATCGCTCCACATCGCGCTACTATTCATCGTGTTCACGCCATACGGACGCCGCATCGCCGGCCCGCTACGGGTGCTGCTCATCGTCTGGTTCTTCCTGATCGGAATCTCTGCCGTCCTCACCTGGCAGCATCACGTCATCGATCTGCTCACCGGCGCGATGCTCACCGTTCTCACCTTCTACCTGATCCCCGAATCTGGCACGCCCGCGCCGCTGCGCCGCGCCGCTCGCCCTCATACGAAATTAGCCGCCGTCTACGCCGCCGCCGCCGCTCTCTCCCTGATCCTGGCCAAGCTCTGGAGCGTCGTTCTCTTATGGCCGGCTGTCGCCCTGGCGCTGGTCGCCGCCGCCTACGCAGGCTGCGGACCGGGCATCTTCGAGAAGACCGATGGACGCCTCCCCTGGCCCGTCGCAATCCTGCTCGCCCCGTACCTCCAGGGCGCGCACCTCTTCCACTGGTTCCATCATCGCCTCAGCCCGTCTCGCGCCGAGATCGCTCCACGCGTGATCCTCGGCCGCCAGTTGAATCAGACCGAAGCTGCCCGCGAAGTCCGCTCCGGCATCACCGCCGTACTCGACCTCACCGCCGAATATTCCGCGCCGCCCGCCTTCCGCCGGGTCGCCTATCTCAACCTCCCCGTCCTCGACCTCACCGTCCCCGAGCCCCAGCAGGTGCGCGAAGGCGTCCGCTTCATCCGCGAACAAACCCGATCGGGTACAGTCTACGTTCACTGCGCGCTCGGCCATTCCCGAAGCGCCGGCACCGTTGCGGCGTATCTGCTCGCCGCCCGCCTCGCCGCCGACGCCGAATCCGCCGTGGCCCACATCCGCGCCGCCCGCCCGCGCATCGTCATCGGCAAGCGATGGATGGCCCGCCTCCAGGAGCCCTCGTGATCGCTCGCTCTCAATAAACCATTAGGAGGAACCATGAAACGCAGAGATTTCCTGAAAACGCTGGCCGCCACGCCCGCCGCCGCAGCCCAGCAATACGAGCGCCGCACTCGCGGACTCCCCCCGCTCACCATCAAGCAGGTCTACCCCATCGTCACCAGCCCGGAGGGCCGCTATCAATGGGTCTTCGTCAAGGTCGTCACCAGCGAGCCCGGCCTCTACGGCATCGGCTCGGCCAGCAACGTCCACCAGGCCCTCACCGTCGCCGCGGCCATCGAGAAACATCTCGCCCCCTTCTGGACGGGCCGCGACGTCGACCGCATCGACGACATCTGGTATGCCACCACCTATCGCTCCTACCGCCGCAGCGACACAGTGCTCAACAACGCGATCAGCGGCCTCGACATGGCGTTGTGGGATATCAAAGGCAAGCGCGCCGGTATGCCCGTCTATGAGCTGCTGGGCGGCAAGGTCCGCGACGCCGTGCCCTGTTATGGTCACGCCGACGGCCGGTCGCTTGAAGAAGTCACTACCAACGTGCGCGGATTCATGGAGCGCGGATTCCGCCACGTGCGCGCCCAGATCGGCGGCTACGGCGGCGGTGGAATCATCGCGCCGGGGCAGGGAATTCGCCCGGAGAAAGGTTACGCCGGCCCAGCCTTCGACGAAGAGCAATACGTCGACGCTATTCCCAAGCTGATGGAGCATCTCCGCGTCCAGCTCGGCAAGGACGTCAAGCTCATCCACGACGTGCATGAGCATCTCACGCCGGCGATGGCCGTCGAGCTGGCCCGCCGCATGGAGCCCTACCGCATGTTCTTCGTCGAGGACATCCTGCCGCCGGAACTGGTCCAGTGGTACCGCAACATCCGCCAGGTTACGTCAACCCCCATGGCCATGGGCGAGATCTTCACCAATCCGCAGGAATGGGTTCCGATGATCTCGGAGCGCCTCATCGACTTCGCCCGTTGCCGCATCTCCACCGTTGGCGGCATCACACCGGCGCGCAAGATCGCCGCCCTCTGCGAAACTTTCGGCGTCCGCACCGCCTGGCAGGAAGGCGGCGACAACGACCCCGTGAACTTCACCGCGGCCTGCCACATCGATCTTTCTTCGTCGGCCTTCGGCATCCAGGAGGACAACCGCTGGCCTCCGCTCATCCACGAGCTGCTCCCCGGAACCCCCGAGCTGCGCCAGGGCTACGCCTACGTGAATGAAGCCCCTGGTCTCGGCATCGACATCAAAGAGGAGATGGCCCGAAAGTACCCGTTGACACCGCCCCCCGGCCGCGAGGATGGCTTCACCGTCCGCTCCATCGACGGCTCCCTGGTCCGCCCATGACGCGTGACTTCCCGAGCAGTTTTTGCATCCGTGCGGGTGGGGCAGACTTCAGTCTGCCCCTTGTTTGCCGGCACACCCTACAACTGCAGAAACGCGATCTTCGACGGATTGCCGATCGGCACGAACTGGCCCGTGAACTTCAGCATCCCTGTATTCCGGTCCACGCGGAAGGAGGTGACATTGTCGCTCCGGGAATGGCAGACGTACAGGAAGTTCCCCGTCGGATCCACGGCGAAATGGCGCGGATAGCTTCCCTGCGTCCAGACGTCGTCCTGCTTGATCATCCAGCCGTCCGGATTGATTGCGAAGACCGCAATGCTGTCGTGCAGCCGGTTGGCGCCGTACAGGAAACGCCCGTCTTCCGAGATGTGAATCTCCGACGGATAGTTGGTGCCGCCATAGCCTTCAGGCAAGCTGGAAGTGCTCTGCTTGATCTCGATCGCACCGCTCGACGAGTTGTAAGTCATGTACAGCATGGTCGAGGCTTCTTCGGTGATCGCATACAACCAGCGGCCGTTCGGGTGAAAATCGAAGTGCCGCGGTCCCGCGCCTGGAGACGCCTGCAGGAAAGGCTGATCGGCGGGGCTCAGCGTCCCCTTGTCCTTGTCGAACTTGTAGATGAAGATCCGGTCGGTGCCGAGATCGGCCACCAGCAGGAAGTTGCCGGTCGGATCGAGCTGAGCCATGTGCGCGTGCGAGGCGTCGTGGCCGCTGTTGGCGAACGAGCCAGGAGGCGCATCCCAAGCCGGTTGCGGCCCCAGAGGACCGCTCAGCTTCTGCACAAAAGTGGCCGCACCCAGGGAGCCGTCCGCGTTGACGGGCAACACGGCCACGCTGCCGGCTCCATAGTTTGCCGCAAACACCCATTTGCCCGTGGCATCCACGCTCAGATGCGCCGGTCCGCCGCCCTGAGAATCGACCACGTTGATGATCTTGAGGTCGCCAGTGCTGTCCACCGAGATGGCCGTCACCGACCCGTTCTTTCCTCCATTGAAATTGCTGATTTCGTTCACCGCGTACAGATATTTCTTGCTGGGATGGAAATAGATGGACGACGGGCTGGGGAGGCCGGTGAGGATCTTCCACGGAGTGAGAGTTCCGTCCGAGGGATTCAGGTTATACATGTGAATCCCCTTGCCCTTGTCGGTGTAGGCGCCAACGTAGGCGATGATGTCGCCGGTCGCGGCCCGGCCCGGCGTTGTCGCCGCGGCCGCGCCCGCGAGTGCCGACGCGCCTCTCAGGAAACCGCGTCGCGAAACTGGGGGAAGGTTCGTCCGAACTGTCAGGTCTTTCTTATGGTCCACAAAGCCTCCAATTCTTTCTTTTTGAATTTTTGTCCTGGGGTTTTGGGTACAGCCGGTTGGCCGGGAATATTCTATGCCACATTAATCGGGGATGAACATGGAACTGAAAATTGACGCCGAGGCCATAGCGCGCGACACTCTGGAATTCGTACGCGTACCCAGCGAAACCGGCCAGGAACGTGAGGGTAGCCGCTTCTTCGCCGAGCTGTTGGAGCGCGAAGGCTGCGAGGTCTCGCTCGACGAGGCCACTCCCGGCCGGCCGAACGTGATGGGACGCCTGCCCGGCTCGAACGGCGGGCCAGTCCTGGTCCTCAACGGGCACACCGACACCATCCCCGTCGGCAATAGCGCCCCGCCCGCTCGCGACGGCGACTGGATCGTCGGCCGCGGCGCCGAAGACATGAAGGGCGGCCTAGTGGCCATGGCGCATGCCGCCGGCGCGCTGCGCCGCGCCGGTGTCCGCCTACGGGGTGACCTCTGGTTGACCGGCGTGGTCGGCCACGAAACGCCGGTCGGCAAGAAGGAAGGCCCGCTGCATCTGATTTCCCGATTGCGTGAAGGCCGCCCCCGCGCGGACGCCATCCTGATCGCCGAAGGACCCTGTGCCATCTGGTCGGCGAGTCTCGGCTCTACGATCTTTCACGTGACCCTCAAAAGCCCGCGCGGCCCCATCCACACCATCAAGACCAGCTACTGTGAGAATCCGGCCCGCTGGACCGGCTGGCTGCTCGAAGAACTGGCCCGTCTGGAGGAGCGTTTCGCCCTCTCGCCGCCGCACCCGCTCTGCGGCCGCGAGCAGATCAACGTCGGCATCGTCGCCGCGGGCGACTATCCCAACCGCCTGCCGACGCCGGCGCGCGTCACCGGCACCTGGCGCTGGCAGCCGGGCGGCACGGTGGAGCACGTTCGCCAGGAGTTGGAACGGATCTGCGGGGAGATCCGGACCCGGTCCGGGCTCGCAGGCGAATACGCCCTCGAAGGCGCGCGCGAGCCCTTCGAGACGCCGGCCGGCCACCCCATCGTGCGCGCCATCGAATCCGCCGCCACTCGCGTCACGGGAGAGCTCCCTCGCCGGATCGGGATGGCCCTCGTCGGAGACGCCAACCTCTTCGCCAATCTCGCCGGTGTGCCCACCGTCTACTACGGCCCCGCCCACGAGACGGCCCACTCGGACTTCGAGCGCGTTTCCGTGGCCCGCTTGGCGCACTGCGCGCAAGTCTACGCTCTCGCCGCCATGGAGTTCTGCGGTGGAGACTGAGGGTGGCCTGGCGTCTATATGGTAATCTGGCTATATGGCATCACGTAAGATGACCTTTACCATCCCGGATGATTTGGCCTCGGAATTTGCGAAGGCAGTACCACCTCGCGAGCGCTCCAAGTACCTTGCGGAAGCTTTGGCTGAGAAGTTGAGGGAGCGGGAGCATCGGTTCATCCGCGCATGCGAGATTGCCAACCAGGATCCGGAGGTCCTTGCGATCGAGCGAGAGCTCGCGGACCTTCCGGATGACATCCGAGAACCATGGACCGATGCCTCGCCGAGGTGAGGTTTGGTGGGTCCGGCTGGAACCGTCCCTCGGTTCCGAGATCGGAAAGACGCGGCCGTGCCTTGTGATTACCAGCAACATCGCCAACGAACGCAGGCGAACCGTCGTGGTCATCCCTCTCAGCACCTCGCTTCAGGCCAGCCCGCCGCTCCTGATTCGCGTGGCGTGCGCCGGGCGTCTTGCCGTCGCGGTCGTGGATCAGATCCGCGCAGTAGCCAAGGAGCGGCTGCAGGAGCGGCTGGGTATTCTATCGACGGCCGACCTGAAGGCTGTTGAAGATGGCTTGAGGCAAGTGCTGGAGCTTACCGCCGCTTCTTCCGCTTGACCGCCCGCTCCGGCTCCACGATCGAGAACTGCAACTGGTGCGCGGCGGCGTCCACGCGATCCAGGCAGACGCGCACTTGGTCGCCGATCGAGAACTCGCGGCGAGTGCCGGTTCCCACGATCTTGCGGACATTCTCGCGATACGTGTAGCGGTCCCCAGGCAGCAGGTCGATCGGAATCAGACCTTCGATGAACAACTCGTTCAGCTCCACGAACAGCCCGAACTTGGTGGTTGAGATCACCATCCCGTCGAACTCCTCGCCCACGCGCTGCTCCATGAACTTGGCCTTCTTCCACTCCACCAGCTCCCGCTCGGCGTCGGCCGCGCGCCGCTCGGTTTGGCTCGACTCGTCGGCGATCGCCGACAGCTCCGTCTCCTCCGGTGTCGCTTTGCCGTCCAGCGTGGCTCCGAGCAGCCGGTGGATGATCAGGTCCGGATATCGCCGGATGGGCGACGTGAAGTGCGTATAGGTCGGCGCTGCCAGCGCGAAGTGGCCCACGTTGTCCGTCGAGTAGCGGGCCTGCTTCAGCGATCGCAGCATCAGGTAGCTCAGGATGCGCTCCTCCGGCTTTCCCTCCAGCTTCGCCACCAGTTTCTGGTACTGCTTCGAGGACACGTTCACGCGCTCCGGCAGGCTGACCTCCTTCCGCGTCTTGCTGCCGTCGCGGTTCCGCGCCGTCCACTGGTGCCGCCGCACCGGAATCGCCCCCACCCCCAGCGAGTAGCCGAACTGCAGCGCCGCCTCCTCGAAGTCCTGCACCCGCTTCGGATCCGGCAGCTCGTGGACGCGGTAGATGGAGGCGATCTTGGAGTTCTCCAGGTGTGCCGCCACAGCCTCATTAGCCGCCAGCATGAACTCCTCGATGATGCGGTGGGCGAAGTTGCGCGGTGCGCGCACCACGCCGGTCATCATGCCGAACTGGTCGAACTCTATCAGCGGCTCCGGCAGGTCGAAGTCGATCGATCCGCGCTTGACCCGCCTGCGGTTCAGGATGTGGGCCAGCTCCTGCATCTTCTCGAAGCGCGACACCAGCGGCTTGTAACGCTCGCGCATCCCCGCGTCGCCTTCCAGCAGCAGGTGGACGTTGGTGTAGGTCATCCGCTCCACGCTGCGCATCACGCCGCGCGTGAACTCCACGCTCACCAGGTCGCCCGCGTGGTCGAACTCCATCAGCGCGGACTGGCACAGCCGGTCGGCGTGCGGCACCAGGGAGCAGATGTCGGTCGACAGCTCGTAGGGCAGCATGGGGATTGCCCGGTCCGGGAAGTACACGCTGTTTCCGCGCAGCCGGGCTTCTTCGTCGATCGCCGACCCCGGATTCACGTAATGGCTCACGTCGGCGATGTGGACGTGCAGCGCGTAGTTGCCGTTGTCCAGCCGCTCCACCCACACCGCGTCGTCGAAGTCCCGCGCCGTCTCGCCGTCGATGGTCACCACGTCCATGCCGCGGAAGTCGCGCCGCTGGGCCAGGTCTTTGGCCGGGATCACCGACGCCACCGACTGCGCCTGCTCCAGCACCTCGGCCGGGAACTGGTGCGGCAGATGATGCTTGCGGATGACGATCTCCACGTCCACGCCGAAATCGTCCGGCGCGCCGAGGATCTCCACCACGCGCCCCACCGCGTTCTCGCCGTCTTCGGGGAACTCCAGCATCTCCACGTTGACGATCATGCCATCCAGGTCTTCGACGGTGTTCACCTTCACCGGCGCAGCGCCGATGCGGTCCACCGGCTTCGATTCGGCCGGCATCTCCAGGCCTTCGGGGATCTCGATCCACTGCCGCAGCCGCTCGTCGTGCGGCTCCACGAAGCTTCCGTGCCGGCGCACGTGGAACGTCCCGACCACTGTCGTGTGCGCGCGCTTCAACACGTTCAGGATCTCGCCGTCGGCACGTCCGTCCGGCCCGATCTTGAGAATCTTCACCAGGACGCGGTCCCCGTGCATCGCGCGAGCGGCCGACGCCCTGGGGATAAAGATGTCGCCCTCCACGCCTTCTATGGCGCGATCGGAGATCAGGAAGGCGTAGCCGTCGCGGTGGACGCTGAGGCGTCCGGCGGCGAACTCCCGTGTTCGCGATGCCAGCACGAACTGGCCGGTGCGCCACTCGATCACCTCGCCGCGCCGCTCGAGACGGTCGATTGCGGCCTCCACCTGCTCCCGCGTCCACCCCCGTGCGCCCAGCTCTTTCACCAGTTGCTTGAAGGTCGCCCGCGCGTGCGGCAGCTTGGTTATGTGCGCCACCAGGGCGGCATCATTCATATCCACAGTTTCCCTTAGTCTGTCGTCTAATAAATAATATGCGCCGGTACGCGTTTCTAGCTCTGCTTCCGGCGGCGGTCTGCGCGGAGCCGCGGATCGCCCGGGTCGCCTATGTCGAAGGCAAGGTCGAAGTGCGCCCGGCGTCCAGCGGCGCCTTGAGCGAGGCAGTCCTGCACCTGCCCGTCCTGGAGGGCACGCGCCTGCTGGCCGATGCCTCCTCGCGCATCGAAGTGGAACTGGACGAGTTGAGCGTCTTCCGCCTGGCTCCGGATTCCGGAGCCGAACTGGCTGACTACACACGCCTGTCGACCGGCCAGCGCATCACGCACCTGGCGCTCGACCGCGGCGGCGCGTACTTCTCCGGCGATCTTGCGCGACGCGACGTAGTAGTGCTCTCGGTCCCTGGCGTCCAGGCCTCGCTGGTCCGCGGGAGCCGAGTGCGCCTGGAGGCCGACTCGACGTTCAGCCGCATTTCCGTGATCGAAGGCGAAGTCCGCGTCTATTCTCCGCACTTTGAGGTGAACCTCCACGAAGGCACGGCGCTTCGTATCGGTGCGAACTCCGGCCGCTTCAGTGTGGAGCGCGAGATCGCCGAAGCCGATTCCGACGGCTGGAGCCGCGGGCGCGACAAGCTCCTTCCGCTGCGCCAGGGCCGCGCCGATCTCGACGCCGCCGGCGCCTGGATCGACACCGCCGAGTTTGGCGCCGTGTGGAAACCTAAGACGGCCGAGGGCTGGGTTCCGTTCCGCGACGGCCGCTGGCGCTGGTTCGATGGAGTCGGCTATGTCTGGATTCCCAGAGAATCCTGGGGCTGGCTGGCTTACCACTCGGGGCGCTGGCTGAACCAGCCATCGCTCGGCTGGATCTGGGTCCCCGGCCAATCCGGGTTTCACCCCGGCGCCGTCTATTGGATGGCCGGAAGGAACTTCCTCGGCTGGGGCCCGCTGGCGCCGGGCGAAATGTGGACGGCGCAGGCGGTGCCGGAACGCTACCTGGCCGCCTACACGACCTTCGCGCCTGCTGTCGCCGAAGCCGACGAGATCGACCCCGCCGGCTTCACGCCGCCGATCAGAGATCCACTCACCGCCGCCCGCTTCGTCGCGCACCCTCCGGCCCGGAACGCCGCATGGGCCGTCCGCGAGTCGGATCGCCAAGGCGTCATCCGCCTGAATCCCGAGCTGCCACCGCCGCCTGCGCCCACGCCGCCGCCCGCCATCGAAACCCGCGCGCCCAAACCGGTCCCGCAGCCTTTTCCTCAACCACAGCTCCAGCCCGTCCTCGTCCAGCCCGCCGCGTCCCCGGTGGCGGTGTCGCCCATCGAGGAGACCTACTACCTGGCCCCGATCTACACCGGCATCATCATCATGAACCCGCCCGAACGCGACCCCGACAAGGATCACGAGAAGAAGGGCGACCACCCCCGCCGCCGCGTCGAGCGTCCCGGCGACGGCGCCGTCGCCCGCGGTGAGGACCCGACCCGCCGCAGCCGTTAGATGTGGAGGCACGAGCCACGTCATTCCACGAAGGCGCTGTGCGCTACAACCCAAGATTTTTCTGCTCTACTTGATAAACTGGATGCACGATGACCCTCGACGAACTACGAACGAGCAAGAGGGATGCCATTCTGGCCATTGCCCGGCGGCACGGTGTCACGGGCATTCGAGTCTTCGGGTCTTTTGCCCGAGGGCAGGCTCGTGAGGGCAGCGATCTCGACCTGCTGGTCGAAGCAGGGCCCAACACAACGCCCTTCTTTCCCGGCGGCCTGGTTGCGGATCTCGAAGACGAACTGCGACGGAGAGTGGACGTGGTCGAAGAGCGGGGATTGCATCCGCTGTTGCGGGACGACATTCTGAAAGAGGCCGTGCCACTTTGAAGGGCGACCTCCTCTACGCCGATCACATTCTTGACTGCATTGGTCGCATTGAGCGCTACTGCGCCGCGGGACGCGAGGCATTTCTGGGTGACACATTGATCCAAGACGCCGTGCTTCGCAATCTTCAAATCTTGGCAGAGTCCGCGCAACGCATTTCACCGGACATAAAGGAGCAGCATTCGCAGGTGGACTGGCGTGCCATTTCCGGATTCCGGAACGTGCTGGTCCACGATTACCTCGGATTAGACCTCGCTCGCGTGTGGCAGATCGTCTCGGTCGACGTACCCGTGCTCAGGCAACAGGTTGCTTCGATTCGATCTCTATTCGGCGGGTGAGCGTGAAAGCTACTTCCTCCCTGCTGCTTCCACGGACAGCGTCGGGTCCGCGCCGGTCCAGGTGACATCCGCGGTGGGCCCGTAAGTTGACGGGACCTTGCGGTCCAGCAGCCGCAGATACACGGTGAGCTGCGTCCGGTGATGCGCGGTGTGCAGGACGCGGCGCCAGAAAACCCAGGCGCGCTCGCGCTCCACGTCGAAGAACTTCACGCGCTCCAGCCACCAGGGCTCCGGGCGGGACGCCAAGAAGGCCAGCCGCGGGCGCGCCAAGTCGGCCATCCGCGCGGCGTAGACATCCGGTGCACTGCCGGCAACGGGGAGCAGCACCGCGGGAGCGGGCTCCGGCGATCCGAGGAACTCGGCGAAGAACCGGCGTTCCGACAGGATCTGGTGCTTCAGGATGTCTTCTACAGAGCTTGCCCGAGGATGCGCCTTCCAGGGCAAGTCCCCCAAACCGAACTCGCACCACGTGGAGAAGACCTTGTTTACCTCGCTCGCGTACGTGTCCACGGCGTGCTGCCACGCGGTCGCGGCGCGCGGTATCCCGGCATCCCGGATGGCCACTTTCTCATAGCGCATATTCCCATCCTACCCGCATCCATCCGATACAATAAGCAGTCTCCATGCGGCGTACTCTCGCATTCCTGCTCGCGCTGGCAGCGGCTGCGCCAGCCGCCGTTCCGACGCCCACGGAGCACCTCGGTTACACCCCCGGCACTGACTACAAGCTCGCCGACTATGCCGACATCACCGGCTACTTCAAGAAGCTCGCGGCTTCCAGTGACCGCATCCGCTTCGTGGAGTTCGGCCGCAGCGCGATGGGGCGCGCCATGTACGTCGCCTTCATTTCGGCTCCGGAGAATCTGAAGAAGCTGGATCACTATCGCCAGATCTCGAGCCGGCTCGCGCTGGGCCAGCCAGAGCCCGACGAAGCTCGGCGCCTGGCGCGGGAAGGGAAGGCGATCGTCTGGATCGACTCCGGGCTTCACGCCACTGAGGTAGCTCCGGTCCAGCACTCGCCGGAACTGGCCTACCAGCTCATCACGGGCGAGACGGAAGAGATCCGCGCCATCCGCCAGAACGTGATCCTGATGCAGATCCCGGTGATCAATCCGGACGGTCTCGACCTGGTGGCCCACTGGTACCGCAAGAACGTCGGCACGCCGTACGAAACCTCTCCGGTTCCGTTCCTGTACCAGAAGTACGCCGGGCACGACAACAACCGCGACTGGTACATGTTGAACCTGGACGAGACGCGCGCCGTCACGCGGCTGCTGTTTGCCGAATGGTTTCCGCAGATCGTCTACAACCAGCACCAGGTGGGCCCTTTCCCGGCCCGCATCTTCGTGCCGCCTTACGCCGAGCCTTTGAATCCTCACATTCCGGCGGCGGTCATGGAAGGCATCAACCGCATCGGCGCGGCGATGAAGGAGCGGTTTGCCCGCGAGAACAAGCCCGGCGTCCTCTCCTACCACGGCTACGACGCCTGGTGGAACGGCGGCCTGCGCAGCGTTCCCGCGTTCCACAACATGCACGGCATCCTCACCGAGACCGCGCTCCACATGTACGCTACGCCACGCGTCTACGAAGCGAAAGAGATCCCGGAGCGATTCTCGAACGGACTGCCGGCGCGGGAGCCGACCATCTTCTACCAGCGGCCCTGGCTGGGCGGAAAGTGGTCCATCCGCGACGCCATCGACTATATGCTGACGGCTGATTTCGCCATACTCGATCTTGCCGCGTCCCGTCCCTCGGAGTGGCTTTACAAGAGCTATGAGATGGCGCGGGCGTCGATCGATGCCGGTAAAGCGGGCAAGCCCTACGCATACGTGATCGCGCCCGGCCAGTGGGACCGTCCAGCGTCGCTGGACATGCTGGAGCGCCTGGCCGCGGCGGGCGTTGAGGTGAAGCGGGCGCGCCGGCAGTTCCAGGCGGGCAAGCAGACGTATCCCGAGGGCAGCTACGTGATGCCTGCCGCGCAGCCTTTCCGGGGCTATCTGCTGGACCTGATGGAGCCTCAGAAGTATCCCGAGATCCGCACCGGGGCCAGCGGCCCCACGAAGCGCCCGTACGACATCACCGGCTGGACGCTGCCCATGTTGATGGGCGTTGCGGTGGACCGCATCGAGGACGCTTTCTCCGCGGATCTCGCTCACGCCGGCGAGTTTACGGCCGAAGGAATCGTCAAAGGCAGCGGCCGCATCTTTACGCTCGATCATCGCGAGACGGCGGTGTTCCAGGCCATTCCGTTCTTTCTCGGCCGCCAGGAGAAAGTGCGGTTCACGGCGGGCGAGGCCATCGTAGTGGATTCGGCCTACGTCGAGAATCCGGGACGCGCCGCCAACTTTGCGCGTCAATATGGTGTCACCGTCAACCTGCGCGACAGCGTCGACGCGAAGGCGCTGTACGAGTTGCGGCCGCCAAAACTCGCGGTCTACGAGTCGTGGCAGCCTAACATCGACCAGGGCTGGACGCAATTCGTGCTGGACCGCTACCAGGTTCCGTACACGCTGCTGCACAACGACGACTTTCGGAAGGGCCCGCTCGGCCCGCGCTTCGACACGCTGATTCTGGCGTCGCAGGGCACGCAATCTCTGCTCCACGGATTCCGCAACGGAGAGTACTCGCAGGAACGCGCCGGCGAGGGCGGACCGCGCTCCATCGTCGTGCAGCGGCCGGAGTACACGGGCGGCATCGGCGCGGCGGGTGTGGCCGAACTGGAGCGCTTCGTCTCCGGCGGCGGTACGCTCATCGCTCTCGACGGCGCCACGGACCTGCCCGTGCAGTTCTTCCCTCTGCCCGTGCGCAACGTGGTGCGGCCCGGCGACAGCGGCGGTTTCTATTCCCCCGGCTCCCTGCTGCGCATGACCGCCAACCCGGCCAATCCGCTGGCGCTCGGCATGCCCAAGGAGTTCATCGGCTTCACCACGGGCGGATTCGCGTTCGACGTCGACCTGGCGCCGGGTTACGACGAGGGCGGCCAACTGGTGCGCTCAGCGGCGCGGTTCGCGGAAAAGGACCTATTGGCCAGCGGATGGGCTTCCGGCGAGCGCGCCGTCGCCGGCCGCCACGCGCTGCTGGAGGCCCGCCACGGCAAGGGGCGCGTGATCCTGTTCGGTTTCCGACCGCAGTTTCGGGGCCAGACGCTGGCCACTTTCAAGCTGTTGCTGAACGCTGTTTACCTAGGTTCCGCCCAACCCTTATGAGCGCCAGATTCCGCATCGGGGTGACGCCCGATTTCTACGTCGATGCCAAAGGCAAATTTGAGGCCGTGCTGGAAGAGGAGATCGCCGCGGCGCCGCACGTGGAGTGCGGGCCCATGCCGCCGCAGCCGGGCAAGCTGGCCACGCCTGAAGCGCTGAACCAGTTCGACGCCATCTTCTCGCTAGCGCTGAAGATCCCGCCGCAATCGCTGGAAGGCGTCGACCGCCTGGCTATCGTCGCCCGCTGGGGCGTAGGCTACGACATGATCGACGTGGACGCGCTGACCGCGCACGACGTGGTGCTGGCGATCACGCCCAATGCCGTCCGCCGCCCGGTGGCGGAAGCGATTCTGGCCTTCGTCTTCGCGCTTCTGAAGAACCTGCCGGAGCAGGACCGGCTGACGCGCCGCGGCGGCTGGCGCGGCGACCTGACGCGCCTGGGCCGCAATATTCCGGGCCACACGTTGGGTTCGGTGGGTTGCGGAAACATTGCGCGGGAGCTGTTCCGGCTGGCCGCCCCGCTGGGCTTCAGCCGTCTGATCGCCAGCGACCCCTACGTCAAGCAGGAAGACGTGGCCGGGTTGGGCGTGGGGATGGTGGACATCGAGACGCTGTTCCGCGAATCAGACTTCGTAGCGGTGAACACGCTGCTTAACGCCAAGACACGCGGGCTGATTGGCGAGGCGCATTTTCGGCTGATGAAGCCGACGGCGTTTTTCATCAACACCGCGCGCGGGCCCATTGTGCAGGAGGCGGCGCTGGTGAAAGCGCTGAAGGAACGATGGATCGCCGGCGCGGGCATTGACGTCTTTGAACAGGAACCGCCGCCCAAGGATCACCCGCTGTTTGCGCTGGACAACACGATTGTCGCTCCGCACGCCATCGCCTGGACGCAGGAGCTGATGCGCGATAACGGCGTGGAAGCCTGCCGCAACGTCCTGGCGCTGTCGCGCGGGGAGCTGCCCGGCGGCATCGTGAACCGCGAAGTGCTGGAGCGTCCCGGCTTTCAGAGGAAGCTGGAAAAGTATCGGAGTTAGTTGAATGTAACGCGAAGATATTTTGCAGTACGATGGAACATCCGCGCCGATGCGGACGCAGGAGGACCACCGTGCGCCGTGAAGCACCGACCCGACGGAATCTGCTGCTCAAATGCGCCGCCATGGGGGTCCTGAAAGTTGCGCCGCCGATGAGTCTCGAATCGATCGCCTTCGCCGAGGAGCCGGCCGGTGGGCCTCGGAAGCCCACTGCCTGGAACGAACTGGGGCCTTTCTACAAGCGAAAAGCGCCGAAGAGTACGAAGCTACGGGCGCCCGGAGACCCCGGCATGCCGGTTTCGGTCGCGGGGCGTATCTTTGACACCCGCGGCAATGTGATCGAGGGAGCACGGATTGAAGTCTGGCACGCCGATCACCTCGGCCGGTATGATCTGGATGGCTACCGCTACCGGTCGGCGCTCGTCTCCAGCGCGGCGGGCACGTATGCCTTCGATTCCGTGATCCCGGGCCATTATTCGGGCCGGGTCTGTCAGCATATTCACTACATCGTGCAGGCGGCCGGCCACAAGCCTCTCACGACGCAGCTCTACTTCGCCACCGATCCCGTCTTCGAAGGCGACCCGGCGCGCAACTACACTCGGGATCCGCTCATCCTGAATTCCGAGCTGGTGCGTCCCGTTACGCTCAAAGGCGACCCGGGCGATGTGGTGGCGGCGGTGACTTTCGAAATCGTGTTGGAGAGGCTGTAATGGCCGGGCTGGTGTTCTCCCTGACGACCCCGGGCGCGCCTGCGTCGTTTGCCATGTCCAGGAATGGCGGGCTGGTGGCAGCGTCGTGCCGCGACGAGAAATTGCGGGTATGGTCTCTGCCGCAAGCGCGGCTGCTCCACACGATCGGCCTGGGCGGACGGGAGATCGATCTCACGGCAATGTCCGGCGACGGCCGCTGGATCGTGGCCGGCGATCACAAGGGCGCCGTCACCATTTGGAACAGCTCGACCGGTGAGGTTCATATGCAGCTCCGGATGGATCCCTATCCGTGGCCGGCGGTGTTCTCGCGTGACGGCAAAAAGCTGGCGATCGCGCCAATGGGCGGCGCCGTCCAGGTGTTCGATGTGCGCTCGCGCCACAAGCGGTTCGAGCTGGATCACCCGGTCGGAGGCACCAACGCGCTAAGCTTCTCGCGCGACGGTGCACGGATCGCCACGGTCGACGGCGACTGCGTAGTGCGTATTTACGACGCGGGTGACGGGATGCCGCTGGCCCGCAATGGCGACTGGCTCATGGAGCCGCTGGCGGTGGACTTCACGGCAGACGGCCGGCAAGTCGTCGTGGGCGGCGGAGACAAGGTGACGGCCTACATTGACTCGGCAACGGGCAAGGTTGCGCGCCGCATGGATCGGGATGCCGAGCCTCCCTTGGCTATCCAGTTTTCGGCCAACGGCAGTTACCTCGCGGTCCTCTTTTTCAAGGCGGACAATATGCTCAGTCCTGCCCCTGTTGCCGTATGGGAAGGCGAATCCGGGCGGAAGAGCGTCGAATGGATGCCGCCCGCGGTGCCCCTCGGCGCGGTCTGGACCGACGACGGGAAGCTGCTGGTGGGCATAGCGGCCAAAGATGCGCTGCAGATCTGGCGTGTCCTGCCGCCGGCCTGAAGTAACAAGAGCTCCTACAATGAAACCCAACCGTTTTCGCGATATCGTTGCCGCCGGGAAGATCCCGATAGGCCACATGATCATGGAATTCTCCACGCGCGGCATCGCCAAGATCCTGGAAGCCGCCGGGGTGGACTTCGTGGTCGTCGACATGGAGCACACCGGCTTTGACGCCGATCGCATCGCGGACCAGATGGCGTGGTTCAAGGCGACGCCGGTCGCCCCGTTCGTGCGCGTGCCGCAAGGGCTTTATCATTTCCTAGCCCGCACCATGGACGCGGGTGCGCTGGGCGTGATGATCGGCAACGTCGAAACTCCGGAGCAGGCCGTGGATATCGTCAACGCCGTGAAGTACGCACCGATGGGCAAGCGCGGCCTGGGCCTGGGCACGGCGCACAACGACTACGTGCCGCCCGATCCGGTAGCGTATTTCAAGTATGCGAACGAGAACACTACGGTCATTTGCCAGATCGAGTCGCCGATCGGGCTGGGCAACCTGGAAGCCATCGCACAGACGCCAGGCGTAGACGTTCTATGGGTGGGACATTACGACTTGACGCAATCGATGGGCATCCCCGGACAGTTTCAGCATGCGGATTTCCTGGACGCGCTGAATCACGTGGTGGCGACCTCGGGGAAGTACGGCAAGCGCGCGGGCATCCAGCCGGGGAACGCGGCGCAGGCGGACCAGTGGATGCAGATCGGCTTCAACGTGATCTCGTGGGGCGCCGACATCGGCGTCTACCGTGAGGCGCTGGCAAGCGGGGTCCGGGCGCTGCGGGCGAAGATCGGTTGATAGCAACTCACCAGGGAGCTTTGACGGTTTCCCGCAATTTTTTCGGCGCGATCATCCGCCACGCCTCACACAGGTGCGAGGCCAGCTCGTCGTCGCCGACCTGATCGAGTTCGACACCGACCCAGCCGCGGACGCCTACGTAAGGCGGCTTGAAGTACTTCTGCGGCCAGTTTTTGACGAGAGTGGCCTGAAGGCCGGAAGCCGCCGGAATCCACACTGCGATGTGCCCGTCGTTGTGATGGTTCTTGGCGAACATCGCGAACACTTTCTTGCGGACGAAGAAGGTCGGTTCGCCATGCGACAGCCTCTCGGTGGTATCGGGGAGGGACGCGCAGATCCGGCGTACACGAAGGAGATGTTCTCCGCTGCCGGCCGGGTTCTTGGCTTGCGCCATCCCATTCAGCCTAGCGGATCGGGACCATCGGCGGAGGCCCAGCGAAATCTTGTGGGAGGCGGTGCGTTCGTAGGGGGGGAGTCGGCGGGAAGGTTCAAGGAGCGCTTAGCGGAGACAATTGGTAGGAATCAGTAGCAGACGCACCGTCTCTCTCACTGGATTAGTGTAGGGAACGGGCGGAACGTTTCATTTAAATCGCAGCGAAATTTTACCGGTGGGCGTAGTGTAGATCAGCTCCAGGTCCTTGACCTTCTGTTTGGGCTCCATCGGAAAATACAGCAGGCCGGCCAGCGGCTCCTCGGTTTCCTTCTCGGGAAGTACCTTTTGCTTGAGGACCGACAGGATCGGATCTTCCTTGCTCTTGGCTCCACTGTCGAGGCGGGCTTCATTGCTGACCTGCGACGCGGCGTTGCCGATGCCGCTGCCACCGCCGGGGTATCCGCCGCCGATGCCGCCCCAGACAGGACTGCGGTCTTCGGCCATGGTTCCGCCGCCGGAGCCGGTCTGCGACACCACGAGCACGCCCTTGCCGGCGACTTGCGTGGGGGCGAAGGGCTTGGAGCGCTCGCCGTCGCGGTCTGTGCGCAGCATGAAGTCGTCGCGCTCGATCTTCAGCTTCACCAGCGGCTCCAGCTTTAGTTCCAGTACCACGTAGAATCCGCCCAGATCGCTGCCGATCAACTGCTTGATCGACTCGCGGTCGGCGTAGAGCTTGGCCTCAATAGTCACCGACGGGTTGGAGCCACGGCTGGTGGGCGTCCCTTTCTGCGCGGCCAGTGCGGCGGTGGTGATCGCAAGGCTCAAGATAAGCAGCCGCATGGTTACACCAGAATATCCCGGATCACGTTGCCGGCGACGTCGGTCAGCCGGAAGTCGCGTCCGCTGTAGCGGTAAGTCAGCTTCGTGTGGTCGAGCCCGAGCTGGTTCAGCACCGTGGCATGCAAGTCATGCGTGTTCACGGGGTTCTCGACGGCTTTGAAACCGAACTCGTCGGTGGCGCCGTAAGCGATGCCGCCCTTGAACCCGCCGCCGGCGACGATGCTGGAGAATCCGTGGCTGTTGTGGTCCCGGCCGTTCTGCACGTTCACCAGGCCGGAGACTTCCACGGCCGGGGTGCGGCCGAACTCGCCGCTGATGATGACTACGGTTTCCTGGAGCAGGCCGCTGGCCTTCAGGTCGCTGAGCAGCGCTCCAATGGCGGGGTCGGATTGGCGGGCCAGCTTGCGGTGGATCAGGATGTCGTCGTGGTTGTCCCAGGGCTGCATGTTGCCGAAGTAAACCTGCACCATGCGGACGCCGCGCTCCACCAGGCGCCGGGCCATCAAACAGCCGCGGGCGAAATCCCCGTCGCCGTACCGGGCGCGGGTGGCTTCGGTTTCTTTGCTGGTGTCGAAGGCTTCGGGCGCCTCGGTCTGCATGCGGAAGGCGATCTCCATCGACTCGATCGACGCTTCGAGCTGCGGGTCCTCGCCTTCGCGCTCCATCTGGAAATGGTTCAGCCTGGCCAGCAGGTCCAATTGCCGCCGCTGCTCCTCGAGGGTGCGGTGCTGGCCGCGGATGTGCTGCACCAGCTTCTCGGGGGAGGTTTCATTGTTGGGCAGGTGCGTGCCCTGGTAGACGGCCGGCAGGAACGACGAGGTCCAGAGCTGCGGACCGACCACGGGCAGGCCGGGACAGAGCACGATGTAGCCGGGCAGGTTCTGATTTTCGGTGCCAAGGCCGTAGAGCAGCCAGGAGCCCATGGACGGGCGTCCGGGGAACTTGTCGCCGCAATTCCACTGGAACAGCGACGGCTCGTGATTGGGCCGGTCGGTGTACATGGAGCGGATGATGCAGAGATCGTCGGCGTGCTTGCCGAGCTCGGGGAAGATCTCGCTGATTTCGAGGCCGCTCTTTCCGTGACGGTGGAATTGGAAGGGCGATTTGAGCAGCGTGCCGGTCTTGCGCTCGGTTTTAAGATTGCCCGAGGGGGCAGCCTTGCCATGGTACTTGTCCAGCATCGGCTTGGGGTCGAAGGTGTCCACCTGCGACGGGCCGCCGTTCAGGAACAGGAAGATGACATGCTTGGCTTTGGCGGGGAAGTGTGGAGTCTTGGGGCAAGTGACACAGGCATGTGTGCCTGTGGTGGCGCCGAACATGGCCTTCAAGCCGGCCATACCGAAGCCCGTCCCGATAGTGCTTAAGATCTGTCTGCGGGTCATTGTCCTTAATGCCCAAAGGTGGTGCAGGCTTCAGCCTGAGGCAGGCAGACTAAAGTCCGCCCCACCTTCTGATTCCTAATTCACAAAGCCGAACTCGTTCGAACTCAGCAAGACCTGCGCGTACTTCGCCCAGGCATCACTCTCATTAGACCGCAAAAACTCCAGCACTGCGTCCACCTCGCGCTTTTCCGGAGTGCGTCCGTACAGCAGGCGGTACGCTTCAGCGATTTTCTCCGCGTCCGTCCCTTGCAGGCGGGCGGCCAAGGCCTTGGCCTGTGCCTCCACAAAGCCGCTGTTCAAAAAGAACAGGCGCTGCAGCGGGACGTTGGTCGCCAGGCGCTGCTCGCTGGTGTTGTTTGGATTCGGAAAATCGAACAGCGAGAGAAGCCCGTCGAGCTTGCGGCGGCTGACGAAACCGTACACGGCACGACGCCGGTTGTCGTCGGTCAACGGCTTTGCGACGCCGCCGGCTGTCAGGTCAAGCGTTCCGCCAGCGGCCAGCAGCGCGTCGCGCATGGCTTCCACGTCCAGCCGGCGGCGGTTCGAGCGCCAGAGCAGCCGGTTCTCCGGATCGGCGGCGAAGTTGTGGGGCTGGTTTTGGGTGCTCAGCGCGTACACGCTGGTCAAAAGGATCTCCCGGTGCAGGGCTTTCAGCGACCAGTTGTTCTCCATCAGCCGAGAGGCCAGGTAATCCAGTAGCTCGGGATGGCTCGGACGGTCGCCGAGCTGGCCGAAGTTGCTCGGCGTGCGCACCAGGCCCTGTCCGAAATGATGGAGCCACACCCGGTTCGCGATAACGCGCGCAGTCAGCGGATTGTCCTTCGACGCGATGGCCTCCGCCAGTTCCAGGCGGCCGCTGCCTTGCGAGAAGGGCTTGCAGTCCGCCGCGCAGAGCGCGGAGAGGAACCGCCTCGGCACTTCGTCGCCTTTGCTGTCGCGGTTGCCGCGCAGCCAGACATTCTGCGTCACCGGCTTGTCCAGGTCTTCGATCGCGTGGAGGAAAGGATACTGCGGCGGCAACTCCTTCTTCATCGCGTCCAGATCCGCGCGCATCTCTTCCAGGTGCTGCTTCCACGCCCCGTTCAGCCAGCGCCCGATCTTGTCCTTGTCGTAATAGAGAACGCCTTTGTCGCCGAACAGGTCCCGCCACAGGATGTACTTGTCGCGCGCGAGCGACAGGAGATCGGCGGACGCGAGCTTGCCGCGCTCGTTCGACCCGCCGAGCCGGATGTGATTCTCGTCGTCGACCTTCTTCTTCTCGGCGTTCACCGCCAGCACGAAGCGCTCGAACTCTTTCAAGTCCTTCGCGGGCAGGTACGAATGTTCCCGGTCGGCTTTCTTGAGGTACTTGACCCAGCGTTCCAGCGTCTCCTCGTCGAGGCCGTCGGCTCGCGCCGCCGCCTTCGGATCGGGTGATGCCGCGGCCGCCAGATAGCGCGCTGTTTTAGCGGCGAGGATTTCGGCAAGTTCCAGCGCCTGGCGGTGCAGGAAATCCTTGATCTCCTTCTCCCGGTCGTCCAGTTTCTTTTTTCGTGCGTCCCACCGCTCCACTTCGTCCTTGGGCGCGAGCGGAATGGAATGCTCCTTGGTGGAGCGAAAGACGCCTAGCAGCGAGTAATAATCCTTGGTCGGGATGGGATCGAACTTGTGGTCGTGGCACTGCGCGCAGGCGACGGTGAAGCCGAGGAAGCCGCGGGTCAGCGCGTCCACCCGGTCGTCCTGAAACTCGGGGCTCAGGCCGAAGAAGCCGAGGCCGGCCTGGTATTTTTCGCGTTCCGGTATCAGGTCGCCGGCGATCTGCGCCTTCACGAACTGGTCGTACGGCATGTCCTGGTTGAAGGCCCCGATCACCCAGTCGCGGTAGCGGAAAGAATTCTCATAGGGTGCGTCGTTGGTGGAATTGAGATGATCATCGGCGTAGCGGGCGACGTCCAGCCAGTAGCGGCCCCATCGCTCGCCGTAGCGGGGCGATGCGAGCAACCGGTCGACCACCTTGGCGAACGCGCCGGAGGAGCGATCGGCCACGAAGGCCTCGACTTCTTCGGGCGACGGCGGCAGTCCGGTCAGATCGAAGGTGACCCGGCGGATCAGTTCGCGTTTGCCGGCGGGAGGCGCGGGCGCCAGGCCTTTGGCTTCCAGTGCCGCGGCAATGAAGCGGTCGATTGGCGTCTTGGCCCAGGAGGAATTCTTCACCGCGGGCGGCGACGGTTTGCGTACCGGCTCAAGGGACCAGAACTTCGTCCGCGGACTTGCGGCGGCGGCCGGGGTTTCGGGCCAGACGACGCCATGCTCGACCCAGGACTTCAGGTCGGCGATCTCACTTTCCGCCAGCTTGCCCTGGGGCGGCATCTTGAGCTTCTCGTGGGTGTGCGATACGGCCTGGATGAGCAGGCTGTGCGCGGGATCGCCGGGTGCGATGGCCGGGCCGGATTTGCCTCCGGCCAGAGCGCGCTCCCGGCTGTCCAGCCGCAGTCCGCCCATTTGGGCGCCGGTGTGGCAGCCGTAGCAGTTTTTTGCGAGCACCGGCCGCACGCGGGCTTCGAAGAAATCGCGGGCATCGCCATCCGTCGCGGCGACCGCCACGGGAACCGAGATGAAGAACAACGTGGCGCAGGCTCTCAGCCTGCCGCGTCCCGACTCATTGGGACGCCTCTTCCGGGCGTCGGACGATGTGTGCCGGGCGACGAATCCCGGACGGCAGGCTGAAGCCTGCCCCACCTGTGCGATTGGGCCTTCGCTTCTTCGAGTCATCCCGGGCACCATGATATCAAGTCACCTGAAGTACCATGAGTCGGAGACTCAGCAAATGCCGGCCATTATTTTCGCCCTGCTTATCCTTCTCGCGGCGGACCCGCTGCACGCCGAAGCGGTCCCAAACCGCTACCGCGCCAAGCTGGAGCCTTTTATCGAGAACTTAATCCGGCAGCAGAATATTCCGGGCCTGGCCATCGCCGTCGTCGAAAACAACCGCGTGATTTACGCGAATGCCTTCGGGCTGAAGAACCTTGGCCGGAAAGACGATCCCGTCACCACGCGCTCGCTGTTCCATATGGCCTCGATCACCAAGCCGTTTGTGGCGACCAGCCTGATGCAGCTTGTCGATGCCGGGAAAATCGATCTCGACGCGCCGGTGGTGAAGTATGTGCCCTATTTCCGCATCGACGATCCGCGCTCCGCCGCGCTCACCGTGCGCCAGATGGTTACACACACCTCGGGAATGCCGGACGTTGAGGACTACGAATGGGACAATCCCCAATATGACGATGGCGCTCTAGAGCGCTACGTGCGAGGGCTGACCGGAAAGAAGCTGCTGTTTCCGCCAAGTTCGAAATTCAAGTACAGCAACATGGCGTTTGAAGTCCTGGGCGATGTGATTGCGAAAGTCTCGGGAGAATCCTTCGACGACTACGTGCAGCGCCACATCCTGACGCCGCTGGCGATGAAAGACAGCACGCTGCTGGTGAAGCAGGCCAACCCAAAACTGCTCACCTGGGGACACGAGCGCGACGCGAGCGGCCAAGCCTTCCCGAGCAAGGTATTCCCGTACAATCGCATCCATTCGCCCAGCTCGAATCTTCACTCGAGCGCATTGGACATGGCGCGATGGGCGATGGCTAACCTGAACCGCGGGGAACTGGATGGCAAGCGGATAGTGCCGGAGTCTTCGTACCGGGTGATGTGGAAGCCAGCCGATTCAACAGGTGCTGCGCCCGCGGATTCGCGTCGGCCCACAGGCATCAGTTGGTTTCTCAGCGAATACCGCGGACACGCCACGGTGGGACACGGTGGCGGCGACACCGGATACCTGACAGACCTGGTGATGTTCCCCGAGAAGAAGATCGCGGTGGCGTGGATGACGAACTGCGATTGGATCGACCGGCGTCTGCTGACGCGCTTCGCGATGGACGTGGCGCTTGGGTTGGAGCCGGAAGCGGCCCGGTAAAGGGCTCTCCAGCTACTACGCGCGCGGCAGTACTTCTTTTTTCGATACGGCCGGCAGCCGTTTCGCGGGCCATGTCCAGCTCGTAGTCCTGTAGTTCGAGCCATAGTTTGGCGGAGGTGCCGGAGTAGCGCGCCAGTCGGAGCGACATCTGCGCGCCGATGCCGCGTTTTTGATTGACGATTCCGGATACGTGTACCCGACACCGAATAAAGAATTTACGGTACGAACACGGCTTCGTAACCCGATAGAGGCAACTTCGGGGCGGGCCGGGCATCTATAATGGAGGAAGCGTACTGCAAGTTAGCCAGGTCCGCCGTTTCAAGTCTGCCTCGTCTCAGCCGCTGTTTTTCGAAGCGGCCGCAGCCTGTCCCAAAAACGAACCCAATGGAGGAATCAGGAAAAGCTATGACGAAGGACTATCTTTTTGTTAGCGACTTTGACCAAACGCTGAGTTTCAACGACTCCGGAAAAGTGCTGAGCGACATGATCGGCGTTTCCGGATTCGCCGAGAGGATTCACGGCCTCTCCAACATTCGACTGGTCCAGCAGGGCGGGGAACTGGCCTATCTGCTGCTGCACGATCCCGAGTACCGCCGCGTACGCAGGGAGCATCTGATTGAAGCCGGCAAGCGCATCCGCCTGAAGCAGAACATCCAGTTGCTTTCGCGCATTCTCGAAGACATCGACGGCCACCGCTTTTCGTTCTACGTGATCTCGGCCGCGCCGCAGGAACTGATCCAGTCCGCGCTCGAAGGCATCGTTCCCGAGGACCGCATCTTCGGCACGCGGTTCCGTTACAACCACGACACGGGCGAGATTCAATCCATCAGCTCGGTTCCGGCCGGCTACGGCAAAGTGGCCGTGCTGGATGAGCTGCGCGCCACGCTGCCGCTGAGCCACCACCGGACTGTTTATGTGGGCGACGGCAGTTCCGACGTCCACGTGATGATGCACGTCAACCGGCTGGACGGGCTGACCATTGCCGTCTCGGAGAACAAGTACATCACGCAGATCGCCCAGCGGACGATTCTCAGCGACGACGCGCTGAGCGTGCTGGTGCCGGTGCTCGAAGAGATCCTGGGCTGGGATTCCAGCCGGATTCGCGCATTCTTTGAAGGCCACGGCTTCATCCTGCGCGAGTGGGACAAGGTGCGGACGGACTCGCTGACGATTTGCCGCGCGGCTTCTTCGGTGGAGCCGGTGAAGGGGCTGGTTTGATGAAAGCTCCTTTGATGCTGGATGCGATCGGCTGGGTGGCCACGGCTATATTTTCCGCGTCCTACTTCTTCCGCCGGCCGGCGATGCTGCGGCGGATTCAGGCGGTCGCGGCGTGTTTGTGGATCGCGTACGGCCTGGCGATCGGCGCGCTGCCGGTGGTGGCGGCTAACGTGATCGTCGCGCTGGCCGCGCTTTACTCTTCGTTCCTGCGCGGCCAGGGCCCTGACGGAAACAGGCAGGCTGTCCCCGATTAAAATTCGAGTTGGAGGCGCGCGCCGTAGGTGCGAGGGGCGCCCAGGGCCGTGCCGGAGAACAGGCCGGCGAAATTGATCACGTTCAGGCGGTTGGTTACGTTCAGCACGTCGGCGTGCAGGGTCATGCGCAGTGCGTCGCGCTTCACGGCCTCGAAGCTGGCCGACAGGTCGATGGAGTGCGACGGCCGGACCCGTCCGCGGGCGAAGTTGACGCGGTCCAGCACTCGCTGGCCGTAGGCGGCCTGCAGGTCGTCGAGATCCACATCGTCGTCCGCGCGCTCCACGGGCAAGCCGCTGCCGTACCACGCTCCCACCGCTAGCGCGGTGCGGGGCAGTGCGCGTACGCGGACGCGGGCGCTTACCGTATTGCGCTGGTCCTGCGTGATGGCGAATTGCTCGGTGGAGTTGAGCAGTTCCTTCGCACCGGCGTCCAGGAACAGACCGCCGGTGATCGGCAATTGGCCGCGGCCGATCAGATTCGCCCAGCTCACGTAGCCGGAAACCGGACCCCACCGCGGCATTTCCAGCTTGGCTTCGTACCCGGAAATGCGCGCGCTGGAAAAGGCGATGGGAAAGCTGATACCAGTGTTCAGGAAGACGTCGTCGTCGGCGAAATTGCGGATGCGGCGGCTGAACCAGTTGCCGTCCAGGCGCAGCTTCCCACCCAGGCTCTTGGAAAAACCCGCCTGATAGAAATCGCCGCGGGACGCCGGGACTGCGAGGCCCGTCGTCGTCGCGGTCAGGTGCTGGGCTCCGGCGGAGCTGGCGAGCAGCAGATTTTCAGATGCCGGAGTCTGAAACGCGCGGTCGTAAGAAGCGCGTAGAACGATTCCGGCCGGCTCCCAGAAATAGGCCGCCCCAAGCCGAGGGCTGAACGCCGAATCGTTCACCATCAGGCGGTAGCGGTCCCAGCGCAGCCCGGCGCTGAAGGTCCAGTGTCCCAGCCGGACTAAGTCTTGCACGAAGCCGGATTGCTCGCTTCCCGTCGCTTCGCCGGAGAACGAAAAGTTTCGCGGAATCTCACGGGGGAAGAAGCGGTTTCGGGTGATGCGGTAAGAAAAGCTCTCCCGCAGCGAGCTTTGGATCACCTCGAACCCGGCCTTCAACTCGTGGATGCCCTTGTGGTATGAAAGCGATGCGCCGCCGTAGCCTTCGCGGAAGCCGCGGTCCTGCGCGGCCCCGATGGGTGTCGACGCCGGATTCGACCACAGCCGCGCGGTCAAGTCCCGCACCATTGCCCGCGCGCTGAACAGCAGCCGCGGAGTGATTACGCGCTGGTAGGCCGCCTGCCCCATGGTTTCCCCGCTGGTGCGATCCTGCCGCTGCCCGGCCATCTGCTGCTCGAGTTCGTTCGGCACCAGGAACCGCACTTCGCGGTTGTATAAGCTGACGCGGATGCGGTCGCGGTCGGTGAGGTCCTGCTCGAACCGTGCCTGCCCGCCGCCGGAGGAGGCGTTATTGGTGAAATTCCGCTCCACGGGCGGGTCCAGAAACCGTTCGGTTTGAAAACCCTGGCCCGCGGCGGAGATGGTCGTCCGCCCGCTCGAAACCTGCGCTGAGGCGTACCCGTGCAGGGCCGCGAAGCTGCCTCCCTGCACGCTGACCTTGCCGTGCACGCCTGGACGCGCGTCGCGCGGCGTGGAGGTTTCGATCACGCCGCCCAGCTTGCGCCCATACTCCGCGGGGTATCCGGCGGTGAACACGTTCATAGATTCCAGGTCCTCGGCTTCGAGCGCCGGCGCGAATCCAGGCGAGCGGTTGTCCTGGATGGGAATGCCGTCGATTACATACTGCGTGCCGTACTCCGCTCCGCGCGGATGCAGCACGCCGTTGGCTTCCAGAAGCCAGCCCGGCTGGGCCTGCACCTGGTCCAGCACGGCCCGCGACGGGTCCACCGAGCGCCGGGATTCCAGAGTCTCGCGGCCGACGTAGTTGACTGAAGCTGTGCGGTACGGATCCAGCAGTGTGGCCGATTCCGTGATCACGACGGCGGTCTCTACGGTCGCCACGCTGAGTGTGACCTTATACGAAACCGGCACTTCGGACCGCACTTCGGCCAGTTCGTTCCAGGGCTGAAATCCGGCGCGGGTGGCGCTCAGGCGGTAGGGTCCGAAGGGCAGGCCTTTGAACACGCAGCGCCCGGAAACATCGCTGTTTACGGCCTGCCGCGCCTGCGTCGCCTGGCTTGAGGCTTCGCAGCGGGCCTCCAGCGGGAGTCCAGTACCATCGGTGATGGAAAGGCGAAGCTCCCCGGTCCCCTTCTGCGCCATAAGGGGCGAGACGAGAAAAATCAGGGAAAGCCAGTGAATCTTCAACCGCCTGAAGTGTATCATTGTAGATAGGGGGAGGGGGTATGCAAACCGTGACCCGAAACGAGACCGGAATTCAGATTCCCGTCACTGGCATGACCTGCGTTGGCTGCCAGAACAACGTTCTGCAGGCGCTTGAGCACACGCCGGGCGTCCGTCACGCCTCCGTCAGCTTACTGACGCGCCAAGCCGAGGTGGACTACGATCCCGGCGCAGTTACGCCGGAACAACTGGTGGACGCCATCCGCTCCACAGGTTATGGCGCGGAGCTTCCGGCTCCGGTGCGCGACGCTATCGCGGAGCAGGAAGCGCAGGACCGCTCCGAGCAGAACGAATACCGGAAGCTGCGCTTGAAGACCACGGTCAGCCTGGCGGCGGGACTATTCGCCATGGTGGCCTCCATGCCGCTGATGACCGGCGGCGCGCACACCGATCCTCTCATGCACTGGTGGATGCGCTCGGTGGAGCCGCCACTGAGCTCTGCCCTGCCGTGGCTTTACGAGATCCCACACGCGGCGCTTTCCTGGATGCTGATGCTGCTGACGCTGGGAATCCTAGCCTGGGCCGGCCGCGACTTCTATGTGCGCGCCTGGAGCGGCTTGAAACATCGCTCCTCCGACATGAACACGCTGATCGCGCTGGGCACAGGCGTGACGTTCCTCTACTCGGCCGCTTCGACGTTGGGGTTCACCGCCGACGTCTACTATGAGGGCGTCATTCTGATCGTGGCGCTGGTACTGATGGGAAGCCTGCTGGAGGCTCGCGCCAAAACGCGCACTGCAGCGGCTCTGCGCAAGCTGGCCGGGTTGCAACCCAAGTCGGCGCGTATTCTGCGCGACGGGGCCGAACTGGACGTGCCGGTGGAGCAGGTGCTGCAGGGCGACCTGGTAGTTGTCCGGCCCGGCGAGCGGCTGCCGGTGGACGGCGTAGTGATGGAAGGAATGTCCGCCGTGAATGAGGCGATGCTCACCGGCGAGCCGCTGCCAGTGATCAAGAAGCCGGCTGACCGTGTGATCGGAGGAACGGTAAATACCACCGGGCTGCTGCGCTACCGTGCGACCGCGGTGGGTGCGGACAGCGTGCTGGCCGGGATCGTGCGCCTGATGCGCGACGCGCTCGGCTCCCGGGCGCCGATGCAGAAGCTGGCCGACCGCGTCAGCGCGGTCTTCGTCCCGGCGGTGATCGTAATCGCGGTGGTGGTAATGGTGGCCTGGCTGGTCGCCGGGGCCGGGCTCGCGCAGGCCATCGGCGCCACCGCGGCGGTCCTCATGATCGCGTGTCCCTGCGCCATGGGCCTGGCCACGCCGACCGCGATTATGGTGGCGACCGGACGCGGCGCCGAACTCGGCATCCTGATTAAGGGCGGCGAAGCGCTGGAGCGCATCGGCGAAGTCGACACCATCGTCCTGGACAAAACCGGCACGGTGACAGAAGGCAAGCCGGTGGTGACCGACGTGTTGCCCGTGCCGGGCGCGGAGTGGACCGAATCCGAACTGCTGGAGATCGCGGCTTCGTTGGAACACGACTCCGAGCATCCGCTGGCCGCTGCCGTGGTTGCGGCCGCGGCGTCGCGCGGATTGGCTTCCAGGCCGGTGCGTGGATTTGTGGTCCGGCCCGGAAAGGGAGTGTTGGGCATGGTTGACGCCGTCGCCGCGGCGATCGGAAACGAGGCGCTGCTAGCCGATCTGGTTGTCGACCCGGCCCCGCTTCGCGCCGACGCGGCGCGGCTTTCGGCGGACGGCAAGACGCCACTGTTTCTAGCCCTGAACGGAAAGGCCGCCGCGCTGATTGCGGTCGCCGATCCGGTGCGGCCGGCATCGGCGGACGCAGTGCGTCGGCTGCGGCGTCTTGGACTGAGAGTGGTAATGCTGACTGGCGACCGCGAAGAAACCGCACAAGCCGTCGCCCGCCGGACTGGAATCGACGAAGTTGAAGCCCGCCTGATGCCGGAGGACAAAGTGGCCGCGATCCGCCGCTTGCAGTCGGCCGGACGAAAAGTAGCGATGGTCGGCGACGGCATCAACGACGCTCCCGCTCTGGCCCAGGCCGACGCCGGTATCGCGATGGGATCGGGGACCGACATCGCGCGCGACGCGGGCGACCTGGCGCTGTTGCGCAACGATCTGAACAGCGTCGCCGACGCGGTGCTGCTGGCCCGCCGCGCCCGGCGCGTGATGGGCCAGAACCTGGGATGGGCTTTTCTGTACAACGTGCTTGCCATTCCCGTCGCCGCCGGAGTCTTTTATCCGGCCTTCGGATTCCAGTTGAGCCCGGTGCTGGCCAGCGCCGCGATGGCCTTCAGCTCGGTGAGCGTGGTGGCGAATAGCCTGCGGTTGAAAGCGTAACGGAGGAGAAGATGGAGCTGAAACTCTTGGAAACGGCGGCCTGCGGATGCGAGGCCGCGGCCGACGCGCGCAAAGCGAAGGGCGTGGATCCCGAAATCAAGACCTCGAACCAGAAGCGGCTGCGGAGAATCGAAGGGCAAGTGCGCGGCCTGCAGAAGATGGTGGAAGAGGACCGCTACTGCCCCGAAATCCTGATCCAGATCGCGTCCGTCCAGGAGGCCCTGCGCGGCGTGAGCCGGGCGCTGATGCGCAATCATTTGAGGCATTGCGCGACGCAGGCATTGCGCAGCGGCAAGCCGGGCGAAGCCGACGCCATGTATGACGAGCTGCTGGAACTGATTTACCGCCACTCGCGGTGAGGGGAATCGAATCAGCAGTGGCTTCTACGGGCTGTTGGTTTTAGCATACGTGTATGCGCGTATTCGTCGGATATGGCTACAACGAGCGGGACACGTGGATTGAGACCCTTATCCTGCCGCTGATCGAAGCATTCGGCAGTGAGCCTGTCCATGGCAAGACCGTCTTCGGAGGTGCGCTTGCGAACGAAGTGGTCCAGTTGATTCGCGCATCGGATGCGATGATCGGCTTTACAACGCGGCGCGACGAAATCGGGGGTGGCAGGTTCAGCACCCACCCTTGGGTCGTCAGTGAGTTGAATGCCGCATTTAGCCAGAATCCAGGAATTCCCTTTGTCGAGGTAAGGGAGGATGGAGTGGCGCCATCCGGCGGCGCTTTCGAGGCGGCGAACTATCAGAGGATCGATTACACAGAGGCAGACCGTGCCTCCTGCCTCCTTCAAGTCGCACAGGCGCTAAGGCGATTTTGCGATCAGACACGGGTAATCCGTGTGCGCCTTAGACCGGAATCGATCATCGAGGAGATTGATGGTCTCTTGTACGATCCGTCGTTCGTCTGTCGGTGCCAGACGTATGCTCGCGGAATCGAATCATCGCCGAGAGTGATACCTGTAGTTCCTGTTAAAGGAAACCTGGAGGTGCAACTGCGGGATGTCGGTGACGACGACCTGGTAAGGATTACGATCTCCGCGGCTGGGCGCACATGGCGCTCGGATTACGAATCGGTGGATACTGTAGACATAAGGCTGAAAAGCTAGGAACACGTATGGCACTGTCACTCAAGCAAGAGGAACACTACGCTGGGCAGGAACGCTGGAAGTGGTCTGTCTGGGTGGACGGCAGCCCGGAAGAGCTGGACCAGATTGACCACGTAGTATACATCCTACACAAGACGTTCCCGAATCCAGTGAGAGAGATCGGCGATCGGGAAAGCAACTTCCGTCTCAACACCTCGAGTTGGGGCACATTCACGATTTACGCGAAGGCGGTTCGGCGAGACGGACAGCAGATTCCGCTTCAGCATGAATTGGTGCTGCGATATCCGGACGGCACGCCCACGCCCGCCTAAAGGCACGGAACCGATTGGCGATACTTCTGGCGAAAACCCCGGACGAGCCGATTCTCAGTCGCCTGCCCAGATCCCTCTCTGCACTTTTCGGCCGACTCATCGTGCCGGTGCGCGAGGCGCCGCGAGCCGGATCTGCCTCCCTAGGACGGCAGCGGCGCAAAAACCCGGACCGCCCCTACCGGCTCGTGCTCTGTGCGCCCCGGCACCTAGTACACTAGGAGTAGCCGCATTATGATTAACGCAGTCCTGGCCAAGGTCTTTGGCACCCACAACGAACGCGAGATCAAGGGCATTATGCCCCTCGTCCGCGCGATCAATGACCTGGAGCCGTCCTTGCAGCCTCTCACCGATCAGGAACTGGCGGCCAAGACGCTGGATTTCAAGGAAAGACTCGTCCAGGGTGCGACGCTCGACGATATTCTCGCGGAGGCGTTCGCCGTTTGCCGCGAAGCCGGCCGCCGCTTTCTCAACATGCGGCACTTCGATGTGCAGCTCATCGGCGGCATCGTACTGCACCGCGGCAAGATCGCCGAGATGCGAACCGGCGAAGGCAAAACGCTGGTCGCGACGCTGCCCGCTTACCTCAATGCTCTCGGGGGCAGGGGCGTTCACGTCGTCACGGTGAACGATTACCTGGCCACGCGCGACTCGGAGTGGATGGGCCGCATCTACCGCAACCTCGGCCTCTCGGTGGGCGTCATCGTCCACGACCTGGACGACCAGGAGCGGAAGAACGCCTACGCCTGCGACATCACGTACGGCACCAACAACGAATTCGGCTTCGACTACCTGCGCGACAACATGAAGTTTCGCCTGGACGACTGTGTCCAGCGCGGCTACAACTACGGCATCGTCGACGAAGTGGACTCCATCCTGATCGACGAAGCGCGCACGCCGCTGATCATTTCCGGTCCCAGCGAGGAATCGACCGACAAGTACTACAAGGTCAACCGCATTATCTCGGCGCTCGAAAAGGGCGAGGTCCACAAGAACAACGACACGGGCATGGTCTGGACCACGGGCGACTACACGGTGGAGGAGAAGCACCGCCAGGCGGCGCTGACCGAAGACGGCTACGACAAGTGCGCCCGAATGCTGGGCCTTCCCAACCTGTGGGATATCCAGCACATAGAGTGGAAGCATCACGTCGACCAGGCGCTGCGCGCACACGTGCTCTATCACCTGGACCGCGACTACGTCGTCAAGGACGGCGAAGTTATCATCGTCGACGAGTTCACCGGACGCCTGATGCCGGGACGCCGCTGGTCGGACGGGCTGCACCAGGCCGTGGAAGCCAAGGAAGGCGTCAAGATCCAGCGCGAGAACCAGACGCTGGCCACCATCACCTTCCAGAACTACTTCCGCATGTATAAGAAGCTGTCCGGCATGACCGGCACGGCCGATACCGAAGCCGCGGAGTTCGACAAGACCTACAAGCTGGAAGTCACGGTGGTTCCCACCAACCAGCCCATGATCCGTAAGGACCAGGACGACATCGTCTACCGCACCGAGGAAGAGAAGTTCCGCAACGCCGCCAAGGCCATCAAGGATCTCCACGAAAAAGGCCAGCCGGTGCTGGTAGGAACCATCTCGGTGGAAAAGTCGGAGAAACTGTCGGGCATTCTTAAGCGCATGGGCGTGAAGCACGAGGTGCTCAACGCCAAGAACCACGAGCGGGAAGCGTTCATCGTGGCGCAGGCGGGGCGCAAGAGCGCGGTCACCGTGTCGACCAACATGGCCGGCCGCGGCACCGACATTCTGCTCGGCGGCAACGCCGAGTTTCAAGCCAAGGAGTACCTGCGCAAGCAGAACAAGGACCCCGACCAGGTGCCCAAGCCGGAGTGGGAAGCGGTTCTGCTCAAGTTCAAGGAGGAGCGCGAGCGGGAGCACGAGGAAGTGGTCAAGGCCGGCGGGCTCTTCATTCTCGGCACCGAGCGGCACGAGGCGCGGCGCATCGATAACCAGCTCCGCGGACGCTCCGGACGCCAGGGCGACCCGGGCGGATCGCGCTTCTTTCTTTCGCTTCAGGACGACCTGCTGCGCATCTTCGGCGGCGAGAAAATGCAGAACCTCATGCTCAAGCTGGGCATGGAAGAAGACGTGCCGATCGAGTCGCGGCTGATCACCAAGCGCATCGCCGCGGCGCAGAAGGCCGTGGAAGTCCAGAACTTCGAAGCCCGCAAACACCTGCTGGAATACGACGACGTAATGAACAAGCAGCGCGAGGCCGTCTACGGGATGCGGCGGCAGCTGCTGGAGGGCACCGAGCAGAAGGAGCGCGTCATGGAGATGATGCGCGACCTGGTGGGCGGATTCATCGACCTGCGCTGCGGGGAGAAGGATCATCCCTCGAACTGGAATTTCGAGGGGCTCCGCACCGACGTGCTGAGCCAGTTCGGCGCCAAGATCGACGTCGAGCAGGTGCAGCAGATGAGCCGCGCCGAGATGGAAGAGTACATCGTCGAGCTGCTGACGGCGCGCTATCAGGAAAAAGAAGACATCGTCGGCCCGGAAGTCATGCGCCACACCGAGCGGATGATCATGCTGCAAGTGATCGACGATCAGTGGAAGGACCATCTGCTCTCGATGGACCACCTGAAGCAGGGCATCAACCTGCGCGGATACGGGCAGAAGGATCCGCTGGTGGAGTACAAGAAGGAATCCTACGACCTGTTCCAGGAAATGATGGGGCGTCTGGAAGACGAGACGCTGCGCTACCTGTTCTTCCTGCAGGCGGTGAGAGGCGAAGCGCCGCCGCTGCCGTTCCCGGAAGAGGACTGGGAAGACGACGATGGGGAACAGCCCGCGCCCGAGAAGGTGGAAGCGGTGCAGCAGCAGCGCGCCGCGGCCCAGTCGTCGATCGAAGATTTCACGCGGAACATCCAGAAGAAGAAGGACCGCGAAATGGCCGAGCTGCAGTTCACCGGAGGCGACAGCTCTACGAACGGCCGCAACAAGCAGGTATTCAATGCCAACAAAGTCGGCCGCAACGATCCATGCCCCTGCGGCAGCGGCAAGAAATACAAGAAGTGCCATGGCGTCGCGTAGGAATCGAGCTAACCGATTGCTGACGCGCGCGGCTCGGAATCTCATCGTCATCTCTGTTGCCGCAAGCGCGCTGAACGCCGCTATCTGGCCTGAAAAGCTCGGCGACGCCGTGCGCAAGTCGGCCGGCGCTGCGGCGGTTCAGGACCGGCGGCTTTGGGATGAGTACGGTCTGGAAGAAGCTGAGAAGGCCGACTACGAATCCTTCCAGGGCACGGCCTGGCGCCTGCACGACGCGACCGGCGCGATGGCCGCCTTTCAATGGCAGCGGCCGGCCGACGCGAACCCTTCGAAGCTGGTCCCGCTCGCCGTCACCTCCGGCGAATCCACGATCCTCGCCTTCGGCAATTATCTGCTGCGCATCGACGGGAAGACTTTCACGCCGCAGGAACTACAGCCCCTGCTGGCCGCGCTGCCGCGGCTGGAGCAATCCCAGTTGCCGGCGCTGAAGGATTACCTGCCGGTGGAAAACCTGGTGGCGAATTCCGAGCGCTACATCCTCGGGCCGGTTTCGCTGGAGCGCTTCGAGCCGCGCATTCCTCCCTCGGCGGCCGCATTTCATACCGGAGCGGAAGCACAATTCGGTGTATTTAAAACGGGAAATCAGGAAATGAAGCTGGCGATTTTCTCGTTCCCAACGCCGACCATCGCCCGTGAGCGCGCGGCGGAAATGCAGAAGCTGGGCGGAGCCGTGATCAAGCGCACAGGTCCGCTGGTAGCGGCCCTGGTGGGGCCCCCGGACGCCAACGAGGCGGAGAGGTTGCTGTCGAAAGTACGGTACCAGGCGGCTATCAGTTGGAGTGAGCGCGTTCCTACGCGCCGCGACAATATTGGGGACCTGATCGTAAACATCTTTCTGCTGATCGGCTTTCTGCTCTGCTTTGCCGTGGTTTCTGGCCTGGCCATCGGCGGGGTCCGGGCGTACTTGCGGCACGGCGCGCCACAGTCCGACGCGATGATCACTCTGCATCTTCGGGATCGCTAGAAGGGGATCGGTAAGCCTTCCGATATCTTTCCGTTAGAGTCAAACAGGCGGGCTTCAAAAGACGCCTTTGTCCGTTTTTCAACAGCTGTGGAAATCCTGTGGAACGGCAAGTCTCATAAGATGAATAACTTAGAAGAGGATGTTCTCTCCAGTTTTTCCCTTGACTTGAGATGGCCCAAAATCTTACTATCCAATCACTGAGTTTTTGACGGTTGCGATGCCGTCGAAACTGATTCTCCCATACATCAACCCAGCTAATACTGGGTAGGAAGTAGAATGCCCACCCCATGGGGTGGGCATTTCTGCGGTGCAGCGGCGCCGGGACCCGGCTGTTCCAGCCGGCCGGAATGGACGCCAGATCGCAAACGAATCGGATTCAATGTGCTATCGCCACCGGCAGGTGAATCGCGTGCGACGCTCCCTGCCGGGCCAGCCACTTTCATTCGCACGCCTTATTTAGCGGTTAATTGTGTCGTATATTTCGAATAATATAATCTTCATTATGTGCGGAGTATTACCCGAAATCCCGCTTCGCGGGCGGTCACGAGGTCGCCAGGAAGCTGTCCAGGTCCTGCTGCTTCACCTCCGGCTCGCCAGGCGCTACATTGTCCAGCCTGCCGTCGCGCATCCATCCTTCGAGCTGATCGACGAGGTCGAACAGGTGTTCGAAAGATTCGACGACGAAGAGCAGCGGCTGGTAGCGATCGATCTCGAAGGCCTGATGGATGACCCATTCCAGTTGGAGCGGCGACCGCTGCACTTCGGGCGATTCGATGGCGTGTTCGATCTCGCCGTAACTGGAAAGCAGGCCGCTGCCGTAGACCTTGAGGCCGTCCGCGCATTGCATCAGCCCGAATTCGACGGTGAACCAGAAGAAGCGCGCCATGGCTTTGACGACGCTTGGCAGGGCGCGTGGACGGGCCGCGGCGGTGTGGGCGCAGTCGCCCAGGCGGACCAGCGCATCGGCGAAGCGCGGGTCGGTGTGCATGGGGACGTGCCCTGCGATGTCGTGGAAAATGTCCGGCTCGGGCAGGTAGTCGAGGCGGTCGCCGCGGCGGATGGTGATGGTGGTGGGGAATTCCCGGTTACGCAGGCAGTCGAAGAAGCGGAAGGCCGGGACGTAGCCGGAGACGGCGCGGGCGCGGAATCCGGTGAGCGGGTGCAGCAGGCGGTTGATGTCATCCAGCCTGGGAACCCGGTCCGGGTCCAGGCGGAGAGAGTCGATGCCTTCGAGGAATCGCGGATTGGCGTAGCGGCTCCAGCGAGGCTTCATGCGAGTGAAAAGGCGCCGCCATGTCCAATGATTTTCCAGAGTGTAGAGGTCGTACGGCTGGCGGATGAACAGCTCGCCGGATTGCTGGCAGGCTTCTATGAACGGAGCCTCTGTCGTGGTGAGGCCGGACATTTGAGGTCCCTCCACTTTCAGTATACGTAATCGAGCACACCACCGTTACGTGGTGGTTTGTTAAATCTGCGGCGGGATTAGCGAATGGGCTCGGCGCCGGCATCATCTTCTAAAGGGGCTAGATCGGCCGTACCGGCCTTTATTTCCTCGGCCTCTTTCAGCAGGTTCTCCAGGAGCGCTTCCCGCTGGGCCGGATTGCCATAGAAGCTGATCTCCCAATAGATCTCGCCCAGCACATCCAGCAGGGTGTAGGATGCCGGGGACCGGGCGATGGTCTCACCGTCCTTCCTCACCTCCGCAACCGGATTCAGCCGGACGGGAAGCGGCGCGAGTTCGCTCACCGATGTGAGATCGATCCCGTAGCGCGTGCGGCCCTCTCCATACGGTTCTCCGATGCCGCTGAAGTCCAGTGTCTCCTGCGCGAGATCATCGTCGAAATCGAGGTATTTGGAGACTTCGATGTACTTCAAATGCGGAAGATTGAGCGGCTCTTGCGCGGGTTTTCGCGCTTCGGCGTGGAAGGCGTCGATGTCATACCATGAATAGACGCTGAGAAATTCTTTTAGCGCGCCGTCGCGCTCTACGGCGTCAAAGATGTCTGCCAGCGTAACGCCGGGATCGATGGAACAGGAACTCCGCAGAAGCGGAAGAACGCTGCTTGCTTCAACGCTTGTGTACTGCCCGGCATCCATGTCCCACTTCACGGGCTGGAAACCGTTTTTAGCGATGGAGATTTTCATCATTGGGGCGCCGGTGGATGCGCTTGCGATCCACGCGCGGCTGCAAGCAGCCGGCGCGCCGGGATGCGGTCGCATTGCCTTCAAGGTACGAATGCAAAAACCGGCTGTCAAGCGCCGGGCTCGCGAGGCGATTTCACGCTCCACATCGCGTGGTAGACTGATCGGTTGCTCGTTTTGCCCCCTTTTGGTTTTGTCCGCATGAAGAAATCGCAATCAGCCGATCGCGCGCCGAAAGACGTGGACGAATATCTCTCGCGCGTCCCGGAACCAGCCCGCGGCACCCTGGGCAAGATTCGCGCGGCGATCCGGTCGGTGGCGCCTCCGGAGGCCACCGAGGCCCTCAGCTACGGAATGCCAGCGTTCAAATACAAAGGATCGCTGGTGGGATACGCCGCGTTTTCGAACCATTGCAGTTTCTTCCCGATGAATTCGTCCCTCATTGCGGCCTTCAAGGACGAACTCGGGAAATTCGAAACATCCAAGGGAACCATCCGCTTCCCAGTGGACAAGCCCATGCCGGCCGCCCTGGTGAAGAAACTGGTGAAGGCGCGGATTGCCGAGAACGAGCTCAAAAAACGGCGCTGACCGGGCTTCCGGCGCCGTATCTGAAATCCGGAGGTTTCTGAGTGGTCCTGACGAAAGACGAACTAATCGGCTCGCTTCAGGGTGAAGTGCGCATCCTGCTCCACCTGGCCTCGAAGGCCGATGCCGCGGCGCTGGACTACCGGCCGGCCGCGAAGCAGCGCAGCCTGCTGGAGCTTCTTCAGTACCTGACGATCATGGGGCCGATCCACGCCCGCGCCATCTGGGCCGGCGACCTCGAAATGGATGCATGGCGGAGCGCCTGGACGGCCGGGGAAGCGGCCGCCAAAGCGATGAACCTCGACCAGGTCAAGGATGCCATAGGCAAGCAGGCGGCGCTGTTCGCGGAGGTGGTGGGCTCCTGTTCCGATGACGACCTGCGCGCGGAGATCGAAATGTTCGGAAGCAGGGCCAGCCGCGGCTCGTGGTTCGTCAGGCTCGTGCTGAGCCACTTTGCCGCCTACCGCATGCAGTTGTTCCTCTATCTGAAAGCCTCCGGGCGCGAGGAGCTGAACACGATGAATTTGTGGGTTGGGATGGACGCCGCGTAGCCCGCGGCTACCGCCGGCCCCGCAGGCGATCGATGTCCCGGCGATCGCGTTTCGACGGCTTGCCTTCGCGCAAGGCTTCGAAATGCGGCATCGCTTTGCGCTCTTCGGCTAATTTCAAACGCAATTCGCGGCTGGCCTCGGTCTCGCGGTAGAGTGTCTGCGCGACCGCCGCCGGGCCGCGCATTTCGCTGACGGCAAGGACTTCCACCTGAAAGTCGCCGCTCGAGTTCTTCACCTGCAACCGGTCGCCCGCCCGAACCTCGCGCGCCGGCTTGGCCCGTTGTCCGTTGGACTCGATCCGGCCCAGCTCACAGGCCTGCGCGGCGAGCGAGCGCGTCTTGAAGAATCGGGCGGCCCAGAGCCACTTGTCCATTCTCACGCCGGTCATTTTCCCATTCTCGGTCCGTTCGAGCCGCGGACGGGGGACGCCTGGATGGCGGGTGGCGGCGGATCATTCCCGTGGAGGCCGGAATCTCCGCGGATTTACCCTGCTAACCGCCACTTCGTGCGCGTGTAGGCGATCCGAAAGCCTTTCCGCTCGGCGTTGCGCTGCGAATTGCTGCCTGCCTCGGCCACCATCATGGCCAGGTCGCAGCCGTGCTGAAATGCAAAGCGCATCCGTTCTTCCAGCAGCGCAGCTTGCAGTCCGCGGCGGCGCAGCTCCGGCACAGTGGCCCAGCCGCTGAGCAGCGCAATTCCCTCATGCAGGCACAGAGTGCCCGCGGCGCCGGGTTCCCCGTCGATCTCGGCGAGGAAGCACAGGCTCTGCTCCCGCGCGGTCGAAATGGCGGCGATTTGCAGGAGAAAATCCAGAAGCTCCGGATGCTCGTGCGTCCACCCTCTGGCGCTGACGTTGGTCCAGAGTTGGGCTTCCTCCGGACCGATCGCGCGCACGCGGATATCGGCAGGACCGTACACCGGAGGCCTCTCGACCGTCCTGTAGAGGACGTTGCTGATCTCGACTGGCCGATAGTTGCGGGCGCACAGCAGGTCCAACGCGGCGACTCCGGCCAGCGGGCTCACTTCATGAAGCACCGGCGCCCCGCGATCAAGAAAGAAATGCTCGATCGTGTCCAGCGAAACGGTGGTCAGCTCTTCAAAGATGCCGAGTCCGAAACTCTGAGTGACTGGAGAATCGACGCCGTCGAACACCGCGTAGGCGCCCGCGCACTCGATCCAGGCGGCGCCGCTTGAGGGGAAGATTCGCCGCCGCGCTTCCGCGAAGCTCCTGCAAGCGTGTCCTTCGGCGCGCTCCAATCGCCGGGAGAGTGCAAGGTCGCAGAACGGCATTGCGTGCAGGTTATGGTACACGCCCGGCGCGGCGCCGGCAACGGCACGAGGGCGCTCCGGCATCTTGAGGGTGGCGGGACATTGAGCCGGCTTACGATATGCGGCCGGCTCCGCGAAGTTCACCTGCTGCGTCATGCTATCGCGCAAGCGCTCTCGGACGGACTGCAAGAAGGCGTTTGGGAGGGAGGCGAACACGGCGGATTTCAACCTGTACGGTAACCTGGCGATTTCGATTCCCCGCGGCTTCACCGAGGCCGGCCTTCCGGCCGGACTGCAAATTGCGGGCCCGGGTCGAGCGAGGGCAGGGTGCTGGTCCTGGCTTACGGGTATGAGCAGGCGACCGAACGGCATAAGCGGCGCCCACCTGCGCTCTTCCGGCTAAGGGCGCCGGAAAGCTTTGTGATAGCTTAAATTCAAATCGGATGTTGCGCTGGTTACCTATTGCAATGGCCCTGCCCCTGGCGGCAGGCACCAATGAAGAAATCTTCCGCTCGAAGATCGCCGCGACTCTGGAGAAGCAATGCGCTTCCTGCCACGCGGGAGCCGCGCCGGCTTCGGGCCTCTCGGTCGGGTCGCTCGACGCACTGATGAAAGGTGGCAAGCAGGGGCACGCGCTCATGCCGGGCCGCTCGAAAGAAAGCCTGCTCATCCAATTCGTCAGGGGCGAGCGGACACCCAAAATGCCGATAGGTGGCGGGCTGTCCGAGGACACGATTGCCAAACTCGCGGCGGCGATCGATGAGATGCAGCCGCTGGCCGCCAAACCGCGCGACGAGTACATGGAGTGGCTGCTCAAAAAGCCCGCCACGCCGAAAATACCGGAGGTGAAACGGCGGGATTGGGTGGCGAATCCGATCGACGCTTTCATGCTGTCCAAACTCGAGGAGAAAGGCCTCTCCCCGGCTCCACCCGCCAGCCGGCGGGCGCTGTTGCGCCGCGTCTATTTCGACCTGATCGGCCTTCCGCCCTCGCCCGCCGAGGCGGACCTTTTCCTGAACGATAATTCGCCGGACGCCTATGAAAAGCTGCTCGACCGCCTGCTGGCCGACGAGCGTTACGGCGAACGCTGGGCCCGCCACTGGCTGGACCTGGTCCGCTTCGCCGAGTCCGACGGTTTCGCCATCGACAGCGAGCGGCCCACCGCCTGGCGCTATCGCGATTACGTGATCCGCTCCTTTAATAAGGACAAGCCGTACGATCTTTTCGTCAAAGAGCAGATCGCCGGCGACGAAATCGACGACAAGCGCGCCGCCGGCGACGATCGTCCGGAACGCCTGGTGGCGCTGGGCTTCCTGCGCATGGGCACCTGGGAAGCCGACGCCAATTTCAAGACGCAGCTCCGGCTGGACTTCATCAACGAGATCACGGCGACCACCAGCTCCGTCTTCCTGGGACTGACCGCCGGCTGCGCCCGCTGCCACGATCACAAGTACGATCCGATTCCGACGCGCGACTACTACCGCATGCAGGCCTTCTTCGCCGCCACGCGCATCGACGAACGCCCGGCCGCGTTTCTCAAGTCCGAAGATCCGGACCACTCGATGAAGAAGTGGATGCAGGAGTACGAGGACGAAGCTGAAGCGGCCGCGGCGGATCTCAAGAGAGTCGAAGAGCAACTGAAGCAGAAATACGCCGCCGCGAAAAATCTGAAGCCCGGCGATAAGGACGCCGCCGATTTTCTGAAGGCTCTTAAAGACAAGAAGGACCCTGCGTTCACCGCCGAAGACCGCCGACTGCACGGCGAGGCTCGCGACCGCGCGCGCCGCCTGGGCGACCTGGCGCCGCGGTTCCGCGCCGTCGCCTATGCCGCTTCCGACGTGGTGCCTCCGCACGTACCCTCGGTCGCCGATACGTACGTGCTGGCCGGCGGGGAGCTGGCGGCTCGCGGTGAAAAGGTCGAGCCCGGCTTCCTATCCTGCGTAGCCGGCAACTCCGACCCGGCGAAGATTCCGTTCTCGGGCGGCAGCTCCGGCCGTCGCCGCGCGCTGGCGGAGTGGATCGCCGGCCCGGACAATCCGCTAACGGCGCGCGTGATGGTGAACCGCGTCTGGCAGCATCATTTCGGCGAAGGCATCTCGCGCACGCCCTCGGATCTCGGCCGCAACGGCGACCGGCCGTCGCATCCGGATTTGCTCGACTGGCTGGCCGGGCAGTTCGTCGAGAACCAATGGAGCCTCAAAAAGCTGCACAAGCTGATGCTGATGTCGAACGCGTACCGGCAGTCGACCGAGCATCCGGAGTGGAAGCGCCAGGGCGAAGCCGACCCGTCGAACCGACTGCTCTGGCGAATGAACTGGCTGCGCCTGGAGTCAGAAGTGATCCGCGATTCCATCCTTTCCCTGAGCGGCCGCCTGGAAAAATCGCACGGCGGCCCCGGCGTGTTTCTCAACGTGCCGGCGGACGTCGCTGAAGGGTTCGAGTTCTTCAAATGGTTCCCATCGGACGAGCGCGAGCAGCGCCGGCGCACCATTTATACTTTCCAGCGTCGCAGCGTCGTGATGCCGATGATGGAAGTATTCGACGCGGCCAACATGGCGGAATCCTGCGCGCGGCGCAACGTCACCACGGTGCCGCCGCAGGCCTTCTCCCTGATGAACAGCGAGTTCTCCAATCGCGAAGCCGGACACTTCGCCGCGCGCGTCATCGAAGCGGCGGGACCGGATAAGGACAAGCAAATCGACTACGCGTTCCGCCTGGCGCTGGACCGTCCGGCCACCGCGGATGAGCGCGACCAGGCCCGCGGAATGGAGTTGGACCGCCTCGCGTTGGTCATATTCAACTTGAACGAGTTTCTGTACCTGGAGTAATCATGCATCCTTTGGAATTGGCGCGGCGGCAGTTTCTCTACCAGAGCCTCACCGGCCTGGGGTCGATCGCGCTGGGGGCGACGGTGGCGCAGGAAAATCCGCTCGCGCCGAAGAAGCCTCACTACGCGCCGAAAGCGAAGTCCTGCATCTTCCTCACCATGCTCGGCGGCGTCAGTCACATGGACACGTTCGATCCCAAACCCGCGCTGGCCCGGCTGGACAACACGGTGATGGATTGGAGCAAGGAGAAGGCCACCGACCAGGCGAACCTGTTCGCCAAGCCGCGCCTGATCCTGGGCAGCCCCTTCAAGTTTCAGAAGCACGGCCAGTGCGGGCGCGACGTATCCGAGCTGTTCCCGAATGTGGCGGGCTGCGTCGACGATCTGGCGTTCGTGCGCTCGATCCAGACCGAGAACGGCAACCATCCGGCGGCGGTCTTCCTTATGAATACCGGCTTCGTGATGCCCGGCCGGCCGTCGATGGGCGCCTGGGTCACCTACGGCCTGGGCACGCAGAACCAGAATCTTCCCGGCTTTCTGGTGCTACCGGATTTCCGGTCGCTGACGTTCAGCGGTTCCCAGCAGTGGGGCAGCGGATTCCTTCCGGCCAGTTATCAGGGCACGATGCTGCGCTGGAAGGGGGATCCAATTCAGGATCTGACACCACCCAAGGAAGTGACGCCGGCGATGCAGTCCGCCGAGATGGATCTGCTGCGCGGCTTCAATCGCAGGCACCTGGAGAATCACCTCACCAACCCGGATCTGCAAGGCCGCATCGACTCCTACGAGCTGGCCTACCGCATGCAGATGGAGGTCCCCGGCACGCTCAATCTCTCGAAGGAACCGGCTGCGATCCGCGAAATGTACGGGCTGGACGATTCGAATACCGAGTCTTTCGGCACGCGCTGCGTGATGGCCCGGCAGCTTGTGGAGAAGGGTGTGCGCTTCGTGCAGTTGTACACACCGAGCCAGTCCTGGGACAGCCACACCGATCTGGAGCGGCGGCACCGCCAGAACGCGAAGGAAGTGGACCAGCCGATTGCGGCACTGATCAAAGACTTGAAGCAGCGCGGGCTGCTGGATTCCACGCTGATCGTGTGGATGGGCGAGTTCGGCCGTACGCCCGATTGCCCGTCCGACCTTCGCGACAAGGCCGGCCGCGATCACAACACGCGCGCCATGACCATCTGGTTCGCCGGCGGCGGCACGAAGCCGGGCGTCGTCACCGGCGAGACCGACGATCTGGGGTTCAAGGCGGTGACCAATATCTACCGCATGCGCGACGTGCACGCGACGGTGTTGCACCTGATGGGCCTGGACGAATCGCGGCTTACGTTCTATCACGCCGGCCGCAACATGCGCCTCACCGACACCGGCGGCCGCGTCATCAAGGAAGTGCTGGCGTAAACCCGCGTGGGCGTTAACCGCCATCCAAAGGGCCTGATACTCTTTGATGTACAAGTGATGCTATAGTGTATCAGTGAAACAGTTGCACGCAGATGGCCGGAAACGGAAACGGCAAGCTTCGGCAAAACCCAGCAAGCGACGGACGACGTTGACCCTCCCGTCCGACTCACTGATGGAGGCCGAACGAATCGCGCGCGCCAGAAATGTTAACTTGAGCACTGTAATTTCCGAGGTTCTGGCTGAAGGGCTCCGGCTACGCTCAGCGGTGGAACGCAGCGATCGTGTATTGAAAGCGTATGAGCAGGCTTTCGGTGGATTCTCCGAGGACGAGATGATGATCCTCGACGGCATCGTGCTCGAACCTGCCGTAAAGCGCTAATTTGTGATCGATCCGGCATCCGGTCCATTCTTCTTTGACACGAGCGCCGAGAGTTGGCTTGCCAGGTCGCGGGATGGCTCGGCTCGCCAGTGGTTTTACGCCTACCTTTCCCGGCATCGGGTACATATTTCCGCGATAACAGTCATAGAACGGATCCGGGGTTACGGTCTTCTCTGGCAGAGATCCTCACCCGATCGGCGGGAGCACATTGATGAGGCTCGAAGCGCCTACATCCGTGAGCTTGGCCAAGTGTGGCCCGTCGATGCTGGAGTGGCCGTCATTGCCGCACAGATCATGGTACTGGCGCCCCATCCTTCGGGTCCTCTCCGCCGCAGCGACCAGCACCTGGAATCCCGTCGGGAGCGTTTGGCTCGCTGGCGGTTTGACGTGCTGATTGCGGCCACCGCATTATCCGCACGCATGCCCCTACTCCACAGCAATCCTGCCGATTTTTGCGTAATCCGCGATGTCGTCGAATCGGCTCCCGATAGATTCCCTGGACTCGGACCCCTGCACCTGATAGGAACGGCCTATTTGATCGGATAGAACATTCGATCCAACAAGAGAGCCGCTCACAAGCGCCCGGCAAAGAACCTGCGTAGCCTGGAGGTGCCCGGAGCCTAGCGGCGGGATATCGACTTGCCGCCTGAACGACGGTCGCAAAGCGGCTTCGCGCCGCGGCCAGCTTGGGCTGCCGGTGCTGAGTGTAGTCAAGGCGGTAAAGCGCCTGAGCGTTTTGCGGTTCCTGAATGGTGGCCCCGCTCCAGAAGAGCTTCGGCTGCCGGGAAATCCTCCTTACCGATACGTTCTTCCGCCTGCTGCTGCAACTCAGCGACGCTCGCTCCGGCCACGGCTATCCGCATGCCAGGTACGCCGCAGTCACGACGAGGCGCAGGCTCGTGCTGAAATTTCGCGAAGGCCGGCCGAAGGGCCCGGCGTCATAGCCATAACGTTCTATCTTTCGTCCGGATGGGGACGGCCGGCGCCCTCGCCAATCCGTCCGATCGGGTTCGTTCCCCGGCACGCTAAACCTGTCGAAGGAACCCGCCGTCCGCGACTGTATGGCCTCGATGACACAACCACCGAGTCTTGCGGCACGAGCTGCTTGATGGCCCGCCAGGCCCCGTTTAGCCTACTCAAATCCTCAAGGAGCATGCAAGTGGGCCGATAAGGACTGACAGCACTCTGGCGCAGCTCCAATTTTGCGGGCAAAGCTTTTTTGTGAACAAAGCTTTTTTGTGAACAAAGCTTTGAACATTCTATTCGTCGAGGACTCCCCCGGAGGCCGCGCTACCTGCGACGTGTCGGGTATGACCCACGCGGTAAGCGCTTGGATACGGACGAGGATATGAAGGTCACGCTCGATGCTCAGCGCTGGGACGCGTTGATTCCCGACAACAACATGCCGCAGTTCAGCGCCTCCATGGCGCGGGGCGTGCTGACGGAAAGAGGACTCGACACCCTGTTGATCGCGCGAAATTGCTTCTGGATCGCATATCTGGCTCAGGTGCTGACGGAAAGAGGACTCGACACCCTGTTGATCGTGGCCTCCGGGACTTGGCCCGACGCCCGACTGGAGCTTTGAATGATGCAACTGGCGGTGGACTTCTTTACGTGCATCTCGAGGCGGCGCCACTCGCCGCTGGCGCGGTACCTTTTTCCCTTCCTTGCCATAGCCCTGGTATTATGCGTGCAATTCGCGGTTTCGTCGATTGTCCCCAAAGAAAGGGATTTCCCCTATGCACTCTTCTACCTGATCGCCATCGGCGCGGTGGCGTGGTTAGCGGGGTACGTTCCCGGCGCTATGACTTGCCTGCTCACCATGGTCGCTGTCCCGTGGGCGGCCAATCCCAATTTTCGCCTGACAAGTCTCGATCTAACCCGCCTGACTCTCCTGACGGGAGTTTCGCTGCTGGTAAGCGGAGTTGCGCACGCCCAACGGCGGCTGCGGGAGAGCCTTCGCGCCGCAAACGAAAGACTCGACCAGCGCGTTCAGAGTCGAACCGAAGATCTCTCCCGAGCGGTTGCCTCATTGGAGTCCGAAGTCGCGCAGCGGAAAAAAACCGAGGAGGCGCTCCGCGAGAGCGAACAACGTGTGGATGCCGCGCTGGATGCCGCGGGAATCGGCCGATGGGACATCGATCTGACTACGGGCGGCGTAACCCGGTCGCTGCGTCACGATCAGATCTTCGGCTATGACCAGCTCCTGCCGGAATGGAATCGCCGCAGCTTTGTCGAACACGTAGTCCCGGAGGACCGGCCAGTTGTCAAGGAGAGTTTTCGGGCGGCTTTACACAGCCGGGATGCGTTCGAGTTCGATTGCAGGATTCAGCGCCGGGATGGCAAGGTCCGGTGGGTCTGGGGACGAGGCAAAGTGCTGCGGGATGGCGCAGGCACGCCGGTCAGCATTCTCGGAAGCATTCGCGATACCACGGACCACAAGCACGCGGAAGAGGCGGCCCGTGTAAGTCAGGAGCGTACCCGCGCGATCATCAGCGGCGCTCTGGACGGCGTCATTGTCATGGACCACGAGGGCTGTATTCTGGAGTTCAATCCGGCGGCCGAGGGCATTTTTGGTTGTTCGAGCGACAGCGTCGTCGGTCGTGCTTTGGCTCATGTGATCATCCCGCCACGCTTTCGGGAGCAACATCGCCGAGGGCTTGTGCACTACCTTGCCTCAGGTGAAGGGTCCATTTTGGGCCAGAGGATGGAAGTGGTAGGCATACGCGCGGACGGCACGGAGTTTCCGCTTGAACTAAACATCGCGCGTATGCCCGGAGGAGGTCCGCCGATGTTCACAGGATTCCTCCGGGATATCACCGAGAGCAAGCAAGCCGGGTTAGCGTTGCGGGAAAGCCAGGAACGGTATCAGGCGCTGGCCGAGTCCCTGCCCCATCTGGTCTGGACCTCTAACCCGGAAGGAGAATGCGACTATCTGAGCCGGCAATGGGCGGAATATACCGGCCGCCCAACGGAAGAGCAGTTGGGCTACGCGTGGGCGGAGAATATACACCCGGAGGAGAGAGAGCGCGCGCTCACCGCCTGGGCGGAAGCTATCGCCCGCGGGAACCAATTTGACCTCGAATTTCGCCTGCGGCGCGCGGATGGCGTCTACCGCTGGTTTCACACCCGCGCCGTTCCGCTACGCCACGCCGAAGGGCACATTGTTAAGTGGTTCGGATCCAACACTGATTTCGAGGACTACAAATACGCCGAGCAACGGCTCCAAACCCAATTGGGGCGAATGAGTCTTCTGGATCACATCACGCGGGCCATCGGCGAGCGGCAGGACCTTCAAGGCGTTTTCCAGGCGGTCATAGGGGTTCTGGAAGAAAGCATGCCGATCGACTTCGGCTGTATCTGCCTCTACGAACCGGTTGCCCAGATGCTCACCGTTACGTGCGTGGGAGCGCGCAGCGGGGCGTTGGCGATGGAACTCGCTCTGACGGAGAAAGGCCATATTGACATCGACCAGAATGGCCTGGCGCGGTGCGTAAGGGGGGAGCTGGTCTACGAGCCTGAGATCAGCCAGTCGGAGTACCCCTTTCCTCAACGGCTTGCGCGCGGTGGATTGGGCTCCTTCGTGGCCGCGCCAGTGGAGGTCGAAAGTGGAATCTTTGGCATACTGGTGGCTGCTCGCAAACAACCAAATAGCTTCAGCAGCGGTGACTGCGAGTTTCTTCGTCAGTTGAGCGGGCATGTCGCGCTGGCGGCGCGCCAGGCGCAAATCCACAATGCTTTACAGCAGGCCTATGACGACCTGCGCCTGACGCAACAAGCCGTGATGCAACGGGAGCGGCTGAGCGCTTTAGGACAGATGGCCAGCGGCATCGCGCATGACATCAACAACGCCCTCTCGCCCGCCGCTCTCTATACCGAGTCGTTACTCGAGACGGAACCGGGCCTGAGCGCACCCGGCCGTGAATATCTCCGGATCATACAACTCGCCATCGACGATGTGGGGCACACAGTTGGGCGCATGAGAGAGTTTTACCGCAAGCCTGAATCCCAGTTGATTTGCATGCCTGTGAATCTGAACCAGCTGGTTCAACAAGTCCTGGACCTTACCCGTTCCCGATGGAACGATATGCCGCAGCAGCAGGGAATCCTGATTCAGATGTTAACGGAATTGGCGCCGGCTCTGCCAACCATTGCCGGAATCGAAAGTGAAATCCGGGAAGCGCTGGTCAATCTCATTTTCAACGCCGTGGATGCCATGCCCAACGGCGGGTCGCTGACGTTGAGGACCAAAGCATCACCAGTCAAGTCAACTTCCATTCCTTATCTTCATTTGGAGGTGGAGGACACGGGCCTCGGTATGGATGAAGAAACGCGGCGCCGTTGTTTGGAGCCATTTTTTACGACGAAAAAGGAGCGCGGTACTGGCCTCGGTCTGGCGATGGTTTTTGGAGTGGCTCAGCGGCACGATGCGGCGATTGAAATCGACAGCGCAATCGGCAAGGGCACGATTGTGCGCCTGATCTTTCCCATCCCCAACGCCACTCCCCATACGGTTCAGCCCGCCTACTTACCCAAACCGTTATCGCAACTTCGCATTCTGGTTGTAGACGACGACCCGCTGATTATAAAATCGCTTCGCGACATCCTGGAAACCGATGGACACGCCGTTATCACGGCGAACGGCGGCCAGGAAGGTATTGATGTCTTTCGGGCCGCGCAAGACGAACAACGATTTGCAGTCGTGATTACAGACCTGGGGATGCCCCGCGTCGATGGACGCAAAGTCGCGAGCGCAGTCAAAGCGGCTTGTCCCTCCACACCCGTAATTATGCTCACTGGCTGGGGCCAGCGGCTTGTGGCAGAAGATGACGTTCCCCCGCACGTGGATCGAGTGCTCAACAAGCCGCCCAAATTGCGGGAACTGAGGACCATTCTGGCCGAGTTGGCAGCGAACGTCAGCCCAAACGGATGCCCTTGAGCCGGAATTCAAGATATGCCAGGAACAATTCTCGCCAAACTCCTTATCGTAGACGACGAAGCGGCCCAGATGGAGGCTCTTTGCAAGACTCTGGAGGCTGCGGGCTACAGTACCACTGGATTCACCTCGGCGGGCGAAGCCCTCACGGCGCTTCATCATGGCGAGTTTGATCTGGTGCTCACAGATCTACAGATGCCCGAGATGGACGGCATTAGTTTTCTGCGCGCTGCATTGGTAGTGGATGGCAACCTCATAGGCATCATGATGACGGGGCAGGGTTCGATTTCTACGGCGGTCAGCGCGATGCAGGCCGGCGCTTTCGACTACATTCTTAAGCCGTTCAAGCTTAGCGGCATTTTGCCGGTTCTCTCCCGCGCGCTGGGCGTGCGGCAGCTGCGCTTGGAAAACGCAGAGCTGGCGAGGCACGTGAGAGAGCGCACGAACGAGCTCGAGGTAGCGAACAAAGAACTCGATGCATTTGCCAATTCGATTTCGCATGATTTGCGCGCCCCTTTGCGCGCCGTGCACTACTATTCGGAAGAGCTGGCCGAGGACTACTCCGAGCAGATTCCGCCCAAGGCTTTGGAACTGGTGAATCGCGTCATAACCAACGCCCGCCGAATGGAACAACTGATCGAGGATCTGCTCCGTTTCTCGAAAATGGGACGTCAGTCCTTAGCGAAAGAGCCGGTGAAAACCGCGTCCCTGGTTCTGGAAGTGCTGGAAGAATTGCGTAGAGAACACGTGGGACGGCAGGTTGAGACTCACGTCGATGACCTGCCCGACTGCCTTGCGGACCCGTCGCTACTTCGGCAGGTTTTCGTAAACTTGCTATCGAATGCGATCAAATACACGCGGCGGCAAGAGAACGCGATCATTGAAGTGGGCTGTCGCCGGCAAGGAGAAGAACACATTTATTTTGTTCGGGACAACGGTGCAGGCTTCAACATGAAATATGCGGAGAAACTGTTTGGCGTTTTCCAACGAATGCACAGGGACAACGAGTTCGAAGGCACGGGTGTCGGACTATCCATAGTGCGACGGATCATTCTACGTCACGGGGGGCGAACTTGGGCCGAAGGAGAAGTGGACAAAGGAGCGACCTTTCATTTCAGCCTGCCCGCGATGTCTCCCTGAGCGAAATCCTTCGGCTGAACACTGAACGGGATTCGTGAAGCGCGCGTCACGGTTCTTGCGTTGGTGCGCAGAACGCGTTGGTAAAGCCGCTACACGTGGCTGGATCGACGCAATTGGTCCGCTGAGCGCCGGAGTAGCCGTGGCGCTACTAATTCTGCCATAGCTCTAGCCCCTTCCGCGCATCCGGCCGCAAACTCGGAAAGAAAAGGGGGAAGGCGAACTTTGCCTGCATGCGGTCGAGGCGTTGCGCCAGCGGAGTGCCGGTTCCCGCCGCAAGCTGGCGCGGCTCTTGGGGCGCCGGATGTGCGCGAGGGCGGCTTTCGGTTTGCAGCCATAACATCGTAGGTCCTCATGCGGCATCAATTTCAATCCGAGGCGTCCTAAGCGTTGCCCGCCGGCGCCGCAGTCTGTTACCTTGACAGTTCGCCCGAAGACAGTTCACTCGACCCTATGAGCACCCCCTTTCGACTCGACGGACGTGTGGCCCTGGTGACCGGTGGCGCCAGCGGCATCGGCGCTGAAACCTGCCGCGTCCTTACGCGCGCCGGAGCCTCCGTCCTCATCGCCGACATCGACCGCGCACGCGCCGAGGCGCTTGCGCAGGAACTGCCCGGCTCCGGCGTCGTCATCCTGGATATCACCGATGAAGCCGCCGTGAAAACCTCGTTCGCCGCGTTACCGCAACTGGATATCCTGGTCAACAACGCGGGAATCGGCCTGGTCGGCAGCGTTGAGGAAACTGAACTGGCCGACTGGCAGCGGCTCTTCCGGGTCAACGTGGAGGGCGTTTTTCTAATGACGAAATACGCCATGCCGCTGCTGCTGAAATCGGCGGGCTCCATCGTGAACCTGGCTTCCGTGGCCGCCGTGGTCGGCGTGAAGCGGCGGTTCGCCTACTGCGCCACCAAGGGCGCCGTAGTGGCCATGACGAAGCAACTGGCGGTCGACTACCCGACGCAGATCCGGGTGAACTGCATCTGTCCCGGCACCGTGGAGACTCCGTTCGTCGACGGGTATCTCGAGAAGTACCACAAGCACGAGAAGGAGAAGGTCCGCGCCGAGTTGAACCTGCGCCAGCCGATCGGCCGGCTGGGGCGGCCGGACGAGATCGCGCACCTTATCCTTTACCTGTGCAGCGCGGAGGCAGGCTTCGTCAACGGAAGTGTGGCGACCATCGACGGCGGCTGGACAGCGGCATAATTCGGCTGCCTTGAAAGGCCGCTATCCTCCCTCTCATGTGAGACTTGCACCACCCCCTGCCGCGGTGGTAAACTGCTTGACGCTCCTGTTGTGACGTGTCAAACTACAAAGGTCCCGGATGCTCCCCGGATTTGGTCTGAATCTCTGGCTACAGGTTTCCTCAAGTCCCTCCGATACAAAGGTGTCGGTACCGATATGACCGATCGTGATCATTACTCTATCCCTACAATGTTTCGCGTCTTTCTCGCCAGCCTCGTTTTGATCTCCTTCGCCCTGCCGGGGCTGGCGCTGACGTCCAAAGGCAAAGCCAGGAAGCGGAGCGCTATTCGGGCCGCGGCAACCAAAAGCTACACCGCCTCCAACCGGGCTACGGTGCCGATACGGAAGGCTTCCTACCGTACCGCCTATTCCCGCACGGTCACCACTGGGAAGCGTAGGAGAGTGGCGTATAACCCCTGGAGCGCGCCGACTTATGCCGATTCGACCATGGGCGACAATCCGGACGGCGAGGACCTGGACGTGCGCCGGGACGCGGTAGGAGCGCTGGGACCGCTGAATGGCGCGATTGTCGTCGTCGATCCCAACACCGGCCGCGTGCTTTCGATGGTCAATCAGAAACTAGCCCTGGGCAACGGGTACACGCCGTGCTCCACCATTAAGGTGCCGGTTGCGCTGGCCGCGCTGAGCGAAGGGCTGATCGAGCGGACTACCCGGCTGAAGCTGAGCCGCTACCAGAGCATGGACCTCACGCAGGCGCTGGCCAAGTCGAACAATCCTTATTTCGCCGTGCTTGGCGAGAAACTGGGTTATGATCGGGTGGCCTATTATGCGCACCTGTTCGGACTTGGTGAGAAGGCCGGTCTGGACATTCCGGGCGAGCACCCGGGCACTTTTCCGAAGGAACCGCCTAAGGCCGGCGGCATGGGCCTGCTGACCAGCTTTGGCATGGAGATCAACCTGACGCCGCTGCAACTGGCGGCATGGGTTTCTTCGATCGCCAACGGCGGCACGCTCTATTACCTGCAATATCCCCGCACCGAAGCGGAAATCGCCTCGTTCACCCCGCGCGTCAAGCGCCGCCTGGATATCGAAAGCCTGATCCCCGAAGTGAAGCCCGGCATGATGGGCGCTGTGCAGTACGGCACGGCGCGCCGCATCCAGGCCATCACCGACGAGCCGATTTTCGGAAAGACCGGCACGTGCAGCGAGGATCGTACGCACCTGGGCTGGTTCGGCTCTTTCACCGAAATGGGCCAGAGGAAGCTGGTCGTCGCGGTGCTGCTCACGGGCGGCAGGCCCAGCGTAGGCCCGGCGGCTGCCGGTGTGGCGGGCGAGGTTTACAAGCGGTTGTCCGATATCAAATATTTCGAGCGGCTCGACGCGGCGCAGTCTGCGGCTGCCGCGGCTCCTGCTCCCGAAACGCCGCTGCTCACCGCGGGCCAGACGGCCGCGCAATAGCCCATGCCGGCAATCAATCGCCGGGGATTCGTCACAGGCCTGGGGGCGACTCTTGCTCTGGGCGGGCGCGTCCTGGGCGCCAATGACCGCATTCGCCTTGGCGTCATCGGCTGCGGCCGCCAGGGAACCAGCGACCTTAAAGCCTTCCTGAAGCATCCGGAAATTACCGCCGCCACGCTGTGCGATGTGTACGAGCCGAACCTGGCGGCCGCTGCGCCGCTGGCGCCGGGAGCGAAAAAGGAAAAGGATTTCCGCCGCGTCCTCGACGACAAGGACATCGACATAGTCCTGGTCGCAACACCCGATCACTGGCATCCGCTGTGCACCATCCTGGCCTGCCAGGCCGGCAAGGATGTTTATGTCGAGAAGCCGGCGTCGGTCACCATCGTTGAAGGCCGCAAGATGGTGGAGGCGGCCCGCAAATATAAGCGCGTCGTGCAAGTGGACACGCAGCAGCACTCCGGCAATCACTTCCGCAAGGCTGTGGAGATCGTCCACTCCGGGGCGCTCGGCAAAATCTCGCACGTGCGCGCCTGGCACTACGGGAATGAACTTCCGGAGGGCATCGGCGATCCGGCGGATTCGGATCCGCCGGCCGGCCTCGACTGGGATCTCTGGCTGGGACCGGCTCCGAAAGTGCCGTACAACGCCAACCGCTTCGGCGTCGCGCCGGATCGCTGGTCCACGTTCCGGTACTTCTGGGACTACGGCGGCGGCCAGATGACCGACCTCGGCGTCCACGCCTTCGACATTATCCAGTGGGCGATGAAAGCTGATGCGCCGGTTTCCATCAGCGCCTCCGGCGGCAAGTTCGCCGTCCCCGACAACCGCGAGACTCCTGCCGTCATGCAGGTGACGTACGAGTACCCGGAGTTCATCTGTGTCTACGAAGCCCGAGTCAACAGCGGCGCGCCTCTGAACGGCCGGACTGCGGGCATCGACTTCCACGGCTCCTACGCCACGCTGACCGTGAATCCGGGTGGATTCGAGGTGGTCACCGAGCGCGGCCGCCAGATTCCTGGCGCGGGCAGCGAAAAGGTGTCCGGCGACCAACTGGTCTCCCACACCGGCAATTTCCTGGAATGCGTGAAGTCCCGTGGCTGCCCGGTGTGCGACATCGAAGTTGGCCACCGCTCGACGTCCACCTGCCTTCTTGGTAACATCGCCTACCGAAGTGGCCACAAGATCCGCTGGGACAAATCCGCGGAAAGGATCCTCGGCGACAAAAAGGCCTCGCGCTACCTTTCGCGCTCCTACCGCAAGCCGTGGAAACTAGCTGTCTAGCTGAAGCCGTCCTAAAAGATGCGAACTCTTCTGCTCACTGTTCTCGCCGCCGCCCTTGCTCTCGCGGCTACGCCCAACCCCGCCGACGAGAAAGCCGTGCTCTCCGCCGAGAAAGCCTGGGCCCAAGCCATGATCTCGGCCGACGGCGCCGCGCTGGAAAAACTGCTCTCCGACGATTTGTCATACAGCCATTCCAGCAGCCGCACCGAAACCAAAGCCGACGTGATCCGCGTCATCACGTCCGGCTCCACCAAATACGAGCTCATCGAGTTTCGCGACACACGGCTGCGCCAGTACGGCAACGTCATCGTCACCACGGAAAAAGCCGCCATCCGGACAACCCAAAGCGGCGCGCTCGACATCTACGTCACGCACGTTTGGGTGAAGCAGAAGGGCGGCTGGCGGATGGTGTCCAGGCAAGCCACTCGCTTGGCGCAGTAGGCCATCGCCTTACGTCCGCGGATCTTCGCTCTTGGCCGGATCGTCGATTTTGAATTTCGGCCCGTCCGCGTCCCATTCCTCGGCGCGGAACATTCTTCCTTTCCCCACTGGGCCGTCCAGTTCCTTCACCGACATTTCCACCTTGCCGTTCTTCACGCGCGCCCAGACGTGGTGATAGAAGAACCCCTCTTTGAAGCCCAACCCGCGGTCGGTTCCTCTGCTAATGGAGCCGCCGGAGCTGCCGACCTCCATGTAGGCGACCCCCTCCCGCGTCATGCGCACGAATTGATGCCCGTGGCCGCTAATCACGTGCTCGACGCCGTACTTTTTAGCCAGGCGGTGCAAGGGAAAATCCGAGCTCTGCACTTTCAGAAACACAATCCAATAGGGCTTGTGGAAGAAAATGAATTTTGGCCGCCGGTCCTGGTTCCGCTTGAGGTCTTCCTCTAGAAACCGGAGTTGCTCGCCGCTCAAGTCCTGCGTTTGCGAATTGTCCAGCACGGTGAAATGCGCGTCCTGGTAGTTGAAGCTGTAATACGGCTTCCGGCCGGTCTCCTCGGCGTAGACTCTGCGCGACGATTCGGACCAGATGTCGTGATTGCCTGGAGTGAAGTAGAGCGGATAGTGCCTATAGCGCTCCCACACCGGCCGCAGGTCGCGCCATTCGGCTTGCGCCTGAAAGTCTTTGCCGCCTTGAATGGTATCGCCGACGTTGATGACGAAATCCGGGTGCAGCAAATCCACTTCGCGCCAGATCCGCCCGTAAATTTCCGCCGTCGCGCCGCCTGTCCTGTCGCCCAGAATCGAGAAACGGAAATCGTTCTTCGGCTCGGTGACGGCTCGCGTGACAATCACGCCGCCAAATACGGCAACCACCAGCCCGCTCACCAGCAGCTTGCGCCGACGCGCCTTCATGGGCCTATTCTGGCACGAACTCCAGGAATTTTGTTGAGAGGAACGCCGTCCGCGCGGCACTATCCCACAGGCGAATTCCCATTGCATTCGGCGGATGCTTGGATAGCGGCCGGCGTGCTCGCGCTGGCGGCGTGGCTGCTGGCAAGCGGCCTGGATGACATGCTGATAAACGCCGGCTGGCTGGCGCACTGGATTCGGGAGCGCAGCCGTCCGGCCGAGGCGGAAACGCCGGCAAGGGCGCCCCGGCCGGCGGCCATTCTCGTCCCGCTGTGGCGCGAAGCCAAGGTCATCCGCGGCATGGTGGAGCACAACCTCGCCGCCATCCGCTACGCGCAAGCCGACTTCTTCATTGGCGTGTATCCCAACGACGCGGCGACGCTGGCCGCCGTCCGCGATCTGGCCGCCCGCTTCCCGCGGGTCCACGTCGCCGTCTGCCCCCATCCCGGGCCCACGTCGAAGGCCGACTGCCTCAACTGGATCTACCAGCACGTGTGCCTCTATGAAGAGCAAGAGGGAGTCCATTTCGATCTGATCCTGACTCACGACGCCGAAGACCTCATCCACCCCGAATCGCTGCGGCGGATCAACAATGTCGACGGTCGTTACGGAATGATTCAGCTCGCGGTGCTGCCGCTGCCGACTCCACCCGGCGAGCTGGTTCACGGCGTCTACTGCGATGAGTTCGCCGAGTTCCAGCTAAAAGAACTGCCCGCCCGCGTGTATCTGGGCGGATTTCTGCCCTCCTGCGGCGTCGGCACAGCGTTCACACGGCCTGCTCTGGACGCGCTGGCCGAGGCTTACGCGAACCACATTTTTGAGCCGCAATGCCTGACCGAAGACTATGAGAACGGATTCCGCGTGCGGCGTCTGGGCTTCGATCAGATCTTTCTGCCCATCTACCCGCCGGGCGCGAGGGCGCCTTTGGCAACCCGCGGGTATTTCCCACGCCTGTTCAAGGCCGCCATACGGCAGCGCACGCGCTGGATGATGGGCATCGGCCTGCAGTCCTGGGAACTGCACGGTTGGCGAGAAACTTTGAAGAACGGCTACTGGTTTTGGAGGGATCGCAAAGGCGTGATCGGCAGCATGCTGACGCCCCTCGCCAACGCCGTGTTCCTTCAGGCTCTGGCTTTCCCCCGCGCCTCGGCGTTTCAGATCGCCGTTTCGCGCTATCCCTGGCTGGCCGGAGTGTGCTGGCTAACCCTGGCTATCCAGTGCGTCCAGGTCTCGATCCGCATGGCCTGCTCTTCGCGAATCTACGGGTGGCGTTTCGGACTGCTGGCGCCGGTGAGGATTCCGGTCAGCAACGCCATCAACTGCATCGCCTCGGTCTTGGCCCTCCAGCGTTTCGCAGCCGCCAAGTGGCGCGGCGAGCCGCTGGTGTGGCTCAAGACCGAGCATGCCTATCCCAGCCGGGCGGCGCTGATGCAGCACCGGCGTCCGGTAGGCGAAATCCTGACCGGGTGCGGTTACGTGAGCGAGCGCGATCTCACCGCAGCCCTCGCCTCTCAGCCAACTGGGGTTCGTATCGGAGAACTCCTCGTCCGGGGCGGAAAACTCTCCGAAGAGCGTCTCTACCACGCGCTCAGCATCCAGCAGAATCTGGACATGGAGAGCCGCGACGGGATCGACGTCCGGCCGCAAGCGACGCGTGCCCTTCCCGCCGAGGTATCCCGCCGATGGAAAGTTCTGCCGTTCCGCGTCTCCTCCGGCCAGCTTTACCTCACCGGCCCGGAGTTGCCTACCGAACAGATGTACGCCGAGATCGCCCGCTTCAGCTCCCTCGAGATCCGCTTCCACTTGATCACGCCCGGCGATTATGCTGCTTTAGTCCGCGAGCATCTGCACGGTTAGGTAGTGACGCAGGCGTTCTCGCCTGCGTTACGTCGCGGCCGGCCGGTCAAATCAGCGGTTGCGCCCCGAGCCGCGCCAGCCAGTGCTCTTTCTTCTCCTTTAACAGGTCCTTCACCGCGAGCGCAGTTACGTCTTCGTCGAGTTGCTCCAGAACCTCGAACTGGAACGCGTCCGCACCGTGTAAGTTCCATTCGGCTTGGAGCGCTTTGTTGAAATGGCTGCCGTGGCGCAAAGAGAACCAGGCGCTATTTCTCCAGGCATCCAGATTCGGGGACGAATCGACCCACACCTTGCCCGTGGCCGCGCATCGCACCGCGAACACTCCGCGCGGCACTTTCCGCGCCTTGAATTCCTTCGCCGCTTCCCTTCTAGATGTCTTGGCACTCATGCTCACACCACCTCGCGGGGCAGACCCGCGATCAGTTTGGAATAAAGCCGCCCGCGGGCGGCGACGCTTTTCGGGCGCGCCCAGTCGAATCCGAGGGCCTCCCAGTCCGGATCGTCGGGATTGAGACACAGGTCTTCGATGTAATAGCGGTCCACAACGAAGAACTGTCTTCGAAAAGCAAGCAGATATCCCTGGCGCGCTTCCCGGACAGCCGACGCCTCCTCATACCGTGCGAACCAGAGGTTGATGTGCCCGCCGCAGCGCCGAGGACATAGGAGCGTGCCGAAGTCCGCCGGCACTGCTTCTCCCGTCAGGGCGTCCTTAGCTTGGGGCCAATTGGGAAAACCAAGCTCGGCGGCGATCAACGCAAGGCAATCCTGACGCCGCATCGCGGCGCCACACCCGGCAAGATCGCCGTCCGAAGCGCGGCGAAACGCCGGAAGCTTGCGCAGCCGTGCGAGCGCGCGAGGGTCCCCGGCCTGCAGACGGCGCTGCAGAATTTCAGCACGAACTTTGAGTTCATCAATCGCATCGGTCATCGCAGTCTCCTCTGGCTTGCCAATGCCCACTCCCTTTTGGCCAGAACTTAGGACGCAACTGACTTCGCGAAAATTGTACGCGGTCGAGCACTCAGGGTGAAGGCTTCTTTCGGTGGGAAGGCGCCCCTGCGCACCTCTCCATGAGGATAGCATTCTTAGGTGCGCGGCGAAGTATAGTCAGCCGCGAAGCTGGCCGGCCAGCCACACAATATAGTTCGTGTTCCGCTGGCGGGCTTCCGCCGCCAGATCTCGCGGCAGCTCATCCAGCTTCTGTTTGAAGAATCGCGTATCGCCGTCCGGCGAATGGACGTCGCGGCTGCCGGCCAGATTTCCCAGCCAGAAAACCAGAAACAGATTTCCGTCGACTCGACCGCGCGAGGCGTTCCCCAGGTATTTGCGAGCGTCTCCGGCCGCAAGCCCGCTTTCCGTGCCAAATGCATTCTTCGAGGCGAATTCCCAGGCCCGATCACACATCCGCTCGAATAACTTTCGCCACGGCGAATCCGCAGCCTGTTCGCTCAGGACGTCGAGTAACTGCAACTGAAGCTCGCCCGAAATCTTGTAATTTACGCGTCCGCCGGTGGAGGCGCCGATGCGCTCGAGCACTTCGGCCTGCTTGCCGCTGCCCGAATGAATGCTCAGCGTGCCCTGGAAATGACGCGCCACCGCGGCCAGCTCGGTCACCCGAGCGCCAAGCTCATCCAGCGGCTTCCCGCCGTGCGCCGCGCCCGTTCTCGCCGCCAGCTCCGGCCACATTCGGTGCTGTGAGTAGTTCTCCAACGCTTCCAGCGTCTCCGGATAAGCCTGCCGTCTCTTGAATCCCAGGTTGGGCGGGACCAGTTGCGCCCGCCGCCCCCTCGCTTTGAGCCAGTGCAGGCAGAAAATAAGCTCCTCCGGAGTGGTCAAAGTCTCCGCCTCATCGAGCGAAGGCTCGAAGTCGAACGAGCGCTGGTAGCGCCGGACCGTGTCGTACAGCTCCTCATGCAGCGTCAAACTCCTGCCGAATTTCACCGCCAGGCGAACGATGTCCGGGACCGCCAACCGGTAGGTCTTCTCCGCTGTGGGGAATTCGCGCGAGAATTCGTCCAGCATCCAGCCGCGCTCGTCCGCGCTGAAGATCTGTTCGAACCTCTCGTTTACCGCCGATTCCGGCCAGGCCCCCGGATGCCGCGGGTCGGCCTCCAGCTCGAGCAGGCGCGACGTGTCAGTGGTGAACTTCGTGTAACCGGCGGCTTGGCGAATGGCTTCTTTGGCGGCTTCCACCGAGCGTGCGACCTCATCGGCCGTATCGCCGCCGACGATGATGTGATCCGCTTCGGCAGTGTAGCCCTCGCGCCAGCCGGCGCGGATCGCCGCCCAAAGCCCGGCGTGATAAAGCTGCCGGATGGAGACGCGGGTGTGACCGGCCTCGGCCGGATTCTCGCCGTCGCGCGTGGCCAAGCCCTTGTCTGTGGTCATCTCCCGCGTCGCAGAAAGCTGCACCGTGGATGCCAGGTTCACGCCGGTCTTCCTGAAAATCGCCCGAAACGCATCGAAAGCCGCTGGCAGACTGATCTCCGGGTGGCGGTTGCCGACGGCGATGGCCGGGCGGGAGCCCTGAGGGCGCGGCAGAAACGCGCGGTCCACTTTTTCGGTGAAGGTGCGGATGCGGTCGCGGTCGCCGATCCCGAAAGGAATCGCGTTGATCACCACTTCGCGGCCGGCTCCGGCCCTCATGCGGCCGATCAGCAGAGGGTTGGGAAAATGAGCGGCCGACGGCGCGCTGGCGGCGGCCAGATGCAAGAGCAGCGGCTCGCCCGCCGCGCCGTCCACCGCCATGTAGTAGGTCGACGGATGGATTGGATCGCCGGAGAGCGATCCGAAGCTTGGCTGGAAGCTGGACAGCTTCAGTTGCGAGGCGCTGCCAGCGATGCGCTGTCGCAGCGCGTCGTCCATGCGCTTACCTTCGGCCTGGGCGAAGATCAACTCGGCAAGCGCGGCGGTCTCGGCCGGCTTGAGCGGAAGCTCCAGAGGAACCGGCGTCATAGCTTCAGACTTTTCAGGTATTCGCGAAACGGCCCGCCTAGATCGCGCCGGGCAAGAGCGAACTCGACGGTGGCGCGCAGAAAGCCCAGCTTGTCGCCTGCGTCGTGCCGCGTGCCTTCGAAGCGGTAGGCATAGATCGGCCGGCTGCGCAGCAGATGCTTCAACGCGTCGGTCAACTGGATCTCGCCGCCGCGGCCGGGCTCAATCGATTCGATCGAGTGGAAGACTTCCGGCGTCAGCACGTAGCGTCCGATGATGGCCAGGTTCGACGGAGCGTCCGCCGGCTTGGGTTTCTCCACCATGTCGCGGATGCGGAAAAGCCGGTCCTTGGCGCCGTTGTGCGATACGGGCTCGGCGTCCACCACACCGTAGGCCGAGATCTGCTCCTTCGGCACTTCCATCACCGCCACCACCGGCGAGTAGAAGAACTCGTAGATGTCCAGCAGTTGCCGCAGGCAGGGCGTCTCCGAGTCGATCACGTCGTCCGACAACACTACGGCGAACGGCTCATTGCCCACCAGTTCCCGCGCGCGCATCACCGCGTGGCCCAGCCCCAGCGCTTCCTTCTGCCGGACGTAGCACACGCTGATCATCTCGGAGATGCCGCGAACCACGCTCAGCAGTTCTTTCTTGCCGCGCGATTCCAGCAGGTTCTCCAACTCGAAGCTCACGTCGAAATGGTCTTCAATGGCGCTCTTTCCGCGCCCGGTGACGATGATGATGTTCTGAATCCCGGAGTGCACCGCCTCCTCCACTCCATACTGGATAAGCGGCTTGTCCACCAGCGGCAACATCTCTTTAGGCTGCGACTTGGTCGCTGGAAGAAACCGGGTGCCGAGCCCCGCGGCGGGAAACACGGCCTTTCTGACTTTCGCGGTCATCCCCTCCAGTGTAAACGGTCTGGTATTTTAGAGAAACGGAGAAGAGGCCCTCGCCGCTTCGGAAAGAACCATGTCGGACGCGCGCCTGGAACTGGCCAGGGAGATGTTTCAGAACGCATATCGCCTCCAGATGGAAGGCGAGCTGGATCTTGCAGTGGACCTCTACCGCAAGTCCATCGAGTTATGCCCCACGGCCGAGGCCCATACCTTCCTTGGCTGGACCTACCATTTCCAGGGCAAGATCGACGAGGCCATCGCCGAATGCAAAAAGGCAATCCGGATCGACCCGTCGTTCGGAAATCCTTACAACGACATCGGCGCCTACCTGATTGAGCGCGGAGAGTTTGACGAAGCCATCGAGTGGCTGGAGCAAGCCATCGCCAGCCTGCGCTACGACGCGTATCACTACGCCTGGTACAACCTGGGCCGCGTTTACGTGAAGAAAGAGATGTATTCCAGGGCGCGCGACTGCTTCCGGAAATCGGTCGAGATCGAGCCGAGTTATACCCAGGCCGCCGAAGCGCTGCTCCGCATGAAAACGCTGATCCAATAAAGGAACCCATGAACGAACAGCAGCTGCGCGATCTGATGCAACAAGTACGCGACGGCGCCGTCGGCGTCGATGCCGCGCTGGATCGCCTGCGGCATCTTCCTTTCGAGGACCTCGGCTTCGCCAAGATCGATCATCACCGCGCGCTGCGCCAGGGGATGCCGGAGATCGTTTTCGGCCTGGGAAAAACGCCCGAGCAGATCGCTACCATTGCCGGCAAACTGCTGGAGCATGCCCAGAACATTCTGATCACGCGCGCCAATGAGCAGGTGGCGGCCCTGGTGCGCCGTTCCGCGCCCGACGCCGAATATTTCCCGCTTTCGGGCGCCATCCGCGTGTGGCGGGACCGTACCCTGCGCGCCAAAGGTAAAATCGCCGTGGTATGCGCCGGCACCAGCGACATTCCTGTCGCGGAGGAGGCGCAGGTGACGGCGGAGGTGATGGGCAACGAGGTGGATCCGATCCACGACGTCGGCGTGGCCGGCATCCACCGGCTGATGCAGAACCGCCAGCGCCTGACCGAAGCCAAGGTGATCGTGGTCTGCGCTGGAATGGAAGGCGCGCTGCCCAGCGCCGTTGGCGGTCTGGTCGCGTGCCCGGTAATTGCCGTACCCACGAGCGTCGGCTACGGCGCCAGCTTTAACGGCCTGGCCGCGCTGCTGGGGATGCTGAATAGCTGCGCCAGCAATGTTTCGGTGGTGAACATCGACAACGGCTTCGGCGGAGGGTTTGTGGCGAGCCTGATCAATCGGGCGTGAAAATTACCCGCGGCCGCCGCCATTGCGGGGGCGTTTCAGCGACTCCATCATATTCCTGATGACGGCTTCATTTCGCATTTGCGCTTCAACCAATGCGTTGATTTTCCGGTCCGTCTCTTTCGCCTGCTCTTGATTCGCAACCATCATTCTCATGCCGGTGGCGATCAGTTTCTGAATGGCGTCGTTGCGCTTCTTGAATTCCGCTTCGTGCTTTATCGAACGTTGTTCCAGCTTCTCCATGCGCTCTTCGGCGCGGTCCATGCGCCCTTCGGCGCGGTCCATGCGAGCGTCGGCGCGGTCCATGCGAGCGATAGCTCGTTCATGTCCCTGGATCAAGCGCTCGATCCTTTGATCGACATCCATGCTCACAGAATAGCCCAAGCATAGCTCTGCCGTGCGTACCAGTTATTCCGATTCGCGGGAACGCGTACAGGCTCGGCGCGCAGCCCGCGCCGGGACCGAAACGAAGTCTGCGCCTGGCCCGGAAGGGCGCACTACCAGCGCCGTCCGGGGCCCGGAGGCCTGCCCCGCCGTGCTCGCCAGCGCCAGCTACAGCGCCAGCTTCAAATGTGTTTCAGATGGGAGGGTTGTGGCGAGCCGGCACCAGACTGCCCACGCCCACAAGCGCTAAGGCACTTCCTCGTGTTCCGTGCTGACGGTGGCGCCGCGGATGTCGGTGACGGTCAGGAAATAGGTGAGCGGACGCTTCTCCGGCAACGCGGCTTCGATCGCGTTCTCCCCGATTCCGGCGGGCGTCGTCGTCCAGCGGCGGGAAGTCCAGGTAACCGCATCGTTCGTATAGTGCAACGCCGCGCTCAACAAAGGCAGGGCCGAGCGAAAGCCTGCTCGTACGGAGTTCGCCTTGCGCTCCGGCGCGGCGAGGATGGGAAGCGGCGTGCCGTTACTCAAATGCTGGGCGGCGAAGATGGCGATCTCCTGAGGCTCCCAACCCTGGCTATGCCCGTGCGGCATGTTGACCGTCACTCGGAGCATACGCGGGCCGCCTGGCAGCCGGTAACTCTTGCGGTAGCTGTCCAGGGGGTACGCGAAATCGTTCGTGCCGTTGATCCACAGCATCGGCATGCGGGCCTGGGTCAAGTAACTCGAAGGGTCGAAGCTGCGCACCCATTGGGCGCGAAGGCTGTCAGGCATCTTGTCCAGCAGCGGTTTCCAGACGCTGTTCTCGTGCAAAAAGCCGCAGCCGTAGACCGGAATGGCCACTTTCAGCCGGCCGTCGATTCCCGACACGAGGCTGGTCAGATATCCTCCCCAGGAAATGCCTGTGATGCCGACGCGGTCCGCGTCGACTTCCGGCTGCGCCTGCAGCAGGGAGACGCTGCGAATGATAGCGGCGACGGCGTGGTAGGTCCACGCTTCACGCTCGCCGTCGGCAAGGTCGTAGAATTTTTCCTGATCGGTCTGGTCCGGGCCGGCATCGGCGTGCCGCTTGCCATCGGGTCCGCGTCCGCTCAGATCCATGGCCAGCGCGGCATAGCCTCGTTGTGCCCAGATGGCCGCCCACTCGGGGAACGCCTTCCCTCCGCCGCCGTGCACGAGCACCATTGCCGGGACCTTTCCGGCGGGGCGTTCCGGCACTGCGTAATAGGCGAAGACCCGCGTGGGGCGTCCGCGATAAGGGACGTTGTCGTAATAGAGCGAGCGCTGGACGCCGGTCTTCTGCATCCAAGTGGCTGCCGGCGGGCTTCGGAGTTCGGCTAGATTCCACGGGCCGTGATTCGGTGGCGCCTGGGCCGATGCCGATGCAATCCCCAGTGAAGCAAGCCAGAGGAATGCGATCGCCGCAATGGATTGTTTTCGCTGCGTCAACCGTTCAGTCTATCGCAGCGAACGGCACGGGATGGGTCTTGACAACATGGGAGGGCCAAAGCGTAGAATCGTCGCAAGCGGCAAATCCAACTACGGATATTCCGTCAAGACCTCTACCACCGGCAAGGATTTCACAGGAGATGAATTATGTCTTTACGCATCAACGATACCGCCCCTGACTTCGCGGCCGAAACGACACAGGGCAAGATAAACTTTCACGAATGGATCGGCGACGGTTGGGCGATTCTGTTTTCGCACCCCAAGGATTTCACTCCGGTCTGCACGACGGAGCTGGGCTACATGGCGGGTCTGCAGCCGGAGTTCGCCAAGCGAAATTGCAAGATCATCGGGTTGAGCGTCGACCCGGTGACCAGCCACGGCAAGTGGGCCGGGGACATCGAAGAGACGCAAGGCCACAAGGTGAACTATCCCATGATCGGCGACCCCCAGCTGAACGTCGCCAAGCTGTATGACATGCTGCCCGCCGACGCGGGAAACACTTCCGAAGGGCGCACGGCGGCGACGAACGCCACGGTCCGCACGGTGTTCGTGGTCGGGCCGGACAAGAAGATCAAGCTCATGCTCAGCTATCCGATGAGCACGGGCCGGAATTTCGATGAAGTGTTGCGCGTGCTCGACTCGATCCAACTGACCGCGCAGCACAAGGTCGCCACCCCTGTGAACTGGAAACAGGGCGACGACGTGATCATCTTGCCGGCTGTGTCGGACGAGGAAGCCAAGCAGAAGTATCCCGCAGGATGGAGATCGCCCAAGCCTTATCTTCGTATCGTTCCCCAGCCGAAGTAAGCGGCGATCGGTCGGCCCGGCGTCACTCGCGAATCGCGGGATGACGCCGGAGCCGGACCGTCGCGAGTAACGCACAGGATTCCTCCTACTCTTCCCCGGATCAGACAGCGGTGGCCAGCCGCGTGCGCAGTGTCGAGTGCGCGCGGAACAATAACGAGCGAACCGCGAGGTGCGACGTGTCGATGGCGCGGGCGATTTCCTTGTGCTCCAGATCCTGAAACGTCTGCATGCGAACCACGTCGCGCTGGCGGCCGGGGAGAGACTCTATCGCTTCGCGCAGGCGCCGGCAGGTTCTCTCACGGTCGATCCGCCCGTCGGCGGAGACACTTCGTCCGTGGTCTGGGCCGCCGAGGGATTCGAGGACGCCGTCCTTGGGGCGTACTTCTTCGCGCTCGCGGCGGTGGTCGCGGAGCCAGTTCAAGGCGCGGTTCCTGGCGATGCGGTAGAGCCAGGTGGTGAACCGGGCCGTGGGGACGTAGCTCGCGCGAGAAAGATAGACGCGGAGGAAGACGTCCTGCGCCAGCTCTTCGGCCACCTCGCGGCTGCCGGCCTTGTGAAACAGAAACTGTACCAGCGGGGCGCGGTGCCGCGAGTAAAGCGCGGCGAAGCAATCCGTGTCGCCGTCTCTGACCCGAAGCATCAGCGCGGTGTCGGGGTCGAACGCAGCCGTGTCGGAGATCGAAGGTTGGTCGGCGGTCATAACCTGTCAAGACGGATGCCGCGCGACTCCGGTGTGTGAAGAATTGTTAAGCAATCAAGCCGGGAGCTTTACATTTCTTTACAGACGTGGGCTCCGCGGGCCTATGCGGCGCGTCCGGGAAAGCATGAATCATTCACCGTGAACAGCCCGACGCCTGTGTAGTTCTCGATCGTCCACCGGCCAAGCGGACGGGAAATCCCAATCTCCGGCTTGAAGGCCCAGCGAAGCTGCCGATCGCAAATGTGGTCCCGACCGGTGCGGGGCGTAAGCCCGCCGCTCCAATTCCTGGGCCTCTCTGTTTAGTGGGTGAGTCTTATTGGCCGGATATAGCGACTTCGGTCGCCACGTCGCCGGCTTGGATACGGAAAACGTTGATTCCGGCGGAGAGGCCGAGCTGCAGATCGACGCCGAACATTCCCGGGACCTCGTTGTCATAGGAGTTAACGGCCAGCACCGCCCCGCCCCCGGAAACGACGGTGACCTGAGGCTGCACGCCAGCCAGATTCACGCCGGATGATTCTGTGACGCGGAACAGGATGGCGTCCTTCAGCGACCTGCCGCGCCGCCCGGATGTGCTGCTGTCGAGCACGGTGACATGCCCCGCGACACCGGCGGCGACCGCGTACCAGTAAGGAACCCTGGCCTGGGTTCCGGAGGATTGGCCGGCGACGGTCAGGTAGCCTTCATACGTGCCCGCCTCGCCGCCGCTGAGATTCAACGCCACGGGTATGTCTGCCGAAGCGCCGGGCGCCAGCGTAACGGTGGGCGCGCCGATCTCCGGCGCGGTGGAACCCGAGCGGGAGTTGGCGGAAATCGAAAACGTTTCCTCGCTTGCGCCGATGTTGGTGACCGTCAAGGTCCGGCTGATGCGCGCGTCGCCGCCGCCTGAGCCGAGACCGAGAGATGCGGGATACGCGGAGACGGTGGAGCCGAGCGCGGCGCTGGCATCCAGAATTCCTCCGCCCGCCTGCTGGATGACCGACGCCTCTCCGGCCCGGGGCTGAACAGGCGCGGCGCCATTGATGAGCAGGGAGCGGTACTGGTCCACGCTGAGGCCAGGGCGCGCGCTCTTGATAAGCGCAGCCGCTCCGGCCACCAGCGGCGTGGAGAAGCTCGTGCCGTCCACCAGAATGTATCCGCTGGCATCGTACATATCGCCGCTCGGGTCCAGCGACTGCGTGGCCACGTAGATGTCGCCGCCGACAGCCGCGAGGTCCGGCTTGATTCCGGCGTCGACATTAGGGCCGCCAGCCGAAAAATCGGTGAGCACATTCGGTGTGATGGGGACTGCGCCGAGCGTGAAGCGCAACGTGGCTGTGAGCGCCGCCTGCGCGGCGACGCTTTGCTTGATCGCTGTGCCATCGTCATAGCTCACCATTTCGGCGGGAAGCGTCGCGGCGCCAAGGGCCATAGGAATAGCATTCGGTGAAGCTTCGGCGGCATAGACCAGGGCGGCGACGGCTCCGGCGCGCTGGGCGTTGTTGGCCTTGGTTTCGAAGGTGCACGTGCCGCGCAGAATCAAGGCCACGCGGCCCTGCAGGCTGCCCGCGTCGAACGGTGAGCAGGCCAGGCCGCTGCCGTCGAGCGAAGCCACGTCGGCGATCGTGCCGGTGACTGGCGTAGAGGGCGCGGCGCCGTCGCCAACCAGCGCGGTGAAGGAGGAGAGTCCCGGTACCTCGACGCTGGCGGCGAAGGTGCGGTCATTCGTCGTCGCGCCGACCGACAGCGCGGAAGGCGCGGTGGCCGGCGAGGAGATGGTGTTGAGGTCCGGCCCGTTGTTGCCGGCGGCGACGACGACGATGACGCCGGCTTGCACGGCGCGCTCCACGGCTTGGGCGTCCAGGTCGTCGCTGATGCGCGGAGCCAGGTCGTCGCCCAGGCTGAGGTTGATGATGTCCATGCCGTCGGCGACCGCGTCGTCGATGGCTTTCAGGATGGCGTCGTCGGAAGCTCCGTCGTTAAAGCCGGGCGTACCGAATACCTTGTAGTTTCCCAGGTAGGCTTTGGGAGCGACGCCGGTGATAGTTGCCAGCGGACCTGCATTGCGGACGCCGGCCGCGACCATGGCTAGCGCGGTGCCGTGGCCCACGCGATCGCGCGCCGACAGATCCGGGTCGCGGTTCGGCAGAAGGCTCACATAGCTGCGCGCGACAATGATTTTGCCGCTGGTGTAGGCCAGGTCGCTGGCGTTGGTGGCGCGCGGAAAAGTGAGGTCGGGCGGCGACAGCGAGGCATCCTGAAATCCGGCGTGGCCGGAGTCGATGCCGCTGTCGATGATCGCAATCTTAACGCCCGCCCCGGCGGTTTCCACTCCGATGCGATTCCATACGTCGGCCACCTTGTGCAGCAGCACCGCGCGGTCCAGCACCATGTGCATCATGCGCACCGGGTGGACGCGCTTCACTCCGGGGAGCGAAGCCAGATCGGCGGCGGAAGCTCCGTCCGGCGCTTGGACGAAGAGGGCGTTGGCCACCGTGTCGACCGAGCCCAGCACCAGCGACTGCCGCTGTTCCAGGCCCTGCCGCACCCGCTGCTGCTGAGACCGCACCAGGGCGCGATGGGACACCGCGGCGCTGCTCCGCATGCCGGTACGTGCCGGCAGGCGGAGGCGGGTTACGTGGTCCGCGACAGGCTCTTCCGACAGTTCGACGATGTAGCGGCCCGGCACAGTGGCTCCGAACAACGTGGAACCGGCGAACAAGGCGAGCCCGGCGAGCAGAGCGAAATCGAACACACGTCCTCTGTATCTATTCATGAATCCTCTTCTGATTGCGTTCGCGACCCGGTCTGTGCTTTACCTGCAGTCTGCGTCGCGGCGTGCGGAGCGAACGTTGGTTCTCATGCTTTGATAAACGCGTCCCGGCTGGTTCTGGTGTCGATTGGATGTGTAAAACCTGACCCTGACAACGCCCTGCAAACTCCCGATGGAAGCGGGAGTAAGCGTTCTCATGAACTTATGCCCAACGGAGTGGTGGCAGGCCCGCTCGAAAGAAAGCCGTGTGCAGGCGGCGGAGCCGTCCGGCCTTGATTTTCTTAACCTTCTTAACCAACCATTAACTGCTGCTTTACGGCGCGGGGCTCGGCGTTCTCGTATCGTGGATGAGGGACGAAGCGGCCGAACGCGGCCGCGCTTACAGCGTGTAGTCTATGGATGTGGACAAGACCAGGCGCCAGACCTTGCTGTCGTGGCTGTTCGTGGCTGTGCTGGTGAGCCTCTGCGCCGTCCTGGGTGCGCTGCAATACCGCTGGATTGGCGAGGCAAGCCGCGCGGACCGCGAATCCCTGCGCGAACGTCTGCAAACCAGCCTGCGGAGGCTGAGCCAGGATTTCGACGCGGAGATTACCACCGCCTGTGCCGCGCTTCTGCCGGGACGCGGGCAGTCCGGCGACGAGCGCGAGAAAGGCTACGAGCTGCGTTATGCCCAGTGGCGCAGCGCCGGCCGTCACCCAAGGCTCTTCCGGCGCATCGCTCTGGTTCTTCCCGAGGAAAATGCGGCGCCAGTTGCGGCCAGGCCGCGTGGCGCTCGGCCCGAAGCAGGCGGCCGGCCGGGGTTTGGACCGGAGCGGAGATGGCGCGAGGGATGGCCGGACGGAGACCGCGGCCGGCGCGAGC
>JACXTT010000370.1_pt1 | contig 75108 bp, 75 predicted proteins | sample 9270951 | NCBI WGS metagenome assembly JACXTT01 (sample SAMN15532306, study PRJNA645909) | rock metagenome | isolation source: weathered quartz diorite | place: Puerto Rico | collected 2017-06-21
TGGTATCCAGCGAGGGGCTTACAAACTTTACACTTTCGGACGCGTTGGCTTTAATAAGCTGCTTATCCGTTTCTATTTTCAGCTCCTTTTCCAGGTAACCACCAAAGTCGGACGCGGCGATGAACACATCGTTGCCACGTTTCATAAAATCGGTCAGCTTACCAAAGTCGTACTCATTGATATTAACCGAGTTTGATATGATGAGGTAGGTACCGTGCTGTATATCATGATCATTGATCACATTATAAACCGGTTCGCGGAACGGTTGCACCTGTGAACCTGGAAAAATATCGTGCAGGCGGTTATATAGTATATAAGTGCCGAAAGGTATTTTATCGGTGTTTTTAAGCGAAGCCGACCAGTCAACAGGCGAAGGCCGGTTATACTCGGCCAATAAAAAAATGATGAGCAGCGCCGACGCGATAGCGATATATATTTTGAGGTCCCTCATCGCAGCATCTGTTTAAAGTCCTGAAATAACCCGTTGATATTTTGAAACGCAGGCCCATCTATAAAAAAATCGCCATACCATACGTATTCAAACTGCCGGGTTAACAGGCCAAAGGTTTGGCGTTGGCCGGAGTCTGTCAGTTCGTTAAGATACGCCGAATTTGTTTTTTCAATTTGCCAGTGTATCAATTGTGCATCGCTCAGTTGTTTCAAACTGCGCAGGTAAAGTAACCTTACCGCCAGCCTGAAATTGCGCTGGCCTATGGCCTTTTCTATCTCTTCGTCAAAGTCGATCTCATGAATATTCTCGAGCGACTCCGAATACGGGATGTTGACCTGCTTAACACGTCCTTTAAATACATGCCCAATATCAATACCTGCCACTTTAATTACAACAAACACCAAAAACGCCACAAACGCGATACCCAAAATGAGGTATAGCAGTGAGATGCCCCTAACAACACGTACCGAAAGCAAACGCCAAAACCAACGCCAAAACCGTGACCAAAGCGACTCGCCCGCTATTTTTGCGTCGTCATATTGAAAGTCCCGGTCTTTAGCATATTGCTGTATGGCATTGCTATTTAAACTGCGTACCTGTACCCTGGAGCTATCAATATGTAAGGTTTTAACCACATGTTTAACCGGCGGTTTGGTTTTAACGCCAATGGCATATCCGGTAAACCCCAATAAAATAAGCAGCCATGCAGCAATTAAAAATTTAGACATACGGGTTTAATATTCTTCAGGGTCCAGTTGGTCAGGCAGGTCTGTTTTACCCAACATTTCAATGCGGTCCATTAAACCCGTTCCTTCTTTTGTCTCCACCAAACTAAAATAGCACATGCAATGGGCTATGGCCGATAGCGGGTAGGCAAAAAGTATCAGGCTTTTTAATACCGCCGAAATAATGGTTAAAACCATACCGTAGTTTTTTACCGTCATAAACGTTTGTATACTAATGAGTATCTGACCGGGAATGGATAGAAACAAATTTAAAAAGCCAACTATCAGTCCTATCACAAAAACAACCCCAAAGGTTTGCCACCAATAATCGCTAACAAGTTTAAAGCTGCGGCTAAAGGAGTAAGAGAACGAAGCATTTTCGATAACCATGATAGGCAATAAAATTGAAAATGCCGGAATAAGGTAAATGCCCGTTAAGCATAGCATCATACCAAAACAGGCTATGATACCCAATAAAAATCCGCTGCCCAATATCCTGAAAAAGTAAAACTTAAAGTAGCCCCAAACTTCTTCGGGAGTGGGTGGCAGGTTACCTTTTTCTTTGTATAGTACGATGTAGCAATACGTTGTGAGGTATACCGACACGTAAGACAGTACCATGGCAATAAAAAAGATAAATACACGCAAAAGGTAGCTATAAGTATAATCTTCAATGTATTGAGGCCGACCAGAGTAGCCGTTAATATTTCTGAATGAGTTGGTCATGGCTATATTTTGATTATCCATCAGTACATTGGTAACTACATGGAGCACCATAAAAAAGCCGCATATCACCAAAACCGACCGGAACAGCGGCTTAAAGTTCTCTTTGAAAAATCCGAGGCTATCGCTGATGATCTGTCCAAAATCGCGTACCTGCCTTAATTCCATATTAGTTTTCATGATAAAGGTGTTTCAATAGTTTTAAATTTACGTGATAGCCTGGCGGGATATATAATAACATACCAAACCATAAATACAAGCGATGAGCCCAAAATGCTAATGCTGAGCCAAACGGGCATTTCGGTATGGCGGGTTACAAAACCCTCGAAAAAGGCAGCTACAATAAATACGGGTACTATGCCGATGGCTATCTTCATACCATCTTTAGCCCCTCGCTTAAACGATTGCAGGCGCGTGTGCGTTTTAGGAAAAAGCAGCCCGTTACCCAGCACCAGCCCCGCTGCCCCGCTAACGATGATGGACGATATTTCGAGCGTACCGTGTATCCATATTACCAATATGGATTGTACACCTACGCCTTTGCTAAAAAAATAGTATTCGAACGAGCCTAACATCAACCCGTTACGCAATAGCTGGAACACTGTGCCCACCGAAAAACATATCCCCCAAACAAATACCAGCAAAGAATAATAAATATTATTGATAGCAATAGCGAAGAACATGCCCGTAGGGTCGCCGCTTTTGTATACACCAAAAGCATCGCCTTTGGCTATGTTGTTATTGGTCATGTTTACATAGCCGTCGCCCAATATTAACCGCACAAAAGTGTTGTCGTACTTGGCCGATATAGCTCCCATTGCGCTAAAAACCACGGTAAATATAAACGAGTACAGCAGCTGTTTGCGGTATTTAAAAAACATTTCGGGCAGGTTATACGCCCAAAACTCAACAAAGCGATTGGTTTTTTCTTTTTTGTTTTTGTAGATGGATTGGTGAAAAGTAGCAGCCAACCCGTTCAAATACTTAGTGGTATTTGATTTTGGGTAAAAGGTTTTGGCAAATGCCAGGTCATCGGTAATGGCAACAAAGCGCTCGGCAAGTTCATCCGGGTCATCCGTCTGCACGGTTTCATACTGTTTCCAGCGTTCTGTATTTTGCTTTACAAATAATGCTTCACGCATAATTTACCTGTTTCAATTTTTTGTTTAAAATAGCAACAAATATTTGATCTGTATATAAATATTTGCCCTTGCGCGTATATATTTGTTTACATGCAAACAGTAAAAATACAAACCTCGCAAAATATTGATATTGATTACGAAGTAGCTGGTGTAGGCGAGCGCATTTTAGGGAGGTTGATTGATATCGGCTTTGCTATAGGTTTGATCATTGTTTTTTTGATACTTGCAGCAACAACCAAATGGAACTCCGTATTTGGTGCTATACTCATTATTATTTATGTGGTATGCTATGTGTTTTACGACCTGCTTTGCGAGGTTTTTTTAAACGGGCAAAGTTTTGGCAAGCGGGTAATGAAAATCAAGGTGATCAGCATTGATGGTGGTCGGCCCAGTTTTAGTCAATACCTTTTGCGCTGGCTGTTCCGTATTGCCGATTTTACATTTTTTGGCGGCGTTGTCGCGCTCATCTCTGTAGCCGCATCCGAAAAAAACCAGCGCATAGGCGATATGGTTGCCGGTACCACCTTAATAAAAACCACCCCCAGGGTGCAAATGGATGGCATAGTTTTCAGGCCAACGGCGCCATCGGGTTATGAACCGGTATTTACACAGGTAACCCAATTATCCGATCAGGATGTGGTGTTGATACACGAGGTGATCAGCAATTTTAATAAAACCGGCAACAGCGTGCTGATCTATAATATGGCGACACGTATTAAAGATCATTTATCTATCGTGCCGCCTGCCGACATGAATGATTACCAGTTTTTGCAAATTGTAATTAAAGACTATAACCACATCGCCGCCAGGGTTGAGGATTAGTGGATAATGTATAGCAGGACCATTTTGTTTACGTACGAAATGAAGACTACCGACAGCATAAACACGTACAGCTTGTTTTTGATCCGGTACCTTTTATCAAACTGATATTTCACATCTAAAAGCGAAACTACTGCTGCAATTAATATGGGAATAGTAGCCGGATAAAGCGTAAAGCTTGTAACAAGGTCCCCTTTTACTAACGCGATAAATGACCGTTGAAAACCACAACCGGGACAATCCACCCCGAAAATAAATTTAAAGGCACATGGTAGCATGTGCCGTTGGAGCCAGTCGGTCAGCATAGGCCAAAAAGTTATTTATGCCTTATCAATAGTTTATCAATGCGGCTGGTTTGCTATAATAGACAGTATGGTCCCGCCAACAATGATCATGTATACGATATAAAGCCCGCCCAGCACGGTGCCGATGATTGACATGATATAGCCTGCGTTAAGCGACCCGTATCCCTCATAAAGTTCGGGTGATTCTTTGTAAAGTTTCCGTCCTTTGCCTGACAAAACAATTCCGATGATCCCCAATATAAGGCCGACAAATACACAGCCAAATACAATAGAGCATATTCCTAAGACGAGTACCGCAGTAGCATTTGGTAAAGGTTGTTTTTCCATTGTGATAAGTTAAAGTTTGGTTTGATAAAATAAGTCCACAAAAGGTAGAAAATAATATTTGATAAAACAGCATCCTTTTATGAAAATTTACCAAATGGATTATTTTGTAAGTTTGCAAATATGCAGCGCGAGCAAATTTCTGTCTTCGATATTTTTAAAATTGGAATTGGCCCTTCAAGTTCGCACACGCTTGGCCCATGGCGTGCGGCACAGCAATTTGTGCAGGTATTAACCGACCAACAAGTGCTGGTGCAAGTAGAACAGGTTAAAATATTGCTTTATGGATCATTAGCTAAAACAGGCAAAGGCCACGGTACGGATATCGCCATTTTGCTTGGCCTTAGCGGCGATGACCCGGTTACATTTGATGTTAACCAAATAGACAACAAGATAGCCCATATCACCAAAAACCACCAGTTAACCTTAGGCGCTACACAACAGATTGCTTTTGTTAAAGATGAGGATATGATCTTTTTGTTTAACGAGAGCCTGCCTTTTCACCCTAACGCCGTTACCTTTCAGGCGTTTTTAAATACCGGCAAAGCTGTATCCGAAACCTACTATTCCATAGGCGGCGGTTTTGTGGTTAAAGAGGGCGAAAGCAAATCGGCTAAAACCGAGGTCGACCTGCCCTTCCCGATAGAAAAAGCCAACGACCTGCTCCACTGGTGTATCAAAACCGGCTTAAAGGTATCGGATGTGGTGATGGAGAACGAACTGGCCTGGCGCAGCGAAAAAGAAACCCGCGAAGGGGTACTCAATATCTTCCGTGTTTTAAACGAGTGCATTTACAAGGGCTGCCATACCAAAGGCCATTTACCCGGCGGCCTTAATGTTGCACGCAGGGCCGCAGGTTTAAACAAAAAGCTATTAGGCGATGCTACTTATACCGATTATGAAAGCTGGATACCCGCCATACGCACAGGCGGCAACGGCTTTAAATATACGCTCGACTGGGTAAGCTGTTTTGCCCTTGCTGTTAACGAGGAGAATGCCTCGTTCGGTCGTGTAGTTACCGCGCCCACCAACGGAGCGGCGGGGGTTGTACCGGCGGTACTGCAATACTATATTGTTTTTTGCGATGGCTTTAACCCCGATAAAATAATCCAGTTTATACTGACCGCGTCCGAGATAGGCAGCATATTTAAAAAAGGTGCTACGCTATCGGCGGCAATGGGTGGCTGCCAGGCCGAGATCGGTGTATCATCAGCAATGGCTGCCGCCGCTTTAACCGAATGTTTGGGTGGCACGCAGCGCCAGGTATTAATGGCTGCTGAGATAGCCATGGAGCATCACCTTGGCCTGACCTGCGACCCTATTGGCGGACTGGTGCAGATACCCTGCATAGAGCGCAATACCATGGGCGCTATAAAAGCCATAACAGCATCGCAACTGGCATTGCAAAGCAACCCTGATAACGCCAAAGTGAGTTTAGATGCGGTGGTAAAAACCATGTGGCAAACCGCTTTGGATATGAACTCGAAGTACAAAGAAACATCCGACGGTGGCTTAGCGGTTAACATCCCGCTTAGTTTACCGGAATGTTAGATGGGCCTACCATTTAAACAACCTGCTATCAAACTCAAAAGGTTCAACGCTGGTGATCTTCACTTCTTTAAAATCGACGTGACCGGGGTTGATTAGGTAGTTATGGTCGCCTTTTACCGTTGCCGAAGGTACTTGTAAAACGAGGTGCCTGTTTGCCTTGATGAAGCTATCGCCAAGCTTTTGGGTGATATGTAAAAACGGGTTACGGTCCCAGTTAGGCGGCAGGTCTTCCGTAGCTACCATCGACGCGTTTGTAATTTCGGGCAGCTCAATGGTAGCTAAATAATAGTTGACGGGCATAATTCCAAGCGGCATGTGTACTGCAATTTCTATAGCCGCCAATGCGCGCGATTCGGCCGTATACAATACAGAAATGCCCTTGCTATTCCACCGTCCGCCGTTTATTTCGGCACCTTTGCCGGATAGGTCATGAATAAAAGGCTGCTTGCTTAGGCGGTAAAGTATCATGCAAAAATACCATGCTCAATACGGCCCAACTCGTCCATTAATGAGTTAATGCCAAAGGAAGTATCCAAAAGCTGTTTAGGTTTGATGTTACCTAAAGCAATGATGTTCGAATCCATCCAGGTGTTAAACCGGGTTTCATCACCAAATACATCGGCACCGCGTTTATATAAAAGCTCAATCTGGATAATACGTTCGGAGTAGATAGGGTCAAAAGTTTTTTCTTCTTTTTTATAGCGTTGTATAGTACGTTCAGAAAGATGAAGGTACGATGCCCACTCCTCAAAACTAAAATGAAGCCGGGTACTCAGCCTTGAGAAATAATGGAACGCAACACCATCGCGTACCACATTGACCAAATCGTTCGGCTCTGCTTCGGCGTATGGTACCTGTTTTTTTGACTGTTTCATCGCTTTGTTTTGCAATATGTCATCAAATTTACGACACTTGTCCGTAAATTTCAAATTTATTATAAATTTTTTATCACCAGTGGCGCCAGCCGTGCAACCCATAAACTGTACATTTTGGCGGATGGGTGCAGGTAATCAATGGCAATCAACGATGGATCGGTTGTTGCTTGCCGCGAAATGTCGGTAATGTTTAAATAGTTTACACCGGCGTTGGTACTCTCATATAAATTGATCGCGTTAAACTGATCGATATCTGACGCTATTTTAGCCTTATCAGAACTACTTGCAAAAGGCGTCACACTATAGTCGGGTATAGATAAAACAAACACCCGCTGTTTATTACCATTGGCAAAAGCAATGGCCGTATTTAAAAGCTGGATAAACTCCGTGCGATATTGCGTTTGGCTTTTACCCTGGTATTGGTTGTTAACGCCTATCAGTAAGGTTACAATATCGTATTTCTGTGCTAAACTGGCCTGGGTTATGGCATTGATCAGGTCGGTAGTGGTCCAACCGGTTACAGCAATAATTTTTGGATCGGCAACCACATAGCCTTGCATACCCAGACTGGTTTTAAGCTGAAAAGGGAACGATTGTGCCAGATCGACCGATTGCCCGATGGTGTACGAATCGCCTAAGGCTAAATAATGCAGGGTATTAGTATTGGCCACTTTGGTTGTTGTATCGGTAGTTTGCGCCACGGGCTCCAGGCTTGCCAAATTTTTTGTGCAGCCCACCAGACTGCTCAAACTTACTAAAATTAAAAAAGCTATCTTCATAACACCACTTCCATATTAAACAATACGGAAATATGGTGTAACAGGTTTTTTTTAACTTCGTTTATATTGACTTCTTTGCCCAATTCGGCCTGCATTGATGTTACGGCCTTATCATCAATACCGCAGGGCACTATGTTTTTAAAGTAATCAAGGTCGGGGTTTACGTTAAAGGCCAGGCCGTGCATAGTTACCCAGCGGCTGCAACGCACACCTAAAGCGCAAATTTTGCGCGCCTTTTCGGGGATGTCTGGCTCCAGCCAAACGCCGGTATAGCCTTCATAACGTTCACCTCTTAAACCAAAGTCAGCCATGGTTAAAATTACGGCTTCCTCTAAAGTACGCAGGTATAAATGTATGTCGGTAAAAAAATTATCCAGGTCAAGTATCGGGTAAACTACAATTTGGCCGGGGCCGTGGTAAGTAATATCGCCACCTCGGTTAATGGGGTAGTAGGTGGCTTGCTTGTCTTTTAACCCCTGTTCATCCAACAGCAAATGCTCGGGCTTACCGCTTTTGCCTAAGGTGTATACGTGCGGGTGCTCACAAAAAACAAGGTAGTTCAAGGTCTCTTCGGCTACGCAATGGTCGTAAGTATGGCTGCTGTTTTGATCAGCAACAGCCAGATCGCGGTTACGCATGGCTATCTTGGTTTTAACAGTATCGGCAAATAAAACCTCCTGCCTGTCCCAGGCCAGCTTATAATCAATAAGGCCCCAATCCTGCAATATTACGCTCTTGTTCTTCATCACTTACCTTTAACGTAGCCTATCATATAATCATCAAAATGCAGGTAGCTCACATCAAAATCCATTTCCATATCGCCTTTCATTATGCTCGCATGTAAGGTGCCCTGTTTATGGTAGGTAAAGCTGTCTAAAAAAATATGATCCAAAAACGATATAACCTTACGCCCATTGCACTTATAAACTGCCTCCTTAGCGGCCCAGGCCACATACAATTGCTCAACCCGGTGTTCGGGCTGGATAAACGACAGTTCCTGCGTATTTAAAAATTTGTGCGCTATACGTTCAACTTTAGGGCTTATCAGTTCAATATCGATACCTACGGGTTTGCTTTTACTTAACATGACCGCCGCGTAATCAAACGAGTGGCTTAACGATATATGGTAAGGCATATTAACCAGGTAGGGTTTGCCATGCTCATCAACCTGGCAATCAATATACTCCGAAGTGTTGAGCATCGTCCGTAAAAGTACCCTTGTACCCAGCCAATGCAAATGGCGTTTACCATTGCCAATTGACTCGACGTAGGCTTTTTCCTGCTCGTTAAGCTGTAACTGATTATATAAGCTTTCGGCCTCTTCTTCTATCTTCCACAGCCCAAATTCTGTATCCTCATCAACCTGAAACCTAAACGCGATAGCCATAAAGTAAAATTGTAAAAGCGTGCAAAATTATATCAAATAATTCTAATTTAGATGGATCGATCAAAGTATATGATTTTATCGGATAAACGCATTTTAGAGGAGATTGACAAGGGCACGATCATCATTGAGCCGTTTGACCGTAAGTGCCTTGGCACCAACTCGTACGATGTGCATTTGGGTAAATACCTGGCCAATTACAAAAACCGGATACTGGATGCAAAAGCACATAACGAAGTTGAGCACTTTGAGATACCCAAAGATGGTTTTGTGCTGCAACCCAACACGCTGTACCTGGGCGTAACCATTGAGTATACCGAAACCCACGCGCACGTGCCTTTTCTGGAAGGGAAATCGAGTACCGGGCGCTTGGGAATTGATATACATGCTACGGCCGGTAAGGGCGATGTGGGTTTTTGCAATACCTGGACACTCGAGATATCGGCACAGCAACCGGTGCGTATTTATGCCGGGATGCCCATCGGTCAGTTAATTTACTTTGTAGTTGAAGGCGATATCGACGTGATGTATAACACCAAAGGAAACGCTAAATATAATAATCCGACCACGCGGCCCGTTGAAAGCATGATGTGGAAGAATAAATTTTGAGCCCCGCTAAATTTATTTATTTATTACAAACGGGTTACCGGATATTATTTACAATTTTATATCTTGTATAACTTATGCCTGTGAAAAATAAAAAAACTTTATCCATAGCGGTGTTGCTATGCCTGTTTGCCGTGTTTGTTGGTTTCGCCCGGTTTGATGATGACATCCTTACAAAAGCAGCGTCACAATTAAGCAAATGGTCGGCCGATCATCCGCAGGAAAAGGTTTACCTGCACATGGACAAGCCTTATTATGCCATAGGCGATGATATATGGTTTAAAGCCTATGTAACTATCGGTGCCAAACACCAGCTATCGGCATTAAGCGGTATTTTAAATGTAGAGCTGATAAACGATAAAGATTCGGTTAAAAAAGCTTTAAAGTTGCCGATAACCGCAGGTGTAACCTGGGGCGATTTTAAGCTGACCGACTCGCTGCGCGAGGGCAATTACCGCATACGTGCTTATACCAATTACATGCGCAATGCAGGCGAAGATTATTTTTTTGATAAAACCATAGCCGTAGGTAACAGCATTAACAATACAGTTTTTGCCAAAACCACGTACACCTATTCGGCTGCGCCAAATAACCAGCAAAAAGTTGACGCGGTAGTTAACTATACCGGCCTTGACGGTAAACCCTATGCAGGTAAAGAAGTATATTACGAAGTAGAATTAAGTTTTCGCACGATTACGAAAGGCAAGGGCGTTACTGATGAGCAGGGCAACCTCAACATCAGTTTTGTAAATACCATACCAACGCTGTTTAAAAACGGGCATATAACCACTACTTTAAAATTAAGCCCCGAACAAAAAGTAACTAAAACGCTGCTTGTCAAAGCGGCATCGGAAAAAGCCGACGTTCAGTTTTTTCCCGAAAGCGGCACTTTGTTAAGCGGTGTACGCAACAAGGTGGCGTTTAAAGCTGTTGGTAGTGATGGGCTGGGCGTTAACATTCATGGAAAAATTGTGGATAGTGATAACCAGGAGGTGGCGCAGTTAAATGCCGAGCATTTGGGAATGGGCTGGTTTATGCTTTCGCCAATGGCGGGTAAAACGTATATGGCGGTGATAACTTATCCCGACGGATCTGAAACTAAAACAACGCTACCAAAGGCTGCCGACCGTGGCTATATTTTAAGCGTAAACAGCACTGACCTTACTGATGTAATTGTTAAAATAACTACCAATGAGGTTACGCTGAATGAGAACCAAAACGCGGCATTGAGTTTACTTGTACACTCGGGCGCTAATATTATTTACACGGCCAAAACCAACCTTGTATCCGCGGTATTTGTAGCACGTATACCTAAAAACAGGTTCCCGACGGGCATTGCGCAGTTCACCTTATTTTCGGCCACGGGCGAACCTTTGAATGAGCGTGTTGCCTTTATCCAAAACCCTGACCAGCTTAATATCGCGCTAAGCAGCGATAAAACAACGTTTACAACCCGCGAAAAGGTAAAATTGAACATCAGCGCAAAAAACAAGGACGGGCAGCCTGTGGTAGGCACCTTTTCGGTGGCCGTTACCGACGAAAGCAAAGTGCCGGTTACTGAAGCTAACGAGAGTACCATCCAATCAAACCTGCTGTTAACATCGGATATTAAAGGGTATGTAGAGCAACCTAATTATTATTTTGCCGATCCGACGGACAAAACCCGTGCCGATCTGGACGTGTTGATGCTTACCCAGGGCTACCGGCGCTTTGCCTGGAAACAAATTATGGCCGGTGATCTTCCGCCCTTAACCTACCAGCCCGAAAAGACCTTAAATATAGCCGGGCATGTTAGAACATCAGGCGGCAAGCCTGTGCCGGGTGGTAAAGTAACCGTATTTACCAGTACAGGCGGTACATTTTTGCTGGACACTGTTACCGATAATGATGGGGCTTTTGCTTTTAAGGACCTGGTTTTTGTGGATAGCGTGAAGTTTGTGATACAGGCCCGCAATGCCAAAGGCGGCAAAAATGTGGAAATAGTACTGGATAATATAACACCGCAAATGGTAACGGCCAACAAAAACTTTGGCGACGTTGAGATTAACGTAAACAGCTCCCTATTCCCCTATCTGCAAAACAGCAAAAACCAATACGACGAGTTTTTAAAGTACGGCCTTATCAATAAAACCATCTTGTTAAAAGGCGTAACCATATCCGACAAAAAAAACCCGTTAAAAAATTCGGCGAACTTAAATGGTGCGGGCAATGCCGACCAGGTGGTTAAAGCCGACCAACTGGAAGCCTGTGCTACCCTTAGCCAATGCTTGATCAGCAAAATAGCTTTTGTAACCTTTCGGGACGGATTGGCCTACTCAACACGCAGCCCAAGCACGCCAATGATGATAGTTATGGATGGTATGCCGATGACCAACTTTAACCTTGACGACCTGAGCGCAGGCGATGTTGAAAGTGTTGAGGTTTTAAGGTCGATAGGGTATACCGCTATCTACGGCACCGGTTCTTCAACCGGTGTATTGGTTATCACTACCAAACGCGGGCAAAACAATAGCGTGCTACAGAACTACGCGCCTGGTGTTATGGTTTATAAACCGCAGGGATATGCCAAAACCCGGCAGTTTTACTCGCCGCAATACGATGACCCTAAAACCAACACGCGCATTGCCGACCTGCGCACCACCATTTTTTGGAGCCCTACTATTTTAACCGATAAAAATGGCGTGTCGTCGGTATCGTATTTTAATGCGGACGGAAAGGGCACTTATAAGGCAGTGATAGAAGGTATCGATATTGACGGTAACATTGGGCGGCAGGTATTTAGGTATAAGGTGGAGTGAGCCGGGCAGATACACCGGATAATTGTCAAAAACACAAGTTTATTGCGTAATACTGGTCAAATTAGCTATATTGTAGCCAAATCTGCCCTATGAAACGCTACTTATTGCCGCTAATGCTTACGCTGGTTTGCTCGCCTGTTTACAGTCAGGTTGAAAAGCCTAATATTATTACTGAACTTTTTATGCTGCTGAATATGCAGAACAGCGGCAAGGCCAGCGTTTACCTTACCGTTAACAAACAATGCTTACTTGTATCAAAAACCAGCCAGGACGGCGGCCTTTACTATATTTATAAATTGCGGCACCGTCCGGAGAGTTACGGTATTATGGTTACCGACAATACGGGTACTGATGTATCTACAACATCGTACACAACCTACAGCAAGCCCGAATATTTAAAAATGATTGATCTGGCTAAACAAATGGGTTATGCGCCCTACAAAAACACAGGCGAGTTGCCAAACCTGCTCATGTTTGCCAAAAATGAAAGTTTGCTGATGCTCACAACCAATAACAACGGCCATATTACCGGTTATACCATTGCCGCGAGTAAGATGGCAATTTATTAAGATCACTCGGGTACCAGTTCCACTTCGGCAACTGGGCTAAACAGGTACAGGCGTTTAGTGCTTATTTCGACACAGCGGTAACGTTTGCGCAGCCGTTCCTCTTTGCGAAAAATACGCCCATCCTTAAGTTTAAATAAGGCTTTTGCCGGTAGTTTTTCTACGGTTAGATGATCTGGTTTGGGTGCGTCGTATTGGCGCAGCGAACGGTACAAGTTAAGGTCAGAGCAGCTTGACGCGGCAGGGTTATTAAGATAGTTCTCGATGGCGCGCTTAACCTCGGGCGGAAATACACCCATTTCAAAAAACGGCTGCATCATGCGTTTAAAGTTGGCTTTCCATTCGGCGCCGTGCGGTTTTACTTTGTGTTTGTGCTGGTTCCAGGTGTGCAGGTGGGCAAACTCGTGCACGGTGGTAACCAAAAAAGCATATTGATTAAGGTCGTAATTTACAGATATGCGATGCCCCTGCCCGCCAAAGGGATGACGGTAATCGCCAAACTTGGAGTTGCGGTTGCGCGATACTTTAAACTCACATACAAAATAATCTATCCAGCGGCTTATTAACGGAGCTGCTTTTGCCGGCAGATAGGTTTCCAGAATTTTTACTTTATCCAATTTTACCTCTCAGCCAAATATCGGGTTTTATCCGTTTTAAATCAACCCTTATTGTCGCCGTAAAGGCACAAAATGTTATTTGCCACGAAGGCACTAAGACACTAAGCTTTATCTTAAAATATGATAGGTAAATACCTGCCAGGTAAGCGCGTTTATATCTTCTTCAAAACTATTTGTTCGGCAAGCAGGGTGTACATTTGTTTGTAAAACTCCCGTAAGTCTAAATATTCTTGTTTACCGTAAAGTGTTTTTTTATGCGTAAGGGTGTACCTAACCAGTACTGTACTGCCATCTACAACCAAATTGCGTTTAAAAACAATGCTCTGATCGGGCATGTTAAGTACATAGCTTTTGGGCTGCGCTTCTATTTTATACCCATCGGGTAATTTGTAGACCCCGCTAATGGAATAGTTTTGTTTGTATTTAAAATCAACATCCGAAAAACGGTGCTCGCTTAAAAAGGGGTTTGGGCCCATTAAAGTAAAAAGGTTGGTGTTTAAATACATGTAAGCCTCGTCGGCTCCGGTCATATCAATCGCAAAATCAAAATTTTGCTTTAAGGCGAGGCTATCAACATCCAGGTTTTCAAATTTAAGGTTCGAGATTTTGACGTTGTTTTCGCCGCCGGTTAAATATTTGGTGTATTTTTCGTCGCCATCGGTTTTGTATTTTTGTGTGATGTCGATCCGGTTATACGCCGAACTGGATAACTCTGCACTGCCAACCAGTTTGCCCCCCGGTTTTACTTCGGCATTTAACGATACATATTGCACAACAGGATCGTCATAGCTCATAAAAAACGGTGTACCCTGCTTGCTGTCTTCATCTATCTGGATGCCGTATGTGTTCAGTGCATCAACCGGTATCATGTTAAATAAATTGTACTTGTTGGTGGCGTCCAAAGCATAGCATTTGGTACTGTCGATAGGTATATAGACTATCGTGTTACCCAGTGTATAAATATCGGGGATGGTAGGGTTTAAACGGCTAAAGCCCTCGGCACTGGTAAACATGAGATACGGTTTAACGCCCGATTTTTTAAGGAGGTCGTAAACGCAAAGGTTTATTTCGGTTGAGTTGCCTGTTTTTTTAGTCCATGCACGCACCGTACCATCCACCGTACCAAAACTATGTATCTCGTTCCATTTCATCCTGTTTTTTACTTCGTTAAAAACATAGTTGATCTTTTCGGCATCGGTAGTAAACGTTTTGGCTTTTGCGATGATCGCGGCTTCATCATCAAGGTTACGGTTTAACTGATCGCCAAAAAAATCAGTCTTTAAGATAATGTTGACAATTTTTGACCAGGTGCTCAACATGACTATATCGAGATAGTACTTTATCCGCTGTAAATTATCTTCGCGGTTCCGCATAAATACCTCATCGGGTAACGAAATAACATTGTTCATGGCCCGGGTGCGGATAGGGTCGTCGACAGAGCCTTCGGTCTTAATATAAGGCTGCTTAACATATTGCTGTTCGCGCACCTGACGCCCATACAGGTTGCTTGGCGGAAACTCGGTATGTATCTCGCTATAACGCGTGGGTATCCTGTTTTGGAAATACCATGTGGGATATCCCGCAAAAGCAAGCTTGTACCTATATTCGATAACCGAACCCACCTGTACATTGGGGAAAGCAAAAACCAGGGCGGTATGTGTTCGGTCGACCTTTTCGGTGTAGATTGATTTTTTGTCGAGTGGGGTGATGATACACTTACCATCCACAAGGTTTATGGTTTGGGCTTCCATCTCAGAAACAACAATACCGCTGGCCGCTATACCCGAATAATATTCGAGCCGCGCGTTACCATAGCTTTTCCCTCGTTCGTTAAAAATTTTAATGCGGGTATGCCGTTCAATACGCCCACCATCATCGGGCGTTATGGTCTCTTTATCAAAAAGTACTTCGGCGCTGGCATCGGGTTCAAAATCGCAGGTTTTCATTTCCAGGTCGGTGACAAAAATTTTGCCCCAGGGCGAGGCCACGGTTAACGAAGCCCCTTTGCTATCGGCAAATTTAACGGGGGCAGCGCTTTGTGCCAGCAGCGTAACAGGCAAAGCGCTAAATATAGCGACAGCAAAAAATTTGTACATAAGGCCAGGGTTTAATAAGCCAATTTAATACAAATTAGTTATTAAACCAACAGCCTGATGTTATTTTAAAATATGATAACTAATAATACTGGCCAGGTAGGCCAGCACCGTCATGTAGGCAAACTGCGCGGCAGGCCAGCGCCAGTTTTTGGTTTCGCGGTAAACAACGGCCACTGTACTGGCGCATTGCATGGCAAAGGCATAAAACATCATTAAGCTCATAGCCACGGCCAGGGTAAACACAGGCTGGCCGGTTTGGGGGTTTTTAGCGCTGTGCATTTTTTGCTGTACCGATTCCATCTTTTCGGCATCGCCGTCAACGCTGTACATGGTGGCCATGGTGCCTACAAAAACCTCGCGGGCGGCAAACGAGGTGATGAGCGCTATGCCTATCTTCCAGTCGAAACCAAGGGGGCTGATAACCGGCTCAATAACATGGCCCAACATGCCGGCGTAGGAGTTTTCGAGTTTGTCGGATGCTTTGAGCCGGCGCACACTGTCGGGCGCTGTTTTTTGGAGGGCGATGTATTGCGGTTGCTGATATTTTTGTTCAATATCGGCCATGCGTTTACCCGGCCCGTATGATGCCAGTACCCATAGTATTACCGATACGGCGATGATGACCTTACCGGCTTCGAACACAAAGGTTTTGGCCCTATCAAACATGCTATGGGCTACGTTGCCCCAGCGCGGCATCCGGTAAACGGGCAGCTCCATAATAAAGTAGCCACGCTCGCGGGCCTTAAGCAAATGTTTCATTACCCATGCCACTACTACAGCCGATACCAGGCTGAACAGGTACATGGCCGTTAAAGCTAAACCCTGCATGTTAAATACCCACCAGATATTTTTATTGGGCACAACCAGCGATATAAGCAGGGTGTAGACCGGCAGCCGCGCCGAACAGGTAACCAACGGCGTAACCATAATGGTGATCATGCGGTCTTTCCAGTTCTCGATGGTGCGGGTACTCATAATGGAAGGTACGGCACAGGCAAAGCCACCGATAAGCGGCACTACCGATTTGCCGTTGAGGCCTACCTTACGCATGATCTTATCCATCATAAACGTAACGCGCGACATGTACCCTGTATCTTCCAGAATGGAAATAAAGGCAAACAGGATGGCTATTTGCGGGATAAAAACCATTACACCGCTCAGGCCTGCCACCACGCCATCAACCAATAAATTGGTTAAAGGGCCGGCAGGTAACCAATGGTGCAGGTTTGATTGCAGCCATACAAAACCATCGGATATCAAACCCATAGGGTATGCCGACCAGGCAAAAATAGCCTGGAACATAAACAGCAGTATCCCCAGGAATATTACAAAGCCTAATACCCGGTGAGTTAAAACCTTATCAATGCGGTTGCTCAGGGTTTCGTCTTCGGCGGTTATTTTTTGGGTTACGGTATCGTAAAGCAGATCGTTAATAAAACTATAGCGGGCAATGGTTTCGGCGCCTTGCGCTTTTTGCGAGTGGAAATTAAATTCGCCCTCCAACTCCTTGATACGTGAGTTTTGGGCAGGTGATAAGAAAGTAAGCGTCTCATGCTGATGGGCAAGCTGTAGCGCGAAATAGTCATTATCAATCCCCATCTCCTGTTTGATGCTGCCGATGAGCTGCGGCGCAAGGGCTTGTACATCAATACTCTCCTGCTGTAAAGCAATTTTGTTGGCAAAGCTGATGGCTTGTTTTAACTGATCGATACCCTCGGTTTTACGGGCGGATATGGGTATAACGGGTACGCCAAGTTTGGCAGCAAAAGCATCCACATCAATAGCAATGTCGGCTTTTTTGGCCATATCCATCATATTGAGCGCCACAATAACGGGTATTTTTAAATCGGCTACCTGAGTGTACAGCAGCAGGTTACGTTTAAGGTTGGTAGCATCGAGGATGACGATGACCAGATCGGGCCGCAGGTCGTTATTTTGATCGGCCAGTACGGAGAACACGATGGATTCGTCGCGGCTTTTGGGGTAAAGGCTGTAGGTGCCAGGCAGGTCGATAACCTCGGCCGTGCGGCCATCGGGCAAACTGCAATAGCCTACTTTTTTATCGATAGTAACACCCGGAAAATTGCCTATTTTTTGATTAAGACCCGTGAGCACATTAAACAGGGTTGATTTGCCTGTATTTGGATTGCCGGTGAGGGCTATGCGGAGGTCGGTTTTCACGCTTAAATAAACACTACAACAAAACTATGGTTGAGGCTTCGCGTTTGCGTAAACTTAGCTGGTAACCGGCTACGTTTATGGCTATTGGGTCGCCAAGAGGCGCTATGCGTTCAACCCGCACTTCTTCGCCGGGCAAACAACCCATTTCCATTAATTTTACCGACATTTCCAGATCTGTAAACTCTTTAACGGTACCTTTTTCGCCTACTTTAAGTTGTGATAGCCTCATGTGTATCTGTCTAAAAAACTGTTCAAATGTAAAGCTTATTTAAATTAAATCCAAATAAGAGCGGACCGCTGATTAAAATGATTTAGTGATTACACTGATTTTATTTTTTGTGGTTTACCTAAGTTTTGTTGGAGCGATTGAACATAGGAACATTATTTTTTAGCGGGTATTGTTTGATTAAAATGGGGGCAATCACATTTTTTGTGAAAAAGTCCGCACGAGCTTAGTACGGTTGATAAACCGATGATCAGGAGGAGTTTTGTTTTATTGTTCATTTGAAACTAAGGATCGATATATGTACTATATACATTAACGTAAAGCAGGCAATAATCGCATAACATGAACTGGTTTATATACTGGTTTTAGGCTTGCCGGCCCAAATGATCACCAAAACACCAAATAAGCCCATGGATGCACCTACGGTATCGGCAAACAGATCGTTCCACTCGCCGCTGCGCCAGGTAAATACGTAGGCCTGCAGTAGCTCAATAATGCCGCCATACGCTATGGCAAGTAACAAAAAAAACAGGCTTTGCAGATAGCTTAAGCGGTATTGGGCGTTAACCCGCAGCGGCCCTGCGCAGAGCAATACTGTTAAAACGAAAAATAAACCGCAATGCACCAGTTTATCAAAACCGGCAAAAAACATGGGCGAATTACCGACGCCGCCCAATTTAATGGTGCATAAAATAAAAATAAAAAGGGCCCACAGTAAAGTAAGGCCCTGATATTTTAATGTGTGCCGCATTTTATGCGCCAACTAATGCTTTATAAGCATCGGCTGTTAAAAGTTTATCTATATCGCCTGCATTGGCAATGGTCACTTTTACCATCCATCCGTCGCCATAAGGGTCGCTGTTAACCAGTTCGGGCTGGCTGTCAAGCAATGGATTGATCTCCAAAACTTCGCCTGTTACCGGCATAAACAGGTCGGATACGGTTTTAACTGCTTCAACTGTACCAAAAACGTCATCGGCACCAACCACTTTACCAACCGAAGGGATGTCGATGTATACGATATCGCCCAGTTCGCGCTGTGCAAATTCGGTAATGCCAACTGTAGCTGAGCTGCCCTCAACCCTGATCCATTCGTGGTCTTTAGTGTATTTTAGTTCTGCCGGAAAATTCATGTTGTTGATTTTTATAGTGTCAAAAATAGTAAAACTTTAAGTTATGGCAATACGGCGCAAAGTTTATATTTTATCAGCGGTATCTCCCGATATGCTGGATAAAATGTTATTTGTTGTGGAACAAAAACCATGGCGATATTTTATTGTTTATTAATTAAACAAACCATAAAAAATCTGCAATATGAAAAAGTTAAGTTTTGTAATGATAGCAGCCGCGGCTGTGTTATCGCTGCAAGCCTGCCATGGCAATAAGGACAGCAAAGGCGAAGCCGATAGCATTAACAATGCCAAAGATGTTACCAAAGGCGATTCGTTGAAAAAAGACACCACCAAAATGGCAATGACCGTTGAGAGCGGCGACGCCAAATTTGCTACCGAAGCTGCAAACGGTGGTATGGCCGAGGTAATGATGGGCAAACTGGCACAGGAGCGTGGCGTTAGCCAAAAAGTTAAAGATTTTGGCGCCATGATGGTGAAAGACCACGGTAAAGCAAATGATGAGTTGGTGGCATTAGCTAAAAGTAAAAATATTACGTTACCCGCTGTTATTGATGCCGATGCACAGGGCCATTATGACGACCTGAACAAGAAGACCGGAAGCGATTTTGATAAGGCTTATGTGGATATGATGGTTGATGGCCATAAAAAGACACAGGCGCTGATGGAAGACGCGGTTAAAAACTGTAAAGACCCCGACCTGAAAGCATTTGCCATAAAAATGATACCAGCCGTTAAGGCACACCTTGCCACGGCAGAAGCGATTGCCAAAACGTTGAAAAAATAAGCGTTTACAGCCGCCAATATTTAGGAAGCCTAATGGCTCTGAAAAGGGTTATCAGGCTTTTTTATTTGCTTAAAAATGCGTATATTTAACGTTGAAGTAAACACGAATTGCCACAAATGAGAGCGAATTACACGAATGAAAAATACCCATATTTACCCACGGGGTTTGAGCTGGAAGCGCGAAGCTAAAAGCAGGGAGCAAAAAAGTTAATCTTAAATACCGAAGAATACCGATGTCCTGAGGGCGTTAGCGCAAAAAAAATAATACCTAATAACTCCATAACAAATAACTTTCCAACATTCAAGCCTTAAAACAACCCCCAAACAAAATTGTAATTTACACAGCCCTGACGCGTTTTATTTGGATAGCCCAAAAAATATGTAAGTTTGTATTTTAAATTAGTGCAATGGAATTTATTGAATTTATAATAGTTGCCGGTTTTGTACTTTATTTGGTGCGGGTGCTTCTGCGCCTGCTGCTGCCGATGATTTTTCAAGGATTGGTCAATAAAGCACAACAAGGCCAGGGCCAGCAACGCTCCTATCAGCAATCAACCAGGGCCGATGGCCGCGTACGGGTGGATTACGCCCCCAAGACCAAAAGCCAGATACCCGACTCGGAAGGCGATTTTATTGATTACGAGGAGATCAAATAATGGAGCTCCCCGAAGAAGTTTATAAGCGCAGGCATTACGGTACCCCGCAGTCCTTCTTCATCATCATTACCAACTATATTGTACTGGCACTGGCCATGCAGTTTTTTGTGGGCTGCACCATCAGTTGGTGGTTTTGGCTAACCCTTGGCCTTCTTGCTGCTTATAATGCCTATAAAATACACCGCGAACGCGAGGAGTATGATAAAGCCCGTATTATTGCCTATGTATTAAGCCTGACGGGGCTGATATTGTTGTTTTTTCTGCTTCGGGGCAGTCTGCAGCACTGTTAAACAGGCAAAGGCAATTATTTATTTCTATTACGGCCTAAATTCCTATTTTTGAATTTCATATATCACACTTAATGAACAATTGGTTTAAACAAAATGGCATTCATTTGGCCATCATCGCATTTTTTTTAGCGGTAAGCTTTGCTTATTTCACACCGGCTTTTCAGGGAAAAGTATTGAACCAGGGCGACGTTTTGCGCGCTACGGCCATGTCGAAAGAAGTTAGCGACTATCGCGCTAAGGACACTACCATACTTTGGACAAACCAATTGTTTGGCGGTATGCCAACCTACCAGATATGGGTGCCCTATGCCAACAACATCACCACTTATGTAGTTAAAGCGTTAAAGGCGACTTTCCCGGTACCTATCGATACGGTTTTGCTGTTGCTGTTAGGTGCCTACCTGTTATTTTGTGTGTTAAAAATAAACCCCTGGCTTGCGGCAGCGGGTGCAATAGCCGTAACATTTTCAACGTACAATATTATCTTATTAGGAGCGGGGCACGCCAACCAGGCGTTTGCCATTGCGTTTTTTGCGCCTATACTGGCGGGCATTATTTTAACCTTACGGGGACGTTATCTGCTTGGCGGTGCTTTAACCGCTTTCTTTTTGGCGATGGAAATACGTGCCAATCACATCCAAATGACCTATTACCTGTTGTTTGCCATTGTAATACTGGTTGGGGTTGAATTGTACAAAGCCATCAAAGCCAAAACCACCAAACCTTTTTTAACCGCCATAGGATACCTTGCGGTAGCTACCGTACTGGCCATGGCTGTAAACGCATCAATGCTCTGGAGCACTTACGAATATGGTAAAGAAACCAACCGGGGCAAATCAAACCTGAGCAGCTCTACTGTCACTGCGCCAAGCGACGGCTTGAGCCACGACTATGCGTTTCAATGGAGCCAGGGTGTGGGCGAGTGCTTTACTTTTTTGGTGCCAAACTTGTATGGCAGCGGTGGTGATGACGCTATTGGCGCCGACTCGAAAAGCGTACAGGCTTTAAGCGGGCTTAACGTTGACCCAGGTCAAATTCAAAAATTTGCAAGTTCGGAGACCTACTGGGGTGAAAAGCCCTTTACCGGCGGCCCGGCCTATTTTGGCGCGGTTATCTGCTTCTTGTTTGTTTTAGGCTTGTTGGTGGTGAGGGATAAAATAAAATGGTGGATAGTAGGTACCGTGGTATTGACCATGGTGTTATCGTTCGGTAAAAACTGGCCTTACGTGTCCGACTTTTTCTTTAACCATTTTCCGCTTTATAACAAGTTCCGCACGGTTGACTCTATTTTAGCGGTTACCGGGCTTTGCTTCCCGATACTGGCATTTTTAGCTATCCGCGACATCACGGCAGCTACCGACAGGCAGACTATCCTGAAAAAGGTGTATATCGCCGGGGGTATAACCGGGGGATTGTGTTTGCTGTTCGCGGTGTTGCCCGACATGTTCTTCTCGTTTAAAAAGACCGATCATCAAGGCTTTATTGACGGGCTTACCCAACAATTTGGTGGTAACAGCTCGGTTGCTAATTCGTTTGCCGCAGGTTTAGTGCAGGACAGGATCTCTCTCGCCAAAGCCGACGCATGGCGGTCGCTTTTATTTGTAGCGCTGGCATTTGGCATAGTATGGGCATTTGTTAAACAAAAAGTGAATGTTACCGTCTTGTCATTTGCCTTGCTGGCTTTTACACTGGTTGATCTTTGGGGCGTTGACAAACGCTACGTGAAAGATGACAGCTTTGGTGCCAAAGAAGATATGCAAACCCCGCAACCGCGCGATGTTGACAAGCTGATCTTACGCGACCCTGACCCCGACTACCGCGTGTTTGATATGACAGCCCGATCGGGCGACCCGTTTGGCGATGAGTTTGCCTCATTCTTTTACAAATCGGTAGGTGGTTACCACGCAGCTAAATTGAAACGCTTTGCCGAGTTGATTGAACATCAGTTTAACGGCAGCATTAACCAGGACGTGCTGGATATGCTGAACACCAAATACATCATCACCGCCGACCCTAAAACGCAGACCGTAAGTATGCACCACAACCCAACCGTATGCGGTAATGCCTGGTTTGTTAGAAGCGTACGGTTTGCCGACAATGCCGACGCCGAAATGAAGGCCATCAGCAGCTTTAACCCTAAAGCCGAGGCAATAGTGGATAAACAATATACCAGCGTAATTGATGAAAAGCAAACCGGCCTTGATACAGCGGGTACCATTAAACTGGTAAGCTATAACCCCGACCACATGGTTTATCAAAGCGGATCGGTAACGCCGCAGGTGGCTGTATTTTCGGAGATATACTACAAAGAGGGCTGGAAGATGTACATTGATGATGTAGAGAAACCATACTTCCGTGCCGACTGGTTATTACGTGCCGCGCAAGTACCGGTAGGTAACCACAAGATAGAGTTTATCTTCCACCCTACATCATACTACACCGGCGAAAAGATATCGCTTGCAGGCTCGGTACTATTGGTGCTTGCCCTGGGTGGCGCTTTTTTTATCGAAAACAAAAAGAAACCTGCAGCGCCCGCAAAAAAGGTATAATCCAAAAGCTATAAAACAACCAGCCCGGTAGCCTCGAACATCAAAGGTTGCCGGGCTGGTTGTTTCCGACCATCGTGCTTTTGGTGCGGCGTTGTATCGCCGGCATAGTGCTGCATATCATCGGCCACCAGTTGTTTTTGGGCAACGCCTTGTATCATCACCGTGCGGCCACGCAAGTCGGCAGGCAGGTTGATGCCGTAATTCTTAAAATGCACGTTGATGATGTGGCCATTACCGGCATCCATATCAAACCAGCCGCCTTTGGTTTGGGTAACCCGGATGACCTTGCCTTTGATGGTGGTTGATATGCGCACTTTTGTGCCCATAAAGCTTTCCAGTTTGGCGGCGGGCATCATTTGCAGGGTATCTACCTTTTGTCCGTATAACATGCCATGCGGCAACGGGGTATGCTGGGCAAATGAGCGGATGGTTAGCGTCGCGAAAAGCAAAAACAGGTATTTCATTTTAGCGGGTTTATAGTTCAACAAGCAAATGGGAAAATGGTTGGGTAGACGGCATTTTTGATATCGGATTGGGTTGCAACAGGCAATATCTTAACTTTGCACCGTGAGCGAAAAAACCATACTTAAACTGCAATTGCCTACCGACCCGCTTTGGGTTAAAAACGTGGTGGAAAGCAACATTGAAGAAATACTGACCGACCATGCTTATTGCGAGCAAAAGGCCGCCAGCAATGCGATCACCCTCATCATCCAAAACCCCAACTACCCGGACCTGGTGCAAGAGATGGCCCTGTTGGTGCAGGAAGAAATGGACCATTTTAAGCGTGTACACGATATCATTATAGCCCGCGGTTACCAATTGGGCAAAGAACGTAAGGATGATTATGTGGGCGAGCTATACAAATTCATCAAACCCGGCGGTGCACGCCACACCCAGATGATAGACCGCCTGCTGTTCTCGGCCATGATAGAGGCCCGTAGCTGCGAACGCTTCAAGGTACTATCCGAAAACATAAACGATGCTGAACTGGCCACCTTTTACCATGAGCTGATGATCAGCGAAGCCACACACTATACCATGTTTTTACGCCTAGCCAAAAAGTATGCCGGTGCTATTGATGTAGATGCACGCTGGAAGGAGTTTTTAGCTTACGAAGCCAATGTGGTTAAGAATTATGGGAAGCGTGAAACGATACACGGGTAAATAAGTCAGGGAGTTTTGAGTCTATAGCCCAGAGCCTTTTTTGAGTTCCGGCTCATGACTCCGGGCTCAAGACTCAGGACTAACGCACAACCCCCACCACATTCCGCAGGTAATTATCCACAGTCCCCCGGTCTATCACATCGCTCACGAGGCCAATGTACATATCGGGGCGCACAATGAGGGTTTTGCGCTGGTCGGCCGTGATCTCAAAGGCATCAAATACCTGCCGGTTTTTGTTGCTTGGCGGCAGGTAAAAAAAGTTGAGCGTTTGCGGGTAGTATTGGTTTATCCAGCGGGCCCAGGTAAATAGCTCGGTTTCGGGCACATAACCCATCGCGATAAGCGTAAAGCCGGGCTTGGCGCACCATTGGTGCAGGTCGGTCTCTTCGTGCGTTTTTTCATCGTATACTTTGAGGTAAGGCAAACGGTCGCCGGCTTTTATTTTGGCCGCGTGGCTTAAATGCAGGTTGAGTTTGCTATCGCGATAGCTTATGCCGGTTTGCGATATGATGCTGAATAACTTCTCCTTAATCGTTTCATTATTCCACATCATTTTGAGCATACCCGGCATTATCCATCGTTTAAAAAAGCCCACCAGCGGGTTGCCCGACATGGCTATGTTAAATGCTTTGTCGGTAGTCTTAAGCAAGGCTTTTGCAACCGGCATCCGTTCATCCACATAACTTTCCAATACAGCTTCGGTGGTTTGTTTATTGACCACGGCAGCCAGTTTCCAGGCCAGGTTATAAGCATCCTGCAAACCGGTGTTCATGCCCTGCCCGCCAACCGGCGAGTGTATGTGCGCGGCATCGCCCACCAAAAAGCACCGGCCCGACCGGAATTTATCAGCCATGCGGTGGTGCAATTTGTACGTGGTAAACCAATGGCTTTTGGTTACCTGCTGCTCTTTACCGGTAACCTGTTTAAGCCAGGGCAACACATCGTCAAGCGTAACTTCTTTACCCTCAACATCAGGCGGAATGTTACCAATGATGCGGAAACGGTTAGGCTCGGGCAGCGGGAAAAACCCGGTAAAACTGTCGGGCGATAAATGGATATTCATGTAATCGGTCGGCTCGCCCGCTAACTCCACATCGGCCAGGTAAAAATAGTGCGGGTAAGTATCGCCGTTAAAGGCAATGTTCAATTGCTTGCGTACCGTACTATGTGCTCCATCGGCGCCGATAAGCCAATCGGTGGTTAATTGATATTCCTCGCCGTTGCCTTGTACCAGGGTAACGGTAACCTTATCGGTTTGTTGTTCTATATTTTTAAGGCTCGTATCCCAATAAACCGGGCAGCAGTTTTGGGTAAGGTAATCGAGCAATACACGCTCATTTTTATATTGCGGATAAAGGAACACATACGGGTATGGGGTTTTGCCCTGCCCTATCTCGCCTATTGGCAGGGTTGCCAGTTGTTTTTCTTTCTGATTAAAAATGAGCCCTTGTGCCTGTTTCCCGCCGGATATGACCTGGTCGATGATACCCAGCTGCCGGTAAATTTCGAGCGAGCGGGCCTGTACTACTATAGCATTTGAATGCGACGTTATGCCCTGTTTGCTGTCAATGATAACCGGCTGTATACCATTGCGGATCAATTGCGCGGCCATCATCAGGCCCGATGGGCCGGCGCCGACAATCAATACGGGAGTATGTTTTTCAGCAATTTTCATTGGTGGAATAACAAAAAAATGGTTGGTTTTTTATGCAGATCGGGTATTTGTTTTTTCCAGTCGGCAACTGTTTGGGTTTTCACCATCTCCTCGTCGCTACTCAGGTTACAAGCAATACACAGTCGCGTTTTAGGGTTACAGGTGCGTAATATCTCTTCAACTATCTGGTTATTGCGAAAGGGCGTTTCAATAAACAACTGCGTTTGGTTCAAACGCTCGGCATAGCCTTCCAGTTCTTTTATCCGCTTGGCGCGAAGTACTTTATCAATCGGCAAATAGCCATGAAAAGTAAAGCTTTGCCCGTTAAAGCCCGATGCCATCAGCGCAAGCAAAATAGAGCTTGGCCCCACTAATGGCACAACTTTAATGCCGCGTTTATGGGCTTCGGCTACAATATCGGCGCCGGGGTCGGCAATGCCGGGGCAACCGGCCTCGCTCATTAAACCAACTGCTTTGCCGCTTTCTAATCCTACAAAAAACTGACCTAAACCACTTTCGCGGTTGTGCTTACCATAGTCGTGGATCACCAGCTCGCTTTGTGGGGTGCGCAACCCGGCTTCTTTTAAAAAGCGGCGGGCGGTTTTTTCGTTCTCTACAATATACTCGTTTATCTGGTTGATCGTTTCAACCAAATATGGCGTGTGCGATTTTGCCGCGGCGTTATCGGCAAGGGGTACAGGAATGAGGTAGAGTGTCCCTTTAGGCATGTTGCAAAAGTCAATCTTTTTTTTCGTAATTTAATCTCCCGGAAAGGAAATCAACTATGAAAGGATTAGGTATCAACTGGTTTATTGAAGGCAGGATCGATTTTGAACACAAAAAGTATGTGCTGCTGGATTACCTGCAGGAAATTAACCGCCACTTTGATAAAAGCCGGCTTTACCCCAATCTTACCGACCTGATATTCCATTACAATAACCTGATGAGTTTTAAGGAGAATAAAAGCTCGCTGCAGCAAGCCTTCCCGCAAAGGCTAACACAAGTAGAAATTGTGGCGCTTAAGCTGACCTACCAAAAAATTGTGCAGGATGACGACTCGCTGAAAGAGATAGAGCAGATCATCGCTTACGCGATGAACCAAATAGACCCGGCCATTAAAACAGGTAAGGAAATTTATGATTTTGTGGAGCGGCACCTCAACATAGAAACCGTAGGGGTGATCCCGCTGATACCCTACCACGGCTATTTTTCGTTACGGAACGGGCACGAGAACGGCCAAATGGTTTACGAATACCAGATCACACTTTTTGAAGGCAAAGACGACAAATACCGGGGCATTAACACCCGCTTTGTTGATGTTTACGAACGCAGCATCATCAATACCCCCGAAGCCATAAAAAGCGACCTCATTTACCGTTACAAGCACCTGCCTAACCCGGCGGTATACCATTTGGAAAGCGATATCACCTTTCCGCTGGAGCAAACTTTGCTGCCGGTAGCCAAAAAGAGTTTGGTAAAGTATATATCGAAAGTGGCGTAGTTTAGTCCATAGCTGATAGTCCATAGACCATAGTTTTTATGTCCTTTCTATGGACTATCGACCATGGACTATGGACTTCTCAATTTAAAAGATCACTTTCCCCATCGCGGTTACCAGTGATGTAATGCGCACGGCGTCGAAAATACGTTCTTCGGTAATACCCATTTGGATCAGTGAGTTTTCGTGCGCGTTTACACACATTTCGCAACCGTTAACGGCAGATACGGCCAGGCTCATCAATTCAAAAAACTCTTTCCCGGTAACGGGTTTCATCATGATCTGCATGCGGATACGGGCAGGTATCTGGGTGTATTTTTCCTTCTGTGTAAAATGGCGAAAGCGGTAAAATATGTTATTTGATGCCAGTAACGATGCACAAGCGGCGGCCTCGGCAATATCAGCATCGGTAGCGCCTTGCTCAGCAGCGTATTTGGTAAAATATCCCGTTAGCGGTTTATTGTTGTTATTGATAGCCGTGGTTAAACCCAGCAAAGCACACTCTTTGGTGCTCAGTTTTTCGGAAGTTAACGTGCTGGCAAAATTCAGTTTTAAGTCGCGAAGGTAGCGTGATTCGCCTTTTTCTAAAAGGGTCAGGCTTTCGGTGCGGTAGGCAGTATCCAGCTCAAGGCTTTGCAATATTTCGGAGATGATCTCGGTTGATTCGTTCATGTTTGGTTATTTGTTATTGGGTTACTGAGTTATTAAGTTATTGCAAATAAAAAATAGTTAACCGGGATGGCTATCCACAGCTAACTATTTCTCTTAATAACCAGTAACAATTAACTTAGTAACTAAGGTTACACGGTCAAAGTTTCCTGGCCTTTTTCCCAGTTGCAAGGGCAAAGTTCGTCGGTTTGTAAACCGTCCAGTACGCGTAAAACTTCCTTAACGTTACGGCCAACGCTCAGGTCGTTAACGCTAACCCAGCGGATGATGCCTTGCGGATCAACAATAAATGTAGCGCGGTAAGCTATCTTTTCGTTAGGCTCCAAAATACCCAGGTCCTCGGCTAATGATTTGGAGGTGTCGGCCAGCATCGGGAATTTCAGGTCGCGCAGGTCGGCGTGGTCCCTTCTCCAGGCTGCATGTACAAATTCGCTATCGGTCGACGCGCCGATCAAACGGGCGTCACGGTCACGGAACTCGCCAAAATTCTTGTTAAACTCAGCAATTTCGGTAGGGCAAACAAAGGTAAAATCCTTTGGCCACCAAAACATCACGGTCCACACGTTATCGTCGTTCACCAGGTAATCCGACGTTAATGTTTCAAACTCTTTACCTTTTTCAATACTAACTACCGCTGTTTTAGTAAATGATGGAAATTTTTGTCCTATAGTTAACATATTTGCAATTATTTTTATTTTTTATTGATACAAATATAGACAATTGGGACTACAGGCTCAATTTTAATAATTGATAGGGTATAGATTTTTTTGATACCGGATGTTGGAATGTTTGAATGTTGTAAGGCTGAGAAGTTATTAGTTATTAGGTTACTGGGTTATTTAGTTATTGCTGTTGTAACTTTTCGCTTCGGGCTTCAAGCTTAGCGCTTCCAGCCTATCCAGCCATTAAGTTATTGACCAAAAGCTGGTTGCGGGTAGGTTTTGGCGGATATTATCCGTACCTTTGCGGCAAATGAAAAAAATAGTAGATTATCGTAAGCTTTTAGGTACAACCGAAGCAAGTACATTGAACGAACTCCGGTCGGTATATAAAAGTTTAATGAAGACCTGGCACCCCGACCGTTTTCACGATAACCATGAGCAAAAGCTGGAAGCCGAAGAAAAAAGCAAGCATATTATTGAGGCTTACCACTTTTTGGTGAGCATAGCCCCCGAAACCCGCGAGCATACTTTAGCCGAATATACCGCCACAACAACCAACTCGAACATTGCGGATTTTGATTACCAGAAACAGGTACTCACTATTAAGTTTTTAGACGGTGCCGAGTACGAGTATTTCAATGTACCCCGCAATATGTATATCAAATTGGTTAATGCCGATTCGCCGGGCCGTTTTGCCCGCAGGCATATTTTTACCGAGTTTATTTACCGAAGCACCAGTAAGCTGGTAGCTAATTAGGAGCGGGAAGGAGGGGGCGAGAAGCAGGAAGCAAGACATAAACGATTGTCATCTCGAACGATAGTGAGAGATCTTCTGCTTCAAGCTCGTCTACTGCATACCGGTCTACGGCAGAAGATTTCTCAGTCGTCCCTCCTTCGAAATGACAATTGAAAGTATATTTCTTTACCTTGCACCATGGATCTTAAAATTCAAAACAAGGTAGCCCTGGTGTTAGCTGCGAGCAAAGGTCTGGGCAAAGCAATTGCCACTACTTTAGCAGCCGAGGGCGCCAATGTGGTCATCGGTTCGCGTAACCAACAGGAGTTGGATACTACTGCTGACGAGATACGCAAAACGGCAAAAGGCAAAGTGATAGCCATTGCTGTCGATGTAAACAAGCCCGAGCAACTGGAGCGCATCGTAGCTGAAACCGTTAAAGCCTTTGGCCGGTTAGACATTTTGGTAAACAACGCCGGCGGACCGCCGTTTAACAAATTTGAAACTTTTAGCGATGAGCAATGGCAGGCCGCGTTCGACCAGAACCTGATGAGCTTTGTGCGTGCCAGCCGTTTGGCAGTGCCGCATATGCGTGCCGCGGGTGGCGGCAGGATAGTCAATATCATTAGTGCATCGGTAAAATATGTGATGGCCAATTCGGTGCTCTCCACCAGTATGCGTATGGGCGTGGTGGGTATGGCCAAACTGCTGGCCGATGAACTTGGCCCGGATAACATTACCGTGAACAATGTTGCACCCGGTCTCGTATTAACCGGCCGCATTAAAGAAACTATGCCCCAGGGCGATAACTTTGAGGCCGCGTTGAAAGAAAAAAGCCAAACTATCCCTTTGCGCCGCATCGGCAAACCCGAAGAACTGGCCGCATTGGTGGCCTTTTTAGCCTCCGAACCGGCAGCTTATATTACGGGGACTACCATACAGATCGATGGGGGGGCTAACAGAGGGATATTTTAATCAATTTCGTCGTGCTCTGGCATCTGTCAAGATAAGTCGCACAAAAAAAGCCCTGTTTAGTGCTAAACAGGGCTTTGACATTTTATAAGCGTGTGCTTACAACTTACGTTTTACCTCTACGTTTTCGTAAGCTTCAACTATATCGCCAACCTCAATGTTGTTAAAGTTTTGGATGTTTAAACCGCACTCATAACCGGTGGCAACTTCTTTAACATCGTCTTTAAAGCGTTTTAACGAGGCCAGTTCGCCGGTGTAGATCACCACGCCTTCGCGGATGATGCGGATCTTGCTGTTACGGGTAATTTTACCATCTAACACCATACAACCTGCGATTGTACCCACCTTGCTGATCTTGAAGGTTTCGCGTATCTCCACGTTGGCCACAATTTTCTCTTCAAATGTCGGCGCAAGCATACCTTCCATCGCGGCTTTGATCTCGTTGATGGCATCGTAAATGATGGAGTACAAGCGGATATCGATCTGCTCCTGCTCGGCCAGTTTACGGGCACTGCCCGACGGGCGTACCTGGAAACCGATAATGATGGCATCAGAGGCCGAAGCCAGCAATACATCCGATTCGGAGATCTGCCCAACTGCTTTGGATATAATGTTCACCTGGATCTGATCGGTAGATAGTTTCAATAATGAATCTGATAAGGCTTCGATCGAACCATCCACGTCACCTTTAACAATAATGTTAAGCTCTTTAAAGTTACCTATCGCCAAACGACGGCCGATCTCATCGAGCGTGATGTGTTTCTGGGTACGTAAGCCCTGCTCGCGTTGTAACTGCAAACGTTTGTTGGCAATTTCGCGTGCTTCGGGTTCGCTTTCTAAAGCATTAAACTTATCGCCCGCGGTAGGTGCGCCCTGCATACCCAACACCTGTACCGGTGTTGAAGGCCCTGCCGACTCAACCCTTTGGCCGCGCTCGTTAGTTAGGGCTTTAACACGGCCGCTATAGCAACCGGCTAAAATTGGATCACCAACTTTTAGGGTACCGGCCTGTACTAAAACGGTGGTTACAATACCACGGCCCTTGTCTAAAGCAGCCTCGATAACCGTACCTACGGCACGTTTGTTCGGGTTGGCTTTTAGCTCCAATAATTCCGCTTCTAACAATACTTTTTCTAAAAGCAGTTCGATATTTAAACCTGTTTTGGCTGATATTTCCTGGGTCTGGTATTTACCGCCCCATTCTTCAACCAAAATGTTCATACCCGAAAGTTGTTCGCGTATCTTATCGGCGTTAGCGCCAGGCCTGTCAATTTTGTTGAAGGCAAATATGATAGGTGCACCGGCAGCCTGGGCGTGGTTTATGGCCTCGCGGGTTTGCGGCATCACGCTATCATCAGCAGCGATAACGATAATTACAATATCGGTTACCTGGGCACCACGTGCACGCATGGCGGTAAAGGCCTCGTGGCCCGGTGTATCCAGGAAGGTTATTTTTTGATTGTCTTTCAACTTAACCTCGTAAGCACCAATGTGCTGGGTTATACCACCGGCTTCGCCGCCGATAACGTTGGTTTTGCGGATAAAATCGAGCAAAGATGTTTTACCGTGGTCAACGTGGCCCATGATGGTTACGATAGGCGCACGGGTGATCAGGTCTTCCGGTTCATCCGGTTCGTCAAGGTTGCCCTCTTCGTCCTGCGGTTTAACAAACTCTACTTCGTAACCAAACTCCTCGGCAACTATACTTAAAGTTTCGGCATCCAAACGCTGATTGATGGATACAAACATACCCAGGCTCATACAGGTGGAGATGATCTGCGTAACGGGTACATCCATCATGGATGCCAGCTCGTTAGCGGTTACAAATTCGGTTACTTTTAAAACCTTTGATTGTAACTCCTGCTCTAAAGCGTCCTGCTCTGAGGCCGCGGCAACATCATCACGTTTTTGACGGCGGAACTTGGCCCGCTGTGCAAATTTACCCGATTTACCGGCACCGCTTAAACGGGCAAGTGTTGCTTTGATCTGATCTTGTATCTCTTTTTCTGACGGTTCTTCTTTACTGCCGCCGGCCGATGTTGGCTGCTGCGCCTTGTTCCTGAAATCGGGGCGCGAAATAGTGCTGCCACCTTTTTTAAACTCGGGACGGGCACCGCCTTGTTGTGGTGCTCCTGGTGTGCCAGGAGTTTGCTGGCCCGGCTGGCCACCCTGCGGCCTTTGGCCGGGGGCGTTTTCTTTACGTTTGCGTTTACGCCTTTGGTCGGCAGCGCTTGCCGCACTTGACGACGCGATGGGCTGGTTACGTTTTGGCTCGGTAGGTAATTGAATTTTACCAATAACGTTAGGGCCAGTAAGGCGTGCCGCCTTAGCCCTGATCACATCATCCTCACCTTCTTCGGATTCGGTGTCGGCAGCGGGGGGTTCTTTTTTTGCAACAGGCGCTTCGGTTGCGGTCTCAACAACCGGTTCCGGTTTTTCGGCAACAGGCTCAGCCGGTTTAACAACCGGCTCGGGAGCTGCTTCGGCCTTAACAGGCTCGGGTTTTGTTTCAACCGGCTCCGGTTTCTTTTCGGTACGGGTACCGCCTAAGTTGTTGAGGTCAATTTTACCAACAACCTTAACTCCCGGCAGTCCTGCTTCTTCGCGCTCTTCGGCTACCGGCTCTTGCTTTGGTTTTTCAACCGGGGCTGGCGGCGGCGTTGGGGCCGAGTGTACGGGCGGCGGGGTATAGGTGTGCAGGTTTTTAACTAATATCTCTTCGTGCTCAAAATCCTTGGCACGGGGGTGATGTTGTTCTGGTTTTTCGGGCAAGCCTGTCTCTTCGCGACGGATCTTTCCGATGCTGATCTGTTTGGCTTCCTCTTTAATGATCTTGTCAACCTGAAATTCTTTCAGGAGCGCATCGTACATTTCACCTTCGATCTTAGCGTTAGGCTGCTTTTCAATTTTGTAACCTTTTGACGCTAAAAAGTCGACAATGGTACCTGTACCAATGTTTAGTTCTTTTGCTGCCTTAAATAATTTTATCGATTTGTCGTCTGACATTTAATATTTGTTATCCGATTTTTTTTGCAAAAATACGTTTTTAATTTGGTTATTCTGTTTTTACTCAAATTCGGCCTGTAAAATGGAGAGTACTTCTTTAATGGTTTCTTCTTCCAGGTCAGTCCGTTTTACCAGTTCGCCAACGCTTAATGCCAGTACCGATTTTGCCGTATCTAAACCAATACGTTTAAATTCGTCCAGTATCCAGCCATCAATTTCGTCAGAAAATTCTTCGATGTCCACATCCTCTTCCTGCTCATCAGCTTCACGGTAAACATCAATTTCGTAACCTGTCAATTTTCCTGCCAGTTTAATGTTGTGGCCACCACGACCGATAGCTAACGATACCTGATCGGGTTTTAAGTAAACTGCTGCCGTTTTTTTCTCGTCATCTAATTTGATAGAAGTGATCTTAGCCGGCGATAAAGCACGTTGTATGTACAGTTGCAGGTTGTTGGTAAAGTTAATTACGTCGATGTTCTCGTTCTTTAACTCGCGAACGATACCGTGTATACGTGAACCTTTCATACCCACGCAGGCACCAACCGGATCGATACGGTCATCGTACGATTCAACAGCTACCTTGGCACGCTCGCCCGGCTCGCGAACGATCTTTTTAATGGTGATCAGACCGTCAAATATTTCAGGCACTTCCATCTCGAACAAACGTTGTAAAAACTCGGGCGCTGTACGCGAGATGATAATTTTAGGGTTGCTGTTCAGCATATCCACCTTGTGCACTATCGCCCTAACGCTGTCGCCTTTTTTAAAGTAATCGGCAGGTATCTGCTCGGTTTTTGGCAATAAAAGCTCGTTGCCTTCGTCATCCAAAACCAGAGTTTCTTTTTTCCAAACCTGGTAAACTTCGCCTGTTACTATCTCGCCTACGCGGTCTTTATATTTTTTGTAGATCTCGTCTTTTTCAAGCTCCAATATTTTGGACACCAAAGTTTGGCGGGCCGCTAAAATAGCACGACGGCCAAAGCTTTCTAACGTGATCTGCTCAATGTACTCGTCGCCAACTTCCAGATCAGGGTCGATTGCCTGAGCTTCGGCCAGTTCAATTTCCAGGTCGTCATCCTCGCTAAAACCGTCTTCCATTACCACACGTGTGCGCCAAATTTCCAAGTCACCGTTGTCGGTGTTAACGATAACGTCGCAATTTTCGTCGTTACCGTATTTTTTGCGGATCATGCTTCTGAAAACGTCTTCCAGCACACTCATCATTGTCGGACGGTCAATGTTTTTGAAGTCCTTAAATTCCTGAAAGGAATCGATCAAATTAATATTGCTCATTGCTTTACTTGAATGATATTAAAACTTTGGTTTCTGTTATCTCGCTCAAAGGCACCGCGCTTTCTACAGCTTCGGCCTTTTTTCCTTTTTCGCCTTTTATGTTCTCTTGTATAGTTATCGTGTCGTCTTGTATGCCCAATAATTTGCCCTGGCGTTTTTTGCCGTCGGTCATCTTCAATTCGACGTCGCGGCCAATGTTTTTGGTGTATTGCCTGGTGAGCGTAAGCGGGGCATCAATACCCGGCGATGATACCTCCAGGTTATAAGCCTCGGCTATGGTTTCTTCCTCTTCCAGCTTAAAGCCAACAAAACGGCTTATGGCCGCGCAATCGGCAATGCCGATGCCTTTTTCGCCATCGACCAGGATGACCAACTTGCGGTTAGGCATCATTTTAACATCAACCAAAAACAGGTCGGGCCGGTCGGCTATCTTCTCCTCCACCAGCATGGCAACCCGTTGTTCAATCTTTTTTTCGGACATTTATTTTAGCAAAATAAAAGAGGGGACTATTGTCCCCTCCGCTGTATTCGTAAATAATGATGCAAATATAGTGATTTTTATTTGAATGTCAAGAGGGACAATGATTTCGGAATTCGGAGGTGGGATTTCGGATTTAGAAAGGTGAGGCGAAATTATCAGCTCAAGGTTTGTAGGGTTTGTGGTATTTCTCGTTTACAGTTTGCTTGGTATTTATTTTGCCGGTATTGGCAATTACTGTTTTAAATACTGCTGAATCTATTATGGATGGCTTTTTTAGGGAATCGGCAAAATCCGAGATATTGATCTGTATATTGGTAACAATGTTTTTATTTAAGTAGGAATAATTACGCGCTTCGTATTGTGTGAGCGAATCTCCAATGGTTTCGGGACCACCCTGCATTCCGCCGGCAATATTGAAAGCGTTTACCACTGCATTATTTTTATCCAGAAGGATCATTTTTAACGCGTCATAATCGTCGCCGCTAACCTGAACAATGATTGGCTGAAGGTCGCCGATCTTATCTTGCTTGGCTATAAAATACGCCCCCATCAAATCCCTGACGTAATCACTATTCACATCTGCTTCTTTTTTCATGGATGCGGCAAGCAGTTTTACTTTTTGTGCTTTTGACAATTCCACAAAGACCACCTTGTGAGTTGAGTCGGCATAAAGTTTGCCATCCTGATATTTAAATTTACTTGCTAATAAGGTGTTGTTTATATTTTTGAAAGCAAAGTTTTTATCGGCAAGTAAACCCGTATCGCCAGTTAGCAAGCTGTCTTTTTGTTGGTTGTCTTTTTTATCGCCAGAGCAGCCCGAAAATATAAATCCATATACGATGAGGAGTATAAAGCTTAACTGTTTCATATGTCATAAAGATAGCCAAAACAGCTAAATTATCACAAGTAAAAACATCCGGCAATTTAGGGCCTGGTCGGTATTATCACCTATTGCATCTATCCCCAAAAATGCTTATATTGTTTCAATTGAAACATAAAACCAATTGCAATTTTGATAATTACACACCAATAATTAATTAAAATATACCCAAGAATACCCAAGTTTTTTGATTTGGGTTTGCGAAAATGGTAATGGTTAGTAGGGTATAACGGCTTGTCGGTGATAACACCAACAAGGGCGCAAACTTACAGGTCGGATATGCAGAGCCGCTCTGTAAGTCGGGGACTGCTTCGTACCCCGCAGTGACGCCTCAAGTACATTCCCGCCTATTTTATTTAAACCCTAAGTAACATAAATCCGAAATTGATCCCGATAGCTATCGGGACGAAATTCGAAATAAAATCGCACTGCCAATTTGACAAACAACCAGGTTTGGAACAAGGCTTGATAGTAAGGTACAGAACAATAGTAAATCAAAAAAACAGATCAATATTATGCAAGAAAAAGGAACGATCTCGATACATACCGAGAACATTTTCCCGATCATCAAAAAGTTTTTATACTCCGACCATGAGATATTTTTGCGCGAGCTGGTATCAAACTCGGTAGATGCTACCCAAAAAATAAAACGCCTGGCCGCTCTTGGTCAGTACAACGGCGAGCTTGGCGACCTGCAGGCTGAGGTGGCTTTTGACGAAAAAGCTAAAACCATTACCATTAGCGATAAGGGCCTGGGCATGACTGCCGACGAGATCAAAAAATATATTAACCAGATCGCCTTTTCGGGCGCTACGGAGTTTGTTGAGAAATTTAAGGACGCCAAAGATGCCAACGAGATCATCGGCCGTTTTGGCTTAGGTTTTTACTCGGCGTTTATGGTGGCCGATCAGGTGGAGATACAAACGCTATCATACCAGGATGGTGCCGAGCCTGCCCGCTGGATATGCGATGGCAGCACCGAATTTGAAATAACCGAGGGCAGCCGTACCACCCGCGGTACCGACATTATTTTGCACGTGAACGAGGAAGGCGAAGAGTTTTTAAGCAAAAGCCGCCTGGAAGAGATACTGAACAAGTATTGCAAGTTCTTGCCTGTACCTATCAAATTCGGCACCGAAACTGAGCGTGAGCCGGATGGCGAGGACGAAGAAGGCAAACCAAAATATACCGAGGTTGAAGTTGACAACATTATCAATAACACCAACCCCATCTGGACCAAAGCGCCTGCCGATCTGATAGACCAGGATTACCTGGATTTTTATAAGGAGCTATATCCGTTCTCGGAAGAACCGCTGTTCTGGATACACCTCAATGTAGATTATCCATTCAACCTGACGGGCGTGTTGTACTTCCCGAAAGTGAAGAACGATTTTGAGATCACTAAAAACAAGATCAAATTATTTAGCCGCCAGGTGTTCATCACCGATGAGGTGAAAGACATTGTACCTGAGTTTTTGATGCTGCTGCATGGTGTGATCGACAGTCCGGATATCCCGCTGAACGTATCGCGCAGCTTTTTACAAGCCGATAGCAACGTTAAAAAGATCAATAGCTATATCACCAAAAAGGTAGCTGATAAATTGGCAGAGCTGTTTAAAACCGACCGTAAATCGTATGAGGAAAAATGGAGCGATATTGGCCTGTTTGTGAAATACGGCATGATAAGCGAAGAGAAGTTTTACGATAAAGCCAAAGACTTTGCCTTGCTGACCAATACCAAAGAGGAGTTTTACACCCTGGAAGAATACAAGGACAAGGTAAAAGACGCGCAAACCAATAAAGATGGCCAGGTGGTTTACCTGTACACCAACGACCCGGCCAAACAGGATACGTTTATCCAATCGGCAAACAAAAAGGGGTATGATGTATTGCTGATGAACTCGCCAATTGATAACCACTTTGTTAGCCAGTTAGAGCAAAAGCTGGAAAAAACATCGGTTAAACGTGTGGATGCGGATGTGATCGACAAATTGATCGTAAAAGGTGATACCCCGGCGCATGTGTTGACCGAAGAACAAACCACCAAGGTTAAAGCGATATTTGAGAAAGCGATAACCAAACCGAATATGAAGGTGGAGATAGAGAGCCTTAGCCCGGATGAATTGCCTGTTACTGTAACCATGGACGAGTTTATGCGCCGCATGAAAGATATGGCAGCTATGGGTGGCGGGATGAGTTTTTATGGCTCGTTGCCGGATAACTACAAGGTGTCTATCAACGGTAACCACAAACTGATCAGCCGGATATTGAACGACGAGAACGAAGAAGAGCAAAGCGCCCTGGCCCGCCAGGCGTTTGATCTGGCTTTGTTATCGCAAGGTATGCTTACCGGTGCTGAGTTGACGGACTTTGTGAATAGGAGCTTTAATTTGATATAAGCCCATTATAGTAATTGTCATTTCGAACGAGGGACGAGAGAGAAATCTTCTGCTCCATACTTGTCTGCAGCAGAAGGTCTCTCACTATCGTTCGAGATGACAATCCTTTTTATACTGTTACATCAACAGCACTTTCCAGGCATCCATTACCCGGCCATTGTCCAGCAAATGTTTGGCTTTTAGATGCAGATGTACCGCGCGGGTATGGTGGTCGCCGAGGGTGGCATCCAACAATTCTTTCATCTCATCGTTTTGGCTAAAGGCCTCCACTTCGTCGTCTGTGGGCAGGGTTTCTACATTGCCTAACTGGCCAAGGTTATTGCCTGTTAACACCGCAGAGTTGCGGATGGCGGCGGGTAAAGCATCAAAACCAATGCCGATGCTGCTGGTTGGTTTGGCTACCCTGAACAGGTTATCGGCGGTTACGCGGCAGTACCAGTCGGCACCCAGGCGGGCTACGTGGTCGATCTTTTCCTGGTCTATCCGGCCGTTCTCATCCAATATGTCCTCGTGCAGGTGTATCAACTTTACTTCGGCTAATATCAGGTTACCCGCACCGGCACCATCGCCTAAAGGTATTACCTGCCTTACCTCGCATTCGAGTTGTACCGGCGCTTCGGCAACGCGGGGCGGACGTATCTGTTGTGAGGGCAGTTCGGTAAACCCGGCCTTTACAAACTCGTTGGTACCTTTGGGGTATTCCACACTGGCCAGCGAGGTTTGCTGCACCATATCGTAATTGACGATATTGATGACCACCTCGGGTACTTCCAATATGTTCTCCAGCGTATGTTTGGTGGTATTACCATTCACCCGCCGCGATGGCGAGAACACACAAATGGGCGGGTTAACGCTAAACACATTGAAATAGCTGAACGGGCTAAGGTTTACATTACCGTCCTTATCAACCGTCGACGCGAAACAAATAGGGCGCGGGGCTACGGCGGCGTTTAGCAGGCCCTGCACCGCCATAGGCGGAATATCGGCGACGTTATAGGTCTTCATTCAAACTTTACAACATTTCAACACCAGCCTTCTTCTGTTCAAGTATAGACCAGTCTGTACGTTCTTTGATGATGGTGTTGCTTAGCAAACCCAGGCCGGTTACTTCCATCTCAACAATGTCTCCGGGTTGTAACCATTGGGTTTGGTAGTTAGGGTCGTTTAGTAGGCCGGTGCCATTCAGTTCTAAAAAGCATCCGGTGCCAACCGTGCCCGAGCCTATTACATCGCCAGGAAGCACATCGCAACCGTATGATGCCCGCTCGATCAGTTCGGCAAAGGTCCAGTCCATATCGGCCATGGAGCCGTTTGAAACTTGTTTGCCGTTAACCCAGCACTTCATTTTGAGGTTGTAGGCATTGCCGGTGTGGCCTTCTTTGGGTTCCACTTTGTATTGCTCCAGCTCGTCGGGGGTAACCAGCCAGGGGCCTATTACGGTCGAAAAATCTTTGCCTTTTGCCGGGCCAAGGTTGAGCAGCATTTCTTCTAATTGAAGGGTGCGGGCGCTCATATCGTTCATCACCATGTAACCGGCAATGTATTCGTCGGCCTCGTGGGCCTTAATGTTGCGGCCTTTTTTGTTGAGTACTATGGCAACTTCCAGTTCAAAGTCGAGCTTGTTAAAATGGTCGGGCATGCAGTTGATATCGCCAGGGCCTTGTATGGAGTTATGGTTGGTAAAATAGAATACTGGGTATTGATCAAACTCTTCGATCATGGCCACTTTACGGTTACGGCGCGCGGCTGCCACGTGCTGACGAAAGGCGTAACCATCGCGGCACGAGGTTGGGTGTGGCACGGGCGCTATGATCTCAAAAAACACTTCCTGACGGGCGGTCATCTGTCCCGACCGGATATCCCTGGCAACGCGTTTGGCATGTTCCATCAGCTCTTCGCCTTCGAACAGGAAGTCGCGCATGTTATCCGGTATCAGCTTGTCGCAGGAGTGAAGGTTATAGATATGCCCGTTTACAAAAACACCCAAATGTTCTTGTCCTTCTGTTTTATAAGAGACTAATTTCATAAAGCTATAATTTGGTTAGTTGGTTATATCAAACTTAGAGAAAATTTAACCGAAATTATACAAGGCTATTGCCGATATTTTGTTTTGTTTGATATGCTTGCATAATAAACTATTTAACGCTAATTTTGTTATACCAATTATGAACGCCGTTAAGTACCAATATCTTAATCAGGAGATCATCTCGCACAACGTCGCAGTTTCTTTTCGCGATGCTATGCTGGCCAAAATTGTGCTGGCCCAGTATTCGCTGTAGGTTGTTTCAAGGTTGAAATGTTGTAAAGTTGAAAGGTTCTTTTCAGCGGACTAGCAACATTCAACTTTCCGTGTTTCAACAACCGAAACATCCCAACATTTAAACCTTACAACATTTCAACTTTAAAACAATAAAGAAATGCCCATATACCACAGATCAGGCAGTATCCCGCATAAGCGGCACACCGTTTTCAGAAAACCGGATGGCGGCCTTTATGCCGAGGAACTGGTTTCGACCGAAGGCTTTTCAAGTCTGTACTCGCTGGTGTATCATTGCCATCCGCCAACGCTGGTCAAAGAGTTAGGCGAGCCGTATTCGGTAGAACCTAAAATAGCACGTGCTAAACACTTAAAGCATACCAGTCTCATCGGGTTTAACGTTAAGCCCGAAGACGATTACCTGCAAAGCCGTAAAGCGGTTTTGGTGAACCAGGACCTGCACATATCGCTGGCCGCGCCTCGCAAAAGCATGACGGACTACTTTTTTAAAAACGCCCAGGCCGACGAGGTGATATTTATCCACGTAGGCACGGGTACGTTAAAAACCGGCTTTGGTAACATCAAATTTGCTTATGGCGATTACCTGGTAGTACCCCGCGGAACCATATACCAAATGGAGTTTGATAGCGAGGATAACCGCCTGTTTATTGTGGAGAGCTTTAGCCCCATACGTCCGCCCAAGCGTTACCGCAACCAATACGGGCAATTGATGGAGCACTCGCCTTATTGCGAACGGGATATCCGCCGCCCCGAAAACCTAAAAACACATGATGAACAAGGCGATTTTAAAATACTCATCAAAAAACAAGGGCTGATCTATCCGTACATCTACGGCACGCACCCTTTCGATTTTATAGGCTGGGATGGCTTTCATTACCCTTGGGCGTTTTCGATACACGATTTTGAACCCATAACCGGGCGTGTGCACCAACCACCGCCGGTACATCAAACTTTTGAGGGCAATAATTTTGTGATCTGCTCATTTGTACCGCGTAAATACGATTATCACCCACAATCCATACCGGCGCCGTACAACCACAGCAATGTGGACAGCGACGAGGTGCTGTACTATGTTGACGGCGATTTTATGAGCCGCAAAAGCGTAGTAAAAGGGCAAATAACTCTGCATCCTGGTGGCATCCCACATGGGCCGCATCCGGGAACGGTCGAGAAGTCGATCGGCAAAGAAAGTACCGAAGAACTGGCGGTAATGATCGACCCTTTTCACCCGCTAATGGTGACGGAGGAAGGGATCGCCATAGAAGACGGAAGTTACTATAAAAGCTGGCAGCCCGACCACGGTCAGGCCAAACCAGAAACAGATATTGAATAACACATAACATACCAATGGAAACACAAATTCTTCAAAATAAACAAACCTCGACTGATTTTTTGCCCCTTAACGGGACGGACCACGTTGAGTTTTATGTAGGCAACGCCAAACAGGCGGCGCATTTTTATAAAACGGCGTTCGGTTTTCAAAGTCTGGCGTACGCCGGGCCAGAGACCGGTGTGCGCGACCGCGCATCGTATGTATTACAACAAGGCAAGATCAGGCTGGTATTGACCTCGCCTATGCACTCCGATCACCCAATAGCTGAGCATATCAAAAAACATGGTGATGGTGTAAAAGTATTAGCCTTATGGGTTGACGATGCTTACGATGCTTTTGAGCAAACAGTGAGCCGTGGCGCAGTGCCTTTTCAGCAACCGCAGACGATAACCGACGAGCATGGCGAAGTACGCAGCAGCGGCATTTGCCTTTACGGTGAGACCGTGCATTTATTTATTGAGCGCAAAAATTACAACGGTCCGTTTTTACCGGGTTACCAAAAGTGGGAGTCGACCTATAACCCGGAACCTACGGGCCTGCTGTATGTTGACCATTGTGTAGGCAATGTGGGCTGGAACAAAATGAACCAATGGGTTAACTTTTACGAGGATACCCTGGGCTTTAAAAACATACTCACCTTTGATGATAAAATGATATCGACCGAGTACTCGGCGCTGATGAGCAAGGTAATGAGCAACGGCAACGGCTTTGTAAAGTTCCCGATAAACGAACCTGCCGAAGGTAAAAAGAAAAGCCAGATAGAGGAGTACCTTGATTTTTATGAAGACGAAGGCGTACAGCACCTGGCATTAGCCACACACGACATTGTAAAAACGGTTACCGACCTTCAAAGACGTGGTATTGAGTTTTTATCCGTGCCCACTACATACTATGATGAATTGACTGACCGCGTTGGTAAAATTGACGAAGATCTGGAGCCGCTAAAGCAATTGGGTATTTTGGTTGACCGCGATGACGAGGGCTACCTGCTGCAAATATTTACCAAACCGGTTGAAGACCGGCCAACGGTGTTTTTCGAGATCATACAGCGCAAAGGGGCAAAATCATTTGGCGCGGGTAATTTTAAAGCCTTGTTCGAAGCTATTGAACATGAGCAAGACCTGCGCGGGAACCTTTAAAAGCCCTTACCGCATCCTAAAGATCACCATGAAAGCTGGCCAACGCTTTGCTTCATGGTGATTTTCGCACATTTGCTATCAGCAAAATATATCAATATTGTTTTTTATTCTCTTTATAAAAAATAAAATAAATCATTGGTTATCATTGCACTAAAATAAATTATTGTTATTTTTATCATCCTATTATTTAAACTGGTTAACCGCCTTGTTAATATACCTATGCCATAGTTTAGCAATTAAACTGCGCAAGGTTAACAAAGCTTTCTGCATAGCTTCCGTCATTTAGCCGAAATTATTGTACCTTTTTTTAGCAACCACCGTATAACCCTAATTATAAACCAATCGTTAACGCCTCTAATGCCCAAAAAAACATCGCCCAGTTTGGTAAAAAAACCTCAACAAGCTGGTACCAACGCCGAGCATTATTTAGCTAATGAACAACTGCTCAACCTTATTGAAAGTACCAATACGGGGCTTTGGGAACGCGATGTTGTTACCAATGTAACCTGGTGGTCGCCTAAATTTTGTGAGCTGTTGGGTTATGCTTACGGCGAGATAGAGATGAGCTACGATTTTTACACCGAACATTTGGTTCACCCCGATGACCGCGAAACGGTTTATAATGCCTGCTACAACCATCTTAACCATAATGCACCATACAAGGTTGAGTTTAGGATGCTGACCAAAAGCGGGGGTTATTGCTGGTTTGAAAGTTCGGGGAAAGCATGGCCTGACGAAAGCGGCAACTTACGAAACATGATAGGCGCGGTGATCGATATTGATCAGAAGAAAAAGTACGAGATCGAACTCCGCAAAAACGAATTCCTTTTAACCGAGACCAACAAAATAGCCAACATAGGCAGCTGGCAGTTTGATGTAGCTACCAAACAGGTAACCTGGTCGCGCGACATGTCAGAACTATCCAGCGTGGTCGAGGCTAATAAACTGGATGTGCAAAGTGCCATAAACATGTTTGAACCCGAGCACAGGGATATGGTAGTTGCCACTGTAAGAGAAGCAGTAGCCCAGTGCAAGCCGTTTGATATGGAGTTTAAAGTACGGACGTTAAAAGACCAGGTGTTTTGGATACGTGCCAAATGCGTACCCGTAGTTGACGAGCATGGCAAATGCACCATGCTGCGCGGCATGTTCCAAAACATTAACGATACTAAAACAAAAGAGACCAACCTACAACGCTCGCTCGATCTGCTGAGCGAACAAAACAAGCGCCTGCAAAACTTTGCGCACATCGTATCGCACAACTTACGGTCGCACTCGGGCAACCTGCAGTTTATGGTCAATATATTTGATGAACATATTTCGACCGAGGACCGCAGCGAGATATTTGGCAACATCAGGTCTATCAGCGAAAGCCTTACCAATACCATTGATCACTTAACCGAGATCGTTAAAATACAGACCGATATTAACAAAGAGCTTAAATTGGTTGATTTTGCCGTTTTTTTTAAAAACACCCAAAACGCGCTGGATACTAACATAGCCGAAACAAAAGCTATATTATGCTGCGATTTTTCGCTATGCCCAACCATTAATTATGTACCGGCATACCTGGAAAGCATTTTTTTAAACCTGCTTACCAATGCGCTTAAATACCGCCACCCCGACCGCCACCCGAAAATAATTTGCGAAACTTATATAGAAGATGGGCACCCCTACCTCACGTTCGAAGATAACGGCTTAGGGATAGATATGGAAAAATACGGCGACCAGGTTTTTGGCATGTACAAAACGTTTCATAAAAATGCCAACTCAAAGGGCATTGGCTTATTTATTACGCGCAACCAGGTTGAGGCGCTGGGCGGCACTATAACAATTGAGAGCAAAGTAAATGTTGGCACAAAATTTACAATAAGATTGGTATAACAATGACTATCCGAAATGAATTTAGTGCAGCAAGCCAAGACCGTTTGTGTAATTGACGATGATAAGATATACGTGTACGGTCTTAAAAAATTGATCAGTTTAAAACAACTATGCCCCAATTTGATCGAGTTTTCGAACGGTAAGGATGCTATCGACTTTTTTAACGACCCGCAAAACCAGCTGCACTTACCCGACATTATTTTGTTAGACATCAACATGCCTATAATGAACGGCTGGGATTTTATGGAACATTATGTGCAAATAATGCCCCGGTTGGGTAAAAAAATCATCATCTACATGGTAAGTTCGTCCATTAGCGATGAGGATATAAAACGTGCAAAAAATATTACAGAGATATCAGACTATGTGATCAAGCCGGTATCGCAAGACAGGCTTGCACAGTTATTTGAATTAGCGGCCTAAAAAACCCTTACTCAATATAGCTTTCCAGTATTTTAAACCCGGTTGTTGTTTTTAGCTCAACATGGTTGATAACTTTAGGCAGTAAAATACATTCGCCCATCTTTACTTCGTAGCTGGTGCCCTCGCAAACCAAGGTATAAGCACCAGCAACACAAACATGTATCACGAAAGAATCGAGTGTAGAGTAATCTTTGGTGGTGCTTTGTGTAAAGTCCATCACATTGGTGGTGAAGTACGGGCACGTAACCAAATGCACATCCTGGTTTACCTCGGGGGTAAATTTGGTTTTGTAGTCGGGGTATACTTTATAATCTAAAGCGGCCAAAGCCTCTTGCGTGTGTAGTTCTCGCTTGTTGCCTTTATCGTCAACCCGGTCAAAATCGTAAATACGGTAGGTGATGTCGGATGTCTGCTGAATTTCGGCCAGTAACAAGCCCTTGCCAATGGTATGCACACGGCCTGCAGGTAAAAAGAAAACGTCGCCAGCGTCGGCGGTCTCCTTGTTAAGGATATCCATCAGGTGGCCGCTGTTCAATTTTTCGAGATATATCTGCTCGTCAATTTGTTGGTTAAACCCAGCTATCAAAGTTGAACCCGGATCAGATTCGATAATATACCACATCTCGGTTTTACCGAACGAGTTATGGCGTTTTTTAGCCAGTTCATCGTTAGGGTGCACCTGTATGGACAGCCAATCGTTAGCATCAATAAACTTAACCAACAGCGGGAAGATGTTACCAAAATGATCGTATATTTTTTTTCCGACCAACTGGTCTTTGTATTGTTCTAACAGATCGGCCAGCGATTCGTCATTCAATGCGCCGCCGTCAACTACCGATACATCTGTTTTTACGCCCGATATTTCCCAGGTTTCACCGCAGTTGGGTAGTGCGCCAAAATCTTTACCCAAATAGGTCCTGATCTTTTGGCCACCCCAAATTTTGTCCTTGTAAATAGATTTGAATTTTAGCGGGTATAATGCAGTCATGATATTGGTTGAATGTTTTGCCTAATTTATGAGTTTATAACAAAAGCGCCAGCAATAAGTTTAACTAAACAGCCGGTTCCTGCTGGCTAAGGCAGTGAAAGCTCCCAAGGCCCCAGATAATGTCTGTCGAATCTATCCCCACAACTTTCCTGTCGGGGAAACAGGTGCGTAAAATTTCCAAAGCTATCTCATCATTTTTATCCCGATAGGTAGGCACTACAACAGCGGCATTGCCGATATAAAAATTAGCGTACGATGCCGGTAAACGTTGCCCGTCGTACACCACAGGCGCTGGCATAGGCAACTCGATGATGTTCAGCGGTTCGCCGTTGATCAATTTAAACTCGCGCAGCATTTGCAGGTTTTCCTGTAAAATGTGGTAGTTTTCATCGTGTTTGTTTTCTTCAACCACGGTAACTACGGTATTGGCGTTTACAAAGCGGGTAATATCATCAATATGGCCATCGGTATCATCCCCAACAATGCCATCGCCCAGCCATAAAATTTGCTGTACTCCGTAGTAGTTTTTTAAATATTCTTCTATCTGCTGCTGGTTTAAATGCGGGTTGCGGTTTTCGTTCAACAAACAGGCTGTGCTGGTCAACAGTGTACCAGCGCCATTAAAATCTACCGAACCACCTTCCATCACAATACCGGGGTGGTAAACAGGTAAGTTAAAGTGCCCACCTATTTGGGTTGGGATAACATCGTCCAGATCGTATGGGGGATATTTATCGCCCCAGGCGTTGTAGCCCCAGTCAACGATGGCTTTTTGTTTGGTGTTAGGATTGATCAAAAACGCCGGACCATGATCGCGGCACCAGGCATCATTGGTTGGAAAATGGAAGAACTCAACTTTAGTCAGATCAACGCCCGCTTTGGCTAATTCGCTTTTCGCGAAAGCTTCCATAGCTGCATCCCTTACGTTGATGCGCACCAACTCACCTTCAGTCAATATTTTGATGAACTCGCTGTAGGGTTTGTATATCGTTTCAATCTTGCCCGGCCATGATTCCTCTTTATGCGGCCAGCTTAGCCATGTTGCGATGTGAGGGTGCCACTCGGCGGGGAAGGCGAAGCCGGTGGAAGCGGGGAAGTCCGGAAGTCCGGAAGTTGGAATGTTCATAGGTTATGTATCTTAATCTTTGTCATTTCGAGCGAGCGTAGCGACGAGAAATCTTTACGGACATGTTGCCGACTTTGCATGTGCCGACTTGTATGGCGGTAAAGATTTCTCTCCGTTAGCCAACGGATCGAAATGACAATTGGTTTTATTCTTCGTCTAACAAACGTTTCGTAATCGGCTGATACGAATCTATACGGCGGTCTCGTAAAAAAGGCCAATGTGTACGGTAATAATCCGTTTTTTGAAGGTCAAGCTCTTGCAGTACTACCTCCTCGTCGTTGTGAGATGCCTGGTACATTACCGTGCCAAACGGATTGGCAACAAACGAACCTCCCCAAAACTTTACGCCGGCCTCTTCGCCTACGCGGTTAACGCTTACTACGTGTACGCCATTGGCAACCGCGTGTGAGCGCTGTATGGTTTGCCAGGCGTTGTACTGCTCAACGTTAGTAGCTTCATCCTGTGTAGTGGCCCAGCCTATGGCCGTGGGGTAGAACAATATCTCGGCACCCATTAAGGCGGTAATGCGGGCTGCTTCGGGGTACCATTGGTCCCAGCAAATGAGTACGCCAATGGTAGCAAATTTGGTTTTGAAAACCTTGTAGCCCAGGTCGCCTGGGGTAAAGTAAAATTTCTCGTAAAAACCCGGGTCATCCGGTATGTGCATTTTGCGGTATTTGCCTAAATATTGGCCGTTGGCATCAATAACCGCGGTAGTGTTGTGGTATAAACCTTGGGTGCGTTTTTCAAAAAGCGAGGCGATGATCACTACACCTAATTCGGCAGCAACTTTGCTTAACTCATCGGTTGAGGGGCCGGGGATTGCTTCGGCTAAAGCAAAGTTATCATGGTCTTCAACATCGCAAAAATAGAGCGAGGTAAACAGCTCCTGCAAACAAACAATTTGTGCACCTTTTTTGGCCGCCTCTTTTACCTTAGCTATAGCTTTGGCCAGGTTTTCGGTTTTGTTTGCGGTGCAGGTCATTTGCACCAGTCCAACATTTATCTTCGACATACCAGTTTTAATATTTGGCGCAAAAATACAGTTTTGATTTCACCGATTTGAGTTTTGGTGGTATTGATTTTTAATTGACCGGTCATATTATTATTTCGGCGCGCAGCAACAAATAAACCATGTAACAGTTTAATCATCAAACCTCCAACGCCAATCAACTAATTGCTAAATTACTATCTTTGCCCCGCATGACTGAAATTGAAGAAACCGTAGAGTACCACGAGCCCAAAACCTTGAAGGATAAGTTGTGGACGGCCACCAAGACGATCTTAAAAATAGCAGTAACTTCTGTTCTGCTTTATTTCGTTTTCAGGAAAGTTCCCTTTGCCGATGTTAAGTACCGTTTGATACACGCTAATTATTGGTGGATGCTGGCCGCGCTCATCAGTTTCTTTCTGTCGATTATCGTTGGATCCTGGCGGCTACTGAGTTTCTTTAAATCGATAGGCCTTACGCTTAATTCTAAATTTAATTTCAGGCTGTACCTGTTAGGTTTGTTTTATAATTTTATTTTGCCTGGCGGCATTGGTGGCGATGGTTATAAAATTTACCTGCTGCATAAAACCTATAAACTACCCGCCAAAAAAGTTTTTTGGGCTATCATGTTCGATAGATTGAGCGGCCTTTGGGCTATCGGTTTGATCATTGTGGCGTTGATCTTCCTCATCCCTCAAATTGATATCCATATAGGTATACCTTTGAGCATTTTTGCGGCTGGATCGGCCGTGTATTATTTTGTGGCATACAAGTTTTTTAAAGAATATACACATTACTTTTTCGAGGCGCATTTAAAAGCATTGGGCGTGCAAAGCCTGCAAGTTATATCCATTGTTTTTGTGCTTATCGGTCAGGATTTCCATGGTAAATTTTCGCCCTATCTATTGTCCTTTTTAATTTCGGCCTTAGCCACCATTATTCCCATCAGTGTGGGTGGTGCCGGTATCCGCGAAACCGTGTTTACCTATCTCACCAAATGGTTCCCAATGGAGAAATCGCTCGCGGTATTTTTGCCTGGTACGTTTTATGTGATATCGCTTATTGTGGCTTTGGTGGGCATTTACTATGTGATACGACCGAAACGGTTAGAGGATGGCTTAAACAAAAGCGACCAGCCAGTTGACGATAGCAAATAAGCCAACAATTTGCTATTTGGCCAAAACCCCAAATTAAATACCATTAAATAATTCGCAAGCAATATTATATTCCTTAATTTCGCGTTAGCTATTACCTAAAAGTAACATGGCCGATTTTAACGATTTTAATAACCCGCAGGTGGCGGCTTTACCAACGCACCTTAAACAATTTATTGTAGATCAGCACTATGAGCATTATACACCCATTGACCATTCGGTTTGGCGATATGTTATGCGGCAAAATTACAGCTACTTAAAAGATGTTGCCTATTACCCATACATCCCCGGTTTGCAAAAGGCCGGGCTTACCATTGAGCGGATACCCAACCTGCAGGAAATGAACGACGCTTTGGCTAAAATTGGCTGGGGCGCGGTTACTGTTGATGGTTTTATACCACCCGCGGCCTTTATGGAATACCAGGCTTACCGCGTGTTAGTTATCGCTGCCGATATCCGCCAGCTAAAGCATATCGAATATACGCCCGCCCCCGATATCATACACGAGTCGGCGGGGCACGCGCCTATTATTGCTGACAAAGATTACCACGAATACCTGAGTTATTTTGGTTCGATAGGTGCCAAGGCTATGTTTTCGGCACAGGATTTTGAATTGTACGAAGCCATACGGGCTTTATCCATTTTGAAAGAAATGCCCGATGCCAATGCTGCGGAACTTGAGGCCGCCGAAAAACAGGTAGCATATTGCCAGGAAAACATGGGCGAACCATCGGAGATGGCTTTACTGAGCCGCCTGCACTGGTGGACGGTTGAATACGGCTTGATAGGAACATTAGAAAACCCTAAAATATACGGTGCTGGATTACTATCGTCCATCGGCGAAAGCTCAACCTGCATGGCGCAACATGTACAAAAGCTTTGGTATACACCCGAAACCGTAAATTATAGCTACGATATTACCAAGCCGCAGCCGCAGCTTTTTGTTACGCCAACCTTTAAAAATCTGATAGATGTATTGGAGCAGTTTGCTGATAAAATGGCCTTCCGCGTAGGTGGCTATTATGGTTTGCAAAAAGCCATCGAAAGCAAAAATACCTGTACGGCAGTTTATAGCTCGGGCCTGCAGGTATCGGGGGTGTTTACCGATATGAAAACAAAAGCAGATGCGCCTTATTTTATAAAAACTACCGGGCCAACAGCCCTATCATGCAAAAACAAACAGTTGGGAGGTCATGGCAAAGATTACCACAAGGATGGTTTTAGCTCACCGGTTGGCAAATTAGCCGGTTACGTAAAAGCCCTCGAAGATTTTGACGAGGCTGAACTCGATAACACGGATATTGCTATTGGCTATACAACTGAGTTAAAATTTGAAAGTGGTATTCACCTTAACGGGACGGTCGGCAATATCACAAAAGCTGACAATAAAATACTGCTCATTACCTTTGAAAACTGCACGGTAAAAGATGCCGACGGCAGCATTTTATTTAAACCAGAATGGGGTGTTTACGATATGGCCGTGGGCGAAAAGATAATATCAGTGTTTTGCGGTGCTGCGGATAAGGAAGCTTTTGAGGTGATAGCCTATCAACCCAAAACCAATACTTACCACCCGGTTTACGATTCAAAAACGCAGGCACTGCAACAACTGTATCAAAAGGTTAGGGATTGCCGGTTGCAACAGGCTGACTATTCCATTCTATCAAACGTTTGGCAGCAACTGCAACTGCACCACCCGGCAGATTGGCTTTGCGCTTTGGAGATATTGGAAATACTGGACCATGAAGATATACTGCCCGATGTTGCCCAACAGATCCGCTCGTTTCTGGATAACAAGGTAACAACAGAACCCGCTTTGAAAAAACTGATCACTGATGGGCTTTACCTTATTAAGCACCCGGTTGAGCAAAAGTTGGTTGTTCGGTAAATTTTTGTATTTTAGTTTTGATGGCAAACATTATTATAACAGGCGCAAGCAGTGGCGTAGGCTTTGAGGCCGTTTTAGAATTGATACTATCGGGCGACCATCAGGTTATCGCCCTTGCACGATCAGAAGATAAACTGGCCCGCCTGCTTGAAATAGCCAAAGGCCTTAACCCCGATTGCACTTTATACCCCGTTGCTTTTGACATTGTTCACGATGATTACCACGACCTGATACAGTTTATCAATACCCGCTTTGATGGGCGCGTTGATATCCTGATCAACAATGCCGGCGTATTGGTGAACAAACCCTTTACCGAACTATTAGAAAGCGACTTTGTTGAAATGATACAAGGCAACTTTTTAGGCCATGTGCGCATTACACAAGCTATATTACCATTAATGGGCACAGGAGCGCATATTGTGAATATTGGCAGTATGGGCGGTTATCAGGGTAGCGTTAAGTTTAATGGGTTATCGGCATATTCGGCAAGTAAAGCGGCGTTACATAGCATAACAGAGTGCCTGGCGGCAGAACTGGTGGAACAACAGATCAGGGTAAACTGCCTGGCTTTAGGCTCGGCGCAGACAGAAATGTTAGAGAAAGCTTTCCCCGGTTATGAGTCGCCGGTGATGGCTTTTGAAATGGGTAAATACATTGCTGATTTTGCCTTAACGGGACATAAGTTTTTTAACGGGAAGATCATCCCTGTTGCGTTAAGTACGCCGTGATGTGGAAGCTATCTGAGAAAATATATTAGCATTGCAGATGTTATGATTGTTTGAGTTACCGCAAAAAAGAGCATCCATCTCAAAATCTCTTTTTTACCGTCGCGAAGATCTTTTAGCAGGCCGAAAACTTCACTCATCAAATCCTCTTTTGTAGCAATTGTATCAATGAGTTTTGACATCCTGTTCACTTTTTTAGAAATAAGAATACAATAGCCAACATGGCACCTATCTGGCCCACCCAAAAAATAAACATCCATTTGATACTTTCATTCATATCTTTATGAATATTCACATTTAAATTAGCCATCTCTTCTCTTACGTTCACAAGACCATTTGTAAGGTCATTTCTGACACTTGCAATATCATCCTTTGTCGCTAATGATTTGATGGTTGCTTCCACAGATCGTTCTGTTTTATTATCAATGTATTTAAACATGGCCTCGGTGGTATCACTGCCTAACTTATCGCTAAGCAATTTGTATAGCCGGGCTGTTTCTTTTGCTTCTAAGTACATAACAAATATAAGTAATTGCGGTTTAAATTTAATATTCAAACAGGGGCGAAAACCCTACGCTATCACACACACTCCTCCTCTACAGCAAGGGTTCCCGCCGCACCTGTTTAAATTATGCTTGTTTCCTCGCGTTCATTTTTAAAAACTCGTTGGCAACAATCTCGGTAACGTATTTTTTATTGCCGTCTTTATCAATATAATGGCGGCTGGCCAGTTTGCCATCAATGGCAACTTCGTCGCCTTTTTTTAGCATATCTTCGGCAAATTTGGCCTGGGCACCCCATATCACAATGTTATGCCATTGGGTTTCGGTTACCTTTTCGCCTTTGTCGTTTTTATAGCTTTCGTTGGTAGCCAAAGCCAAACGCACCATTTTACGGTTGTTGTCAAAATTTCTTACTTCGGGATCGGTACCCAGGTTACCTACCAGGCGTACGCTGTTTTTTAATGTGCTCATCATTTCTACTTTTTTAATTTTAATGGATACTCGTTATCAATTGAACAGCACAAAGTTGCATCTTGCTAAAAAAATTAGCCGTATAATAAGCATTTATAAACCTTAGTTTTCGTTTGTAAACGTTTGCAAATGGATAAACAATATCGTAACTTTATGTAAAAGAAGAATTTATGCCCGAAGAAAGAGTTTGCCTGGATTGCGGTACGGTGTTACATGGCCGGTCGGACAAGAAGTTTTGCGACGATCAATGTCGTAACAATTACAATAACCAGCTCAACAGCGATAGCTATAACCTGGTGCGCAACATCAACAATATTTTGAAACGCAACCGCCGGATAATGGAGGAGTTTAACCCGACGGGTAAAACCAAAGTAAGCCGCAAAAAGTTGCTGGGCAAAGGGTTTAACTTTGATCACATCACAAGTGTCTATCAAACCAAAACAGGCAGCACCTACTACTTTTGTTATGAGTACGGTTACTTGCTGTTGGACAATGACGAAGTGTTACTGGTAAAACGCGAAGAAAAAGAGTAATGCTTTTTGTTGGAGGGTTTAAATGTTTCCAGATAGCCGTGTAGGCCTACTCTAAGTTATAACAGATCCGGCAGCGCGGTTCGTAGCTTTCCTTTTCGCCTAACATTATTTTGGCCTCGTTGGCTACCAGGCGGTAAGAGTATAGGGCAGGGTTACCGCAGCGCACGCAAACGGCGTGGACTTTGGTTACCGATTCGGCAATAGCCATAATGGCGGGCATAGGCCCAAAGGGTTTGCCCATAAAATCCATATCAAGGCCCGCAACAATTACGCGGATACCTTTATTGGCCAGGCGGTTACACACGCCTGGGAGTTCATCGTCAAAAAACTGGGCCTCATCAATACCAACCACCTGGGTGTTGCTGCCTAATAGCAAAATAGAAGATGCGTTTTCGACAGGGGTTGAATGGATGGAGTTGAGATCGTGCGAAACAACGGCGGTATCATCATAGCGTATGTCGATCTTAGGTTTAAATATCTCCACATTAAGGCGTGCTATTTGTGCCCGGCGCAGGCGGCGGAGAAGCTCTTCGGTCTTGCCCGAAAACATGGAACCACAGATCAGTTCAATACTTCCACCAAATTCGCTTCGCCGCTTAAAAACATCTTCGCTAAATAGCATATACCCTTATTTAGCTCCAAATATCAGAATTAAATGATACTTTTGGTTAAGATTTTTACCAACATTACAGACCGCAATGTAGCTATGAAACAGCAGGAAATTATCAAAAAAATCGGTGCCATTTTAACTGAGCTACAAGACCAGTATGAGTTTATCCAAAAAACAAACGGGCCGATCAACGACCTTGAACTGGAAGTGTTTATTGCCAACAGCCATTTTTTGAACGACCATATTGAGATATTAAGAAAGATAAACGGGCAATATACAGCTACGGAAACGGAAAGCGCATCGCCAATAAGTCAGAAATTTTTTGAACCCGTTGTACAACCCGTAACAACGGTACCGGCAAATAAACCAGAAGCTATTGCCGAAGACGCTGACTTTGAACCTACTGATGAAAAACAGACTGAAGAACCACTAATTAGACACGAACTGCGCCTGGAAGATATTGAAGACCTGAGCGACGAGGATGAGGACCAGGGCGATTTTGATGATATGGATGTAGCGTATGACCGCCTCATTGCTAAAAACGAAGAAGAAACAACCGCAGCATCTACAAAAGCGGAGTCAGCAATAGCACCTGTGGTGCCTCAATCTCCGATAATTAGAGAACCCCCTGTTATTGCTGATGCGATTGAGGAGAGATTACTGACCATCAATCAAAGAGTGTCGGCACAAATGGCGCAAACATCACGGTTGGGTGATCAGCTCCCTCCTATTAAGGACCTGAAATCGGCAATCAACCTTAACGATAAAATGCTGTATGTAAAAGACCTGTTTAACGGCTACAGCATGAGCTACTCCGAAGCTGTTGACCTGCTAAACCGTTGCAATACTTTTGAAGAAGCTGATCAGTTTTTACAGAACGGGTACGCTGTTAAAAACAACTGGACGGATAAGCAAGGTACGGTTGATAAATTTTACGCTTTGTTAAGGAGACGCTTCCCGCAATAGCCTTCGCATTTACTGGTCTAATAGCCGCCGGTGGTAATTGATCTGTCCAAGATGATAACCTAAATGTGTAGCCAGGTGAATTAAAAAGAACCCCGTGGTTGTTTTTTCCTCAAAAACCAATATCGGGTATTCTACATCCAGGTCATTTTCAGAAATATTGTTTAACCCCGCATGAATAGCCTGGATGGTCGCTTTTATTTTTTCGATCAGTTCGGCGCGCGGGATATTCTTAAGCGAAAACTCGGCTTCCCTATTGCGTACATAGCCTGTATTGCCATATTGCGCGCCAATGTAGGTGTTTAAGTTGCCAATGAGGTGCAGGCATAAGTTCCCAGCCGAATTTGATATGCCTGGCGCCGTTAACCATATATTGGCTTCGGTATTGTAAAGCGATATTTCGTGCAACAAGCGGTTAAGATCGCGGATATACAAGCTTCTTAATGTTTCTATCATGATATTGCACCGGTAATAATCATTAAGCCCCCGCTACACCCATACGGTTGGAGTCGAGCTTAAGTAAGGTAAACAGCAAAAAGGTAAAACTCCATAACGATGAGCCCCCATAACTTACAAAGGGCAGTGGTATACCAATAACCGGCACAACACCTATAGTTAAGCCGATATTGATAAAAAAGTGGAAGAAGATGATACAGCCCACACCATACCCGTATATACGCGAGAATGGAGATCGCTGTCGTTCGGCTATGGTAATAATACGGAGTATTAAAAACACAAATAAACCGATAACTACCACCGATCCTGCAAAGCCCCACTCCTCGCCTACGGTACAAAAAATAAAATCAGTGCTTTGCTCGGGCACAAACGAAAAGCGGGTTTGTGTTCCTTTTAAATAACCTTTGCCCCATAGCTTGCCCGAGCCTATCGCTATTTTTGACTGGTTTACGTTGTAACCCGCTTTCTTTTTATCGTTGGTCAGGCGCAGCCACTCATCTATGCGCACTCGCTGATGTTCTTTAATAATATGACCATATACAAACGGGACCGCCAGCGTAAAGCCAATAGATAATATTAACCCCGATAAGACGATCAGAGCGCGCCGCCGGTTGCGCCGCACAATAGCGATGATGATACCCGCTACGATCAATATCCCGGCGATAACAAACACTGTTTTAAACAACAGTGACAGGATGAAAAGGCTGATAAACAAAGCGCCCAATATTAAAAAGTAGGATGACAGCCCCTCGCGGTAAAGTACAAAGATCAGCGAACAAAATACCAGGGTAGAGCCATCATCGGGCTGCATTTTGATGAGCAGCATGGGGAAGAAAATAATAGCTGCCGCCGTAAAAAAAGATTTGACCTCGGTTATGCGGATGTTTACCCCGCTCAAATATCGCGCAAGCAACAAACAGGTGGCGTACTTGGCAAATTCGGAGGGCTGCAGGCGGAAAGACCCTATAGATATCCAGGCCTGGTTACCGCCCACATTACGGCCCACTACCAGTACAAGCATTAATAAAAATACGGTTATGCCATAAAACACCGGAGCAAGGGCACTAAAAAACCGGCTGTCGAGTAATAATATGATGCCGGCTAATGCTAATGCTGCAATTATCCAGATAAACTGTTTGCCATAGTTAGTATGCAAACCGATCACATCGGGATAGCGGTCATCATAAACTGCCGAATGGATATTGAACCAGCCGATCACACACAGGGCCAGGTAGAGGAACACCGTTATCCAGTCGACATTAAAGAAGAAACTCCGTTGGTTATTGTTCCTCATGTTTGCTGGTTTGGATGGCGAGTATCTGCCCGGCTAACGGGCCGTTGTTTTTTGGTTTTTTGGTTTTTGTAGCCGTATGTAAAATAGCTTTTGGTTTGACGACCCTGGCTATGCTTTTCTTTGTGGTATCAACTTTTATTGGTTTGGGTGCAACGTCGGGCAGCAGATTTTGATCCATTATCCATTGCGGGGTTTTGCCGGATGGGCGACTGCTGATACTATCGCGCAGGTATTTTTCGACGATGAAGCTGGCAATAGGCGCTGCCCAATCGGCGCCCTGACCACCATTCTCAACTACAACGGCTATCGCTATTTTGGGGTTTACCCTTGGCGCGAATGCTACAAAAATGGAGTGGTTTTTTTTGTTGCCCCGGTTATTTTGCGCGGTACCTGTTTTGCCGCACATTACGATGCCGGGTATACGCGACCCTGCCCCCGTGCCACCTTCAACCACAGCCTGCATACCATCAATTACGGGTTCAAAGTATTTTTGATCGATACCTACATCGTGTTTTACGGTAAACTCGGGCCTGACCACCTTTTTATCGCCTATCTGCTTGATCAAATGTGGCTCATAGTAAAACCCATGGTTGGCTATGATACAATCAACATTAGCCATTTGTAACGGAGTAGCCAAAATTTCGCCCTGGCCGATGGCATCGGATATAAAGGTGCTTGAGCGCCATTTATGGCCTTTGAAAATTTTATCGTACACATTGGTGTCGGGTACGTTACCTTTTATTTCGTGCGGCAGGTCGATATCCAGTTTTGCGCCAAACCCAAATTTGTTTACCCGGGTTTTCCAGTCGATATAATTATTGCGGGTATTTAACAAGCCGTTTTGGTTCATCAGCTTATCAAACACGCTGCAAAAGTAAACGTTGCACGAGCCTTCGATCCCGCGGGCAAGATCGGTAACGCCGTGATGGTGTGTACAGGCTACCCAATGATTGCCAGCCTGATAACCACCGTTGCAAAAATAGGTAGTTTGCGGGGTTATTATCCCTTCCTGCAAGGCAATGAGTGCCGATAGCGGCTTGAATGACGACCCTGGGGGATAATGCGCCTGTATGGGCCTTATCAAAAATGGCAGGTTTGGATTTTTGCTCAATGCGGCAATGTTATCGCCATGATCGCGGCCCACCATTTCGTTAGGGTCGTACGTTGGGCTACTTACAAAACACAATATTTCGCCAGTGGCCGGTTCAATCGCTACTATGCTACCTACCTTGTTTTGCATTAGCCTTTCGCCGAGCTTTTGAATGCGGATATCTAACGATGACTTCAACGGCTCACCTGCTACAGGGAGAGTGTCAAGCATCCCGTTAAGGAAGTGTTCTTTTTCAACACCGCGGGAGTCGACCAGGGCATTACGAACGCCCCGTTGCCCGCGCAAAACTTGCTCATACGACTTTTCGACGCCGGTACGGCCGATATAATCCCCGCGATGGTAATAACCATTTGAGCGCTTGATATCGTCGTCGTTCACTTCATCAATAAAACCTAAAAACTGCGCTGCTACCGAATCGGGATATTCGCGCACCGAGCGCTCGTTGGCAAAAAAACCTGGAAACTCAAATTGGTGCTCCTGCCATGCCGCAAACAATCTTTTTGGCAATTGTTTTTCGAAAGCAGAGGCCTGGTTGCGTGAATAGGTAGTGGCTTTTTTCCAGCGCTTATCAAATCCCTGTTTATCAATACCTAACAGTTTACAAAACTCCAAAGTATCAAAAGCTTTTACCTCTTTAGGGGTAACCATAATATCGTAAACGGGCTCATTTCGTACCAGCTCTTTATTATTACGGTCGAGTATTGGGCCGCGGCCCGGGAAGAGCAGTATCTCGCGGCGTACATTTTTATTGGCCGAGGCGGTGTACTGATCGTCGACTATCTGGATATAGTACAGGCGGCTAAGAAGGCCTAAAGCCATCGCGATAAATAACCCCTGAATAAAGTAGCGCCGCTCAAAAAAACTGTTCATTAACGTTCCCTTTTCCTATAAAACATCAACCCGGTAACCAGCATTAAAAATACGGTAAAAACTGAACTTAACAGAAACCGCACAAAGGTATATTGCAGTTCGGAAATACGGAAAACCTCGAGGTTGAAAAGGAAGAAATGATGGATAAGGGTGAGGATAAGGATATAAGTAAAAAACCACCGGAAACCCATTACGCTTAAGGTAGGTTCGGGTTCGTTATCGAAGCCTTCTTTTTGCACAGTAATGTTGATGAACGACACACGTACAAAAGCCAGCAGGGTACAGGCGGCGGCGTGCAAACCGGGCGTATCGTAAAAAGCGTCGATAGTAATGCCCATTATAAACGCCAGCGGGAACAGGATGATGTTTGGCGTTTCGAACGGCAACAACACGATAAAAAGGATATAAGGGTATGGGGTTGACAGGTTATAAAGCGTAATATTTTTTAACAGGAACACCTGAAAAAAAACCAACACCACAAAGCGGATAAAGTTGATCAATATGGTCCTACTCATCTTTTATCCTTGCGGCCTCCACTTGTTTTTGTTCTAATGCCTGTTTGTTGTTCACAATGTAAACATAGTTCAGCTTGCTATAATCAACCGCGAGGGTTACATCCATATTTAAAAACAGGCCACCCTCTTTGGCGTGCAGGTTGCTAATTTTGCCAATAGCAATGCCCGCCGGGTATAAGGACGACAGGGCTGAGGTTACTACCTTTTGACCAATATGGGGTTTTACATTGTTCGATACATCGACCAACAAACCCTGGTGCGGGTCAAGGTTATCACCCCATAAAAAATTTCCAAGATCGCGCGTATCGGCAAGCATGGCGCTTATCTGGGTACGCTTGTGTAATACCGATTGTATATCGGCAAAGTGATCGGTAACATTTACTACAATACCTACCACGCCATCGCTGCATATCACCCCCATACCTTTAGCTATGCCATTTTTGCCCCCTTTATTAATTGTGATATAGTTGTTACGTTTATTAACCGAGTTATTGATCACCTTGGCTACTATGTAGTTGTATTGCTGTTTATAAACGCTATCGGCAATGGCGCGTTTGGTGAGGGTATCCAGGTAGAACGATGTACGAAGCTCATTTCGTAACCGCGCATTCTCCTGGACAAGGCTATCGTTTACCTTACCTAAAGTAAGATAACCGCTTAATTCGCTCATTTTACTGTACGCAAGGCCAGTGATCTCGTTTGATGAGCTGATATAGGTAGCTTTTTGAAAGGAGTTAAAATTGATGAGTATCAGTAACGACGACACCTCGAAAATAACAAACAGAAAAAATGCGTTGTACTTGCTGATAAATATCAATAGGTTACGCATTCTTCAGTATTTAGTAGTTAGTATTGAGTATTGAGATATCAAATCTTAAAGTTAGACTTAATATTGAAAGTAAACAACCAGCGGGGCTTATCTAAATACTAAGTACTAACTACTTTGTACTATCTCTTACTGCATCAAAAATTTAAAGTTCCCGATATTTTTTAACGCGATACCTGTGCCGCGTACTACGGCGCGAAGCGGGTCTTCGGCAACATGTACGGGCAGTTTGGTTTTTGCAGCCACACGCTTATCTAAACCACGCAGCAATGCGCCACCCCCTGTAAGGTAAATACCGGTTTGGTAAATATCCGCCGAAAGCTCGGGCGGGGTAATTTCCAGCGCTTTTAGTATCGCCTCTTCAATTTTAGAGATCGACTTATCCAGGCAATGCGCAATCTCGGTGTATGATACGGTGATCTGCTTTGGCACACCGGTCATCAGGTCGCGGCCCTGAACTGCAAAGTCAGCCGGTGGCTCGGCAAGTTCGGGTAGTGCAGCACCAACCTCTATTTTAATTTTTTCGGCTGTACGATCGCCGATCATTATATTATGCTGGCGGCGAATGTATTGTACGATATCGCTGTCAAAGTTATCACCGGCAACACGGATAGACTGGTCGCACACGATACCCGACAGGGCAATAACAGCGATCTCGGTAGTACCACCACCAATATCGATGATCATGTTGCCCATAGGCTCTTCCACGTCGATGCCGATACCCACAGCGGCAGCCATCGGTTCGTGTATCAGGTAAACTTCTTTGGCACCGGCAATCTCGGCAGAGTCGCGTACGGCACGTTTTTCAACCTCGGTAATACCCGATGGTATACAGATCACCATCCGCAAGGATGGGAAGAACCAGCCTTTACCATGATTGATCATTTTGATCATACCGCGTATCATGTGTTCGGCGGCATTAAAGTCAGCTATCACACCATCCTTAAGCGGGCGTACGGTGCGTATGTTATCGTGGGTTTTGCCTTCCATCTGCATGGCCTGCTTACCAATGGCAATTACCTTATTGGTAGTACGGTCGAACGCGACAATAGACGGCTCGTCAACAACCACTTTATCGTTATGTATAATGAGGGTATTTGCGGTACCTAAATCGATGGCAATTTCTTGCGTAAAAAAATTAAAAAGACCCATTGGCTAAAAATCAAATAATTTGCAAAGCTAAGTTATTAACACGAATTACACTAATCCATTGGCAACACCAATTTTCACTAATAAGTGCCTTTTATTAGTGTTTAAAATGCCGTACCCCGGTCATTACCATGGCGATACCTTTTTGGTCGCACATGTTGATAGAGTCCTGATCTTTAATTGAACCGCCCGGTTGTAACACTGCTGTTATACCTGCATCGGCCGCTATCTCCACACAATCAGGGAATGGGAAAAAAGCATCCGACGCCATTACCGCGCCCTTAAGGTCGAACCCAAAATGTTTAGCCTTGGCGATGGCCTGCTGTAATGAGTCGACCCGCGACGTTTGTCCAACGCCGCTTGCGATCAATGTATTGTCCTTCGCGAAAACTATCGTGTTCGATTTGGTATGTTTAACCACTTTATTGGCAAAATACAGGTCGCGCAACTCATGTTCAGTCGCATGTTTAACAGTTATGGGCTTCATTTGTTCGGGCCCTTCTATCACCGCGTCTTTATCCTGCTCAATTACACCGTTTAACAATGTTTTAAATTGCTTTACGGGCAGTTCGACCGGGTTGCGGATCAGGATGATGCGGTTCTTCTTTTCGGTGAGGTGCTTTAGGGCTTCATCGGTATAAGCGGGCGCTATCAGCACTTCAAAAAACAGTTTATTGATCTCGGCAGCGGTTTCTTCGTTTATCTCATCGTTAGCGATGATGACACCACCGAAAGCCGATACCGGGTCGCAAGCCAAAGCATCAAGCCAGGCTTCTTTAATAAACTGCCGCGATGCAATGCCGCAGGCATTGGTATGTTTTAAAATAGCTACGGTGGGCTCGGTAAATTCGTCTATCAGTAAAACGGCCGCGTCAACATCAACCAGGTTATTGTACGATAATTCTTTACCGTTCAGTTTGGTGAACATGGCATCCAGGTTGCCATAAAATATGCCTTGCTGATGCGGGTTTTCGCCGTAGCGCAGCACCTGACTTTTTTGGATGCTTTGTTTAAATACCGGTGTAGGGTCGTTCTGGTTAAAGTAGTTAAATATGGCGCTATCGTAGTGCGATGATATATTGAACGCCTGTTTGGCAAATTTACGGCGCTGGTCGATGGTGGTTTCGCCGTTCTGCGTTTCCAAAATGGTGGTCAGTTCGGGGTAGTCGTCTTTTGATGCCACGATCACTACATCTTTATGATTTTTAGCTGCCGCGCGGATAAGCGATATGCCGCCAATGTCTATCTTCTCAATCACATCTTCGTCACCGGCACCCGACTTAACTGTTTCCTCGAAAGGGTATAGGTCAACTATCACCAGGTCTATCTCGGGTATCTCGTATTGCGCTAATTGCTGCTCGTCGCTGGCCAGGCCGCGGCGACCTAAAATGCCACCAAAAACCTTAGGATGCAGGGTTTTTACGCGCCCGCCCAGGATGGAAGGGTACGAGGTGAGGTCTTCAACAGGCACCACATCTACCCCTAAATTACGGATAAAGGTTTCGGTACCGCCAGTAGAGTAAATGGTTACACCAAGGCGTTTTAACTGTAAAATTATAGGCTCAAGGTTGTCTTTGTAATAAACGGAAATCAGCGCATTTTTTATTTGAACGGAGTTGCTCATCGGGAAAATTAAATGTGCCGCAAAAGTATATTTTTAAATGTTTACCACGAAGTAAAATGTGCAGATAAATGGTTGAAAGTTAACATTAAACCAACATTGCCAAATAACCCGGCGATGAGCCGTTATTTAACTGTTGGGGTTAGCATACCATTGGCATCAAGCCAGTTTGCGGCGCTATCAAACCATTGGTCTTTAGTGGTTTTGTTGTTTAAACCAAAGCCATGCCCGCCACCGGGATAGATGAGCATTTCGGCTTTAACATGGTTAGCTAACAAAGCGCTATAAAACATCAGGCTGTTTTGTACAGGTACGGTATGGTCGTCGCCGGCCTGCACCAGCATGGTGATGGGGGTATTGGCAGTAACCTGTTTCTCGTTGCTGTACAGGTCGATAGCGGCTTGCGGCGCGTCCTTACCAACCAGGTTATCGCGCGACCCTTTATGCGCCTGGTCGCCAAAGGTAATAACCGGGTACATGAGTATCATAAAATCGGGACGAACGCTTGTGTTTTTAGGATTATCGATCACCACTTTATCAAAATGGGTACCCGCGGTTGAAGCCAAATGCCCGCCGGCCGAAAAGCCGATGATACCCACTTTTGCAGGATCGATACCCCACTCAGCAGCACGCTCGCGAACGATCTGGATGGCACGTTGCGCATCCTGTAAGGGGCCAATGGTTTTATCAACCATAATGAGATCGCTGGGGAGGCGGTATTTTAGCACAAAAGCGGTAACACCTATAGCGGCGAATTTTTTAGCCACGTCTTCGCCCTCTTTTTGCAAGCTCAAATGCACATAGCCGCCACCCGGGCAAACTACAATGGCTGCGCCATTAGCTTTGCCCTTTTCGGGAAAATACGGTGTAAGCGTTGGGACGGTTACCATACTGCCGCCGCCGTTCACTATCTTTTCAACATAGTCGGCAGGTGCGGGTTTTGAGTTAGGCACGCCGTTAGGGTAAAGGGCTATTGGGGTTTGTTGTGCGAACAAGCTAATTGAAAATAAAATTGCGGCGAAAAAAGGTAACTTCTTCATGATATAGGGTTTGTCTTATTGGTGTTTAAAAGTACAATAAAAGGCGGCAAATGTCAAAATAACACATGCTGTATTTAAAGCCACTTTATTTTTAACTGCTTAAAATCGAGCGGCAGGGGCTTAGCCAATTTTTTTATTTGAGCTTTCGATACTTTGTTCGTCAGTTTATAATTAGGAGCCCAAAGCAGTTGTATCATTAGCGGGTAACCGGCCTTTGCGTTAACATTAACCAGTTTGCCATTCAAAACATTGTAGATGTTATACAACTCATAATTATGCTTGCCATAACTCTGGAAGGTTTTGGCCACGATCTCAAAATTGCCATCCCCGTCAAAGTCGTATTCAGGCCGGTTGGGCATATCCTCGTTGTCCATCCAATCGGTAAAACAAAAAGCTTTAAAATGACCGTCTGGCTGGGCTATAAAGTAAATGATCTGTGCAAAAAAGTTGAACGCGCCACATCCACCAAAAAACGGCGCCGATATTTTCAAGTCGGGTAGTCCATCACCGTTAATATCCTCTACATAAACCGCTTTAGGGTTATTGCCCATCCATGGGGGTGACATTTGTTGCGGGTCGATAAAACTGGCGAAGGGCTTCCCGTTTTTCAACAGCTTAAAAACGCAGCTATCGTGCGCATTGTCACCTTTAACCTTAATGGTCAGCAACCCATGATCAACAAAAAAACCCGGAACGGTTATGCTATAGTTGGCCGTCGTATCACGGAGCCTGGTAACGTGCCACTTATCATATTCTTTAAACTTTATCGCTGTCTTACTTTCAAAAGAGTATTGCGCATAAGTAACCCTGGCTTGACAAAGGGTAGAAATAAATAAAAAGGCAGTTATTAAATTTTGGCGTCTCACCTTTGTTGAGTTGATGAATAAGTAAGCTAAATATACGGCCAAATAATTACAAACTAAATCCGACATCGATCCCGATAGCTATCGGGACGAAATCCAACATCGGCTCACCTTATCAACTTATAAAAGGTTTCCCTATAGGTATCCGATATCGGTATCAGTTCGTTCTTTATTTTTATGCGGTCGCGCTCAATGCTTTCTATCTTATCTATAGCTACGATAAACGATTTGTGTACCCGGCAAAATTGCAGCGGCGGCAGGTCCCCGTCCAGCTCGATAAAGGTTTGCAGGGTCATTATCCGCTTATCTTTCAGGTGTATGCAACGATAATCGCGCATACCTTCAATGTAGTACAGATCGTCCAGGTTAACTTTCTCCAGCCGGTATTCTGCTTTTACAAAAATGACCTGTTTAGCGGGCTGTGTTTCTACAATGGCAAGCCTGTCGTAAACGCGGGTAACGGCTTGCATAAAGCGCTCGAACGTGAACGGCTTGAGCAGGTAATCGGATACATTGAGATCAAAGCCTTTGAGCGCGTATTGGTCAAATGCTGTAGTAATAATTACTTCGGGCCGTTTATGCAAGGCTTCCAGCAGTTGAATGCCGGTAAAGCCATCCATCTGTATATCTAAAAACAGCAGGCCTACGGAGTTAGCCTTGATAAAACCGATAGCCTCAACCCCATTATCAAAACAAGCCAGCAGGTTAAGGAACGGCACCTTATGTACAAAGGTGCGGATGCGTTCCATAGCCAGCGGCTCGTCTTCAATAATGATGCAATTAATGACCATCAGCGTTAATGGTTAAGTGCACAGCGAAATGGTTATCCGCTTTGCCAACCTTTAGCTGGTGGTTACCCTGGTAAAGCAAATTCAACCTGCTGTTGATGAGTTCTAAGCCCAAGCCACTGTTGGGTTGTTGCAGGGCGTTAACTTCATCAAATACGTTTACACAACTAAAATTAATTTCATCGTTTTGTATCGCCATGGTTATTTCAATCGCATTATCCATCTTTTTATTGGTGCTGTGCTTAAAGGCGTTCTCGATAAACGGGATAAATATCATAGGCGCTATAAACAAGCCGTCGGCATTGCCTTGCACCTCAAACTTAACAAAATTAGCGTTGGCGGTACGTATCTTTTGCAGTTCGATGTAGGTTTTAATATAATCAAGTTCCGTGCTCAACGGTATAGTTTCATTAGGTGTTTCATACAGCATGAACCGCAAAATATCCGATAATTTTTTGAGATAAACCGAAGCTGTTGCCGGCTCTTTTTCTATCAGCACATCAATATTGTTCAACGTATTGAAGAGAAAATGCGGATTAATCTGCGCCTTAAGCAATGCAAGACTGGTTTCCAGGTTCTTTTTCTCTAATTGCGCCCGGTAATTACGTTCGGCTATCCAATTGATCAAACCCCGCATGGAGCCGGCAATCAAACCTATGAGAATAACATTCATTAGTACGGACAACGCCTGCTGAAAATGGTACACTAAACTTCCGTTTAACTCTCTGATCCCATATATCGTAACCAATATCCCTATAACCAATGTATAGGCAATGAATTCCTTTATCCTCTTTTTAAACAAAAGTCGCGGAAAAAGAAAAAGATAAAACAGATAGAATATGCCGATATGAACTGCGTCATAATCGATCATCCGCCATGTGTCTCCGGATATATAAAACCCATACGCGGCAATTGCAATAAATACATTTATAAGTTGTGACAGGACTGCATATAGATATATAGCCTGCAATGTTAATGATATCCAAAATAATGATCTTTTCATGTTGATTGGTTTTAAGTTAAACATGATCAAAAGTCATTTTATGTTGCCTGTTTTAAATATATAATCTGCAGACCGGGTATTTGCGTCTGCAAAATACCCTTTATATTAAAAAACGCATCATTGCACAAAGCAACAATGCGTTAAATTATAATAATGATAAATCCGAATACAGTCAGTTCTTGCCGCCAAACTCCATCAAAAATGCTTTTAAAAATTCGTCGAGGTTGCCGTCTAAAACGCCCTGCGCATCTGATGTTTCGTGCCCTGTGCGCACGTCTTTCACCAATTTATAGGGGTGTAAAACGTAGTTACGTATCTGGCTGCCCCACTCAATTTTCTTTTTGTTGCCCTCAATTTCGTTGGTTATTTCCAGGCGTTTGCGCATTTCGGCTTCGTATAGTTGCGATTTGAGCAAACGGATGGCGTTCTCTTTATTCTGCAACTGCGAGCGCGACTCCTGATTTTTGATGATGATACCCGATGGCTTGTGGTATAAACGCACGGCGGTTTCTACCTTGTTCACGTTTTGCCCACCTGCGCCACCCGAGCGGAAGGTTTCGAACTCAATGTCAGCCGGGTTAACGTATATCTCAATGGTATCGTCAACCAGCGGGTACACATATACCGACGCGAACGATGTATGCCTTTTGGCGTTGGCATCAAACGGCGATATGCGCACCAGGCGGTGCACGCCATTTTCGCCTTTTAAATAGCCGTAGCTAAAATCGCCGTCTATTTGCAGGGTAACGCTTTTTACGCCGGCAACGTCGCCTTCCTGAAAGTCCTGCTCGCTAACTTTATAGCCATTTTTTTGTGCCCACATAATGTACATGCGCATAAGCATACCGGCCCAGTCGCAGCTTTCGGTACCGCCCGCCCCCGCGGTAATTTGCAGTACAGCGCTTAGCTGGTCCTCAGGCTCGCTCAGCATGTTCTTAAACTCCAGGTCTTCGGCAATTTTGAGCACCTGGGTGTATTGTTCGTCGGTTTCTTCGGCAGTGGCATCACCGCTTTGGTAAAACTCAAACATTACTTCCAGGTCTTCAACTACCGTTTCCAGTTTAGCATAAGCGTCGGTCCATTGTTTTTTATTTTTGATGGATGCCAGTACTTTTTCGGCATCCTTTGGCCTGTCCCAAAAACCGGGACTTGTAGTTATGGCCTCTTCGGTGTGTAATTCGTCAAGCTTCTTGTCGATGTCAAAGATGCCTCCTCAGGGAAGCTGTTCTATCCCTCAAATCCTGTAACTGTTCTTTAGTCATACCACAAAAGTAGCAAAATATCGGATTTTTTAACTCTTGATCGTCGAAATCAGCGCATCAAGTAACTTACCTAAATGGTTCAGCACTTCCTTATCTGTAACCTGCCCATCGGCACCAATTTTAGTCCGAACAAAAGGTATCAATAACTTAGCATCCTCATGCAGTTTAGCAGACAACGCGCCTAAAGTTAACTGTAACGATTGGTGCGCATATTGCCCGGAACTTGACGCGGTGATGAGGGCCACGGGCTTATCTACAAATTCGCCCGAGCTTACCGTCCAGTCGAGCAGGTTTTTTAAGGAGCCGGGCACACCGAAGGCGTATTCAGGTGTGCAGATCAAAATACCATCAGCATCACTTAATCGTCTTCGCAGATCGGCGACCACTTCAATCGGTTGATCAGTATCCAGTTCCGGACTAAAATGCGGCAAGTCGGCCATTCCATTATACAATTTGATGATCACCCCGGTTGGAGCCATCGCGGCAATCGCATTAATGATGGCGCCATTGGATGATTGCTGCCGCAAGCTGCCCGATATGGCTATGATGTTGATGTTCGTTTTCAAACCGGTAAAGTTTGGCAAATCTATAAGCTAATGGCATCAAAAACAAGTCGGTTAATGTGGATACCTGGTTGTATAAAGGATATTACCGATCTGTGATAATTGCCAGATGAACTCCGAATATAACTATTGCCAATTCTTCAATTTTTTGAACCAAAACATCTTACACCCCCCCTTTATTCCCCCTGTACTGGCGCGTTTTTTTACTTTTATTGCCGATATTGCAATTTATCGAAGTGCGTTATTAACATTGCAGCGTGTTAACAATTATTTCACATCAAAAACTTTTGATTACTGCAATTAATACCTACGTTTGAATTTTTTGTTGATGTAGCTTATCTAAATTTTTAGATCAACCTATGCTACGTGTCGACAGCAGTAAGCCCTGCCAAATTGTATATGCCGTGTGCAAGCACGAGTATTTGGGCTATGTTATTGAACCACACGTTGTACAGCTTAACCCCAACGGCGAATTCTCGCTAACCTACCAGCGCCTGTTTTCGAATACCGCCCAGGAGTTTGCCGCATTCATTGATGATACCGACACCCGCCTCATCAGAATACTGGAAGACCTGGAGCAGGCCGCCATCATCCGCAAATATTACAAAAAACAGATACGCCCTATCGAATTTTTTGCCAAGATATTTAATGAGCAGTTTTTTGACACGATACGCCCAAAAATGGAGAAGCGTTTGGTCGAGGCTTTGAGTCTGCTAAATAACAAGCTCATCTACCAAATGAGCAAAGAGGGTTATCCTGCAGGTAAAAAGCTGCAGATAGCTACCGAAGCAGCTTCGGTATTGTTTCACTTCAGGCGTAATGAGGAAGAGATCCGGTACTTCCCGACGATCAAATACCAGGGGATGCGCATAGAGTTCATGTTTAAAAATGCCGAGATCATTTGCAACCACCCGGCCTGGATGCTGCTTGACGATACCTTGTATTATTTTGATAAGGATATTGAAGGCAAAAAACTGCTGCCATTTTTAAACAAGCGGTACATTGCTGTGCCACGCTCGTCCGAGCAATCGTACTTTGAAAAATTTGTAGCGCCACTCATCGAAAAGCACCATGTGTATGCCGAAGGCTTCAAGATCATTAACGAAAAGTTTGAAGCGGTGCCTATACTTAAACCTATTTATGTAGAGAACGGCGTATCGCAATTGCAGCTATACTTTAGGTATGCCGACTATGTTTTCCCTTACGGCGATGGCAGGCTGGTATCGGTACGGATAGAGAAGAATGGCGACGAGTATAGTTTCCATCGCGTAAAGCGCTCTATAAGTTGGGAAAAAGGCAAACTGCAACAATTGGAAGACCTGGGGCTGAAAACGGTTTCAACCCTGTTTCAAAACCTGGAGGTAAGTGCGGATGAGGAGGACAGCGACCGCTCTTTCTCGGTATTCGAGTGGCTTAACCAGCACCACGATACCCTGCTCGCCGATGGTTTTGAGCTGGAACAACCAGAAGGGCAAAAACGTTACTTATTTGGCAATAGCAAAATTGACCTGCAGGTTAGCGAAAATAACGACTGGTTTGATATTTATGCCGTCGTGCATTTTGGCCCGTACCAAATTCCGTTTATGGAGTTGCGCAACCATATCCTCAACCGCAAAAAAGAGTTTACGCTGCCATCGGGCGAAATAGCGGTGATCCCCGAAAAGTGGTTTTCGCAATATGGCAACCTGCTAGCCTTTACCGAAGGCGATAAGGGCCTAAAACTGCGTAAACATCACGTTGGTTTGATCAACAACCTGTCGGACGGGGAGATGGCCGAAATATCCATCAACCGCAAGCTGCACAAACTGCTCGATTTTGAGGAAATGGAGGAGATAGCTATGCCGGTTAATTTTACCGGCACCCTGCGCCATTACCAGCAGGCAGGGTATAACTGGTTCCGCTTTTTAAAGGATTATCATTTTGGCGGTTGTTTGGCCGATGATATGGGCCTTGGCAAAACCATACAAACACTGGCGCTGCTGCAAAAAAACAAGGAAGATGCCGAAGCCATTGGTTTACACAATACCTCGCTCATCATTATGCCAACCTCGCTCATCTACAACTGGCTTAACGAGGCTAAAAAGTTTACGCCCAAACTGCGGCTGATGGTGCATACCGGCACCATGCGGAACAAGGACCCCGAGGTTTTTGGCAAGTACGATGTGGTAATAACCACTTACGGAATTACACGGATAGATATTGATATCCTGTCGGCTTTCTATTTTGACTACGCTATTTTGGATGAAAGCCAAAACATCAAAAACCCATCGTCAAAATCATACCGGTCGGTAAAGCAACTTAAATCGGTCTACAAGCTGATACTGAGCGGTACCCCGGTCGAAAATTCGGTTAATGACCTATGGACGCAGATGTCGTTCATCAACCCGGGCCTATTGGGCAGCCAGCAGTTTTTCCAGAACGAGTTTGTACAGCCTATCGAAAAAAAGAAAGACGAGGATAAAGCCCGTAAACTGCAAGCCATTATCAAACCTTTTGTTTTGCGGCGGACCAAAGAACAGGTAGCTACCGAGTTGCCGCCCAAAACCGAGAACCTGTTTTACTGCCAAATGAGCGAGGAACAGGCCAATGTTTACGAAGAAGTAAAATCGGAATACCGCAACGAGCTGTTGAAAAGTTTGGAAGACGGCACTTTTGGCAAATCGCAAATGCAGGTGTTACAAGGTTTGATCAAATTGCGCCAAATAGCCAACCACCCGCTGATGATAGACGAAAACTACGAAGGCGATTCCGGCAAGTTTGAGAACGTGACCCACACGCTGATGAACGTACTGGACGGGGGCCATAAGGTGCTGATATTTTCGCAATTTGTGAAGCAGCTCACCATTTATCGTCAGCATTTTGAGCAGGAAGGCATACCGTATGTTTACCTGGATGGCAGCACCCAAAACCGGGGCGATATTGTAAAAAGGTTCCAGGAGGAGGAGGAAACCCGGGTGTTCCTGATCTCGATAAAAGCCGGCGGCGTAGGCTTGAACCTGACCGAGGCCGACTATGTATTTATACTCGACCCCTGGTGGAACCCGGCCGTCGAACAGCAGGCAATTGACCGTACGCACCGCATCGGGCAAACCAAAAACGTGTTTATCTATAAGTTCATCACTAAAGATACAGTTGAAGAAAAAATACTGGCTTTGCAGCAACGTAAATTAAGCCTGTCGCGTGCGCTCATCACTACCGAAGAAAGTTTTATTAAATCGCTTTCGGCCGAGGATATTAAAGAGATATTGGGATAAGGGTTAATTTGGATGCTGTAATATAACAGGATGTTAGGGCTACTCAAAGTTCCTACTGCTTGTGATGATATATAAAAGGCCCCGATTAATCGGGGCCTTTTATATTAAACTATATTGTACACTGTTATTATCACATCAAAACTACTCTTCCACAACCTCACTGTTCATGCTCGTTTCTTCAACCTTTTCGTGTTTAAAGTAGTGTTTTTGGTAGATGAGGATGAGTATAACGCCTACAGATATGGCCGAATCGGCCAGGTTAAATATCGGGCGGAAGAAGATAAAATCTTCGCCTCCCCATATCGGGAACCATTTTGGGAAATATCCCGAAATAAGCGGAAAGTAAAACATATCCACCACCCGGCCATGAAAAATACGGTCGTAGTGGTAAATGAGGCCATAAAAGGTAGAGTCGATAATGTTACCCATAGCACCTGCAAAAATGAGCGCTACGTTCATGATCAAGCCGCGGTGGTATTTATGCCTTATCAGATAATATAAACCATAGCCAATACCACACACCGCAAATATGCGAAACAGGGTTAATGCCAGTTTACCCCAGTCGCCACCCAGCTCAAGGCCCCAGGCCATCCCGTTATTTTCGGTATAATGCAGCATACCTTTGCTGCCCATAAACCGTATTTCCTGACCTATGTACATGTGGCTTTTTACCCACACTTTGATAAGCTGATCGGCAATGATAATTAAGGCGGCAACAAGAAAAGGCTTTACATAAGGTCCTTTCATCAGGTTATTGCTTCAATTTGGCTTCCATACTTAAGGTAGTATGCGGTACGGCGCGCAAACGTTCTTTTTGTATCAGTTTGCCAGTCTCGCGGCAAATGCCATAAGTTTTGTTGGCAATGCGTACCAAAGCGGCCTCTAACTGCTCAATAAACTTTTTCTGACGGGCGGCCAGTTGGTTTATCTGCTCTTTCTCTAAAGTGGCCGAGCCGTCTTCCAAAGTTTTGTAGGTGCCGGCGGTATCATCGGTGCCGTTGCTGTTTGGACTGCTTAATGATGAGGCCAGGTTGGCCAGTTCTTCTTTAGCAATGCGTAGTTTATCTAAAAGCAATTCTTTAAACTCTTGTAGTTCCGAGTCCGAATAGCGGGTTTTTTCAGTTTCTGTTTTCATTTACACTTTACTTATGAGTATTAATATTTCATTTTCATCGATCAGGGTCACATCGCCTTCATTTAACTGGGCGTCAAGCACTAAGCTATCGGCCAAAATTTCGGCGCAAATATATGATAAATTATTTTTTATGGCTTCGGCTATGTACGGGTGTTGTTTTACGGTAACGGTTATCTTATCGGTTACCTCAAAGCCCTTATCTTTACGGAGGTTCTGTATACGATTTATCAGTTCGCGCGATATCCCTTCCTGTTTCAGTTCTTCGGTTATGTTAACATCCAAAGCCACGGTTAGTTTGCCTAAATTTGCAACCTGCCAGCCGGGTACGTCTTCGGCTATAATTTCAACGTCGGAAGATAGTATCAGGTATTTAGTATCAACTATCGAGATTTGACCCTCGGCCTCAATTTCGGTTATCTGCTCTGCCGAAAAATTCGTGATCGCTTCGGCCACCATCTTCATATCCTTACCCACCTTTGCACCTAACGCTTTAAAGTTTGGTTTTATTTTTTTGGTGATAAAACCTGACGTATCCGTGATGTACTCAATGTTTTTGATATTGGTTTCGGATAGGATAAGTTCTTTTACCAGTTCAACCTGCTGCTTAAAGTTTTTATCAAGCACGGGCAGCAATATCCGGCTTAATGGCCGCCTTACGGGGATGCTTACCTTTTTACGTAACGATAGCACCAGCGACGATACATCCTGTGCCAATTGCATACGCTCTTCCAAAGCCTTATCTACCAGTTTGGCATTGTATTCAGGGAAATCGGATAAATGCACCGACTCTACCTTTTCCTTTTTGGTGATGCTGTTCAGATCGCTAAACAAACGCTCGGAGAAGAATGGAGCCACCGGCGACATTAGTTTGGCAATGGTAGTTAAGCAGGTATATAGGGTTTGATAAGCCGATAACTTATCTTCCGAATTATCCGACCGCCAGAAACGGCGACGGCTTAGCCGCACGTGCCAGTTGCTTAAATGCGCATCTACAAAATTCTGGATGGCGCGGGTAGCTTTGGTAGGCTCAAAATCGGCATAAAAATCGTCGACTTCTTTGGTGAGGCTATTTAATAATGAGATGATCCAGCGGTCTATCTCCGGACGGTCAGCTATCGCTATCTCGGCCTCGCTGTATTTAAAGCCATCTATGTTCGCGTAAAGCACGAAGAAACTGTAGGTATTGTACAACGTACCGAAGAACTTGCGGCGAACCTCATCCACACCTTCGATATTAAATTTCAGGTTATCCCATGGCGACGCGTTGCTGATCATATACCAGCGGGCAGCATCGGCACCGTAGGTTTCAATAGTTTCGAACGGGTCGACAGCGTTACCTAAACGCTTTGA
>JACXTT010000371.1_pt1 | contig 75073 bp, 61 predicted proteins | sample 9270951 | NCBI WGS metagenome assembly JACXTT01 (sample SAMN15532306, study PRJNA645909) | rock metagenome | isolation source: weathered quartz diorite | place: Puerto Rico | collected 2017-06-21
AAATCCTTGAGGGCGTCGCCGCAGATCAGACCCAGAACGACGCTAAAGCACGAGGACCCGAAGGTCCGGAGATCGTCCCCGTAGGAGTCCGTGGCCTCGAGAATGGCGACAACATCGTGTTGTCCGTGAGGGAGAGAAACGGTATAACGCCTTTGGTCCTCGACGGGGGTAGACTTCAGCTCATCCCCAGCGACAATCACGGCGAAGGGGCGGTGGCTGAAAGAGGCATAGCAGCGTGTGCCCGAAGAATAGCTCAACGATACGCTCCTGTTGTGGTTATGGAGACTCGTCAGAGATCCGGTGAGAGATAGCAGCCTCCCCGTCGTTGGGGGTGGCCCATAAAAAGGCTTGTCGGAATGCCGTTCCGCCTCAAGGACATGGTCTCCGGCAGGGAGGAAAAACAACCCCTGATCAGACGTAATCCGGTCGCCGGACGGAAGAATCAACGCCGTATACTGCTTTGGAAGCTCCAGGACAACAGGGAAAGCCGACGAAATCTTCCACCCCCCCGGCACATGATCGATCGAGGCCCGCGCAGACGCCGCGTAGCTCATCATACGGAGATCCTGGGGTCTTACGCTCGATTCGCTATAAATAGAAAACCGTTCTGCACCCAAGGCGGCGGAACTCACCAGCTGATAACTCTCTATCCCTGTTTGCACAAGCGTCGGAAACGGAGTTGGCTTCTTCTCGTCCCTGAAGGGCAAAATATTCAGATCAAGCATCAGCTTCTCCTGGCCGAGAAGTTTCTGATACCGCTGCCCGATCTTCAGGTATCTCCGCGGATCCTTGGACCACTCCGACTGTGGATCTTCGACCTGAAGCGTAAAATCATGCTTCTTGGAAAGCTCCGCGATGCGGCGGATATCGACCCCAAGATAAGTGCGAAGCTCGGGATTGCCGATATTATCCAGCGCCGTCACCACCACATCAAAATAGGGTCTCACGGCGCGGACCTCATCCATCGTCTTCAGAAACTCATCGTGCAGCCGCAGAAGCACGTTCACGCGATAATCTTCAAACCGCTTCCATGCTGCGGGATTGAGTTTCCAGTAGTACCCCGACGTAGAATCGAGGAGAAGAGCGGGGTCGAACCCCGCCTTCTTCCTGAACTCCGCACGGGCTGACGGGTGCATGGGCGCGAGAAGACGCGCATCCTGAGGGCCGTTGCCCGACTCAAAATAAAGCTCGGCAAGATTCACCCCATCCCAGTCGTACTTCAGCAAAAACTCCTTAAAGCTCGCCTTCACCGTCGCAAGACATTCACGATCTGTGAGCGCCATCGGATACCGCCAGGATGGCCGGACCGGTTCGCCTTTGAAATTAAGCTCCTGCCATTGCGGATGATCTTTCCAGAATTTTTCGGAAACCTGCGGGGGATCCAGCCACGCGTAGACAAGAATTCCATTGGAGTGGCATAACCGGATAAGCCGCTCATAATCATAGGTCCAGGACTGATACTGATGCCACCCCACGACATGGATAACCCGCACCCCGGCGGTCGTCCAGCGTTTAACGAGATCCTCGATGCTCACATTATGCCTATACCCGTCGTCGAAATACACCTCAAGATTTTCCCGGCGCAGAACCGGCTGAAGGTGACAGAACGTCCTTACATACTCGATCACATACGGAAAGCGGCTGAACCCGCCGGTCGAGACAGGGTCGAACCTGATCCCGAAAAACAGAATTCTGCCGTTGCCATACTTTCTGCCGATAACAACGGGCGCTTCGGTCCGCTCATCGATGCAGAACGACTCATCATTCTGGTCCACTTCAAAACGGTTCATGATCTCGGACGCTTCGGGAGTCAGGGCGTCCTCCGGGTAGAGCCTGTCCCTCATCCTCTCGATCTTAATCGAGGAGGGGGCAAACTTGATCCCGAGCTCCTCGGCGAGTCCATTCTTCCCGTCGGTGATCACATTCCCGCCCGCTTCGACAAACTGAACGATCCGGTCGTAGGCGTTATTGGGCAAATGCTCCACCGTATGAAACGGAACTACGAGCAGATTATACATCGACAGATCGCCGAGCGAATCGCCTGACAGCGTATCCACATCCACATTCAGGCACCTGAAGGCTGCGGCAAAACTCGACTGATCGTTGAGGGCGCCGCCGGTAGCGTGACCGTCCCAGACAAGGGCGACGCGCGCCTCGTCATAAATCTCCTCATTCTGAAAAACCCCGTTCCAGAGCGTCGTCGCCTCATTCTTCAGCTTTTCGAACCACGACAGTTCCGTTTCGCGGTATTCGGAGGGCTCGGCCAGAAAAATCTCCCCCTCGGGCACATCGACCGAATCCCTCACGACGCCGTGTATCCGGTCGGCCGAGATTTCCCGCCGGTCGGTGCGGCCGTCGGGCCGCAGCCAGGTTTTGCGGAGATACTGATCCTCGAGCAAAACATCAAAAGTCTGCCGGCCGGTAAGGATCACCCGGTCCTTGAGCCGTACCGAATGAGGTTCCTCTTTCGCGTCCATAAACGTATACCCCATCTCCAGGATACCGTCCACATACTTCTCAAAATAATCGAGATCGATAAAGGCGTGAATAAACGCCGACGCGAACCCATCGCGGACATAAAGCTGCGCCTCGGCGCCTTTCAGGAGAGTTTGCACCGCCTGATCTTCCACCTTGGGATCGGCGTCATAGGGGACATAGCCCAGATTCTCCGGCAGAATGCGCTGGCCGTAGAGGTCTCTTTCGATAATATAGGGAAAGTACTGGCTATAGTCCGGATCATCGATCACCATCCGCTGTTCCATACAGGTCGAAAAAAACTCGCCAAACACCTGGTAATCGACCTGGGAAGCGGTATAGTGCGGGGTTTCCCAGATAAGCGGGTAAAGATTATTCCTCCAGAATTCCTCGAGACCCATCCTCATCTTCTTTTCCACATAATCTTTCGAGTCCGACCTTATCTTCTTATTCGTGCTCCCGTCCCAGAACTCGAAATCTGTGGCGGTGACACCCTGATACTGGTGCGTAATACCGTGCATCACCAGAGTAGCGCCGTGGGCCACCATATACTTCAGGGCATCCACAAATTCCGGCTTATCGGAGAGGCTCAGCCGCATTCCGGCCTGCGGATCGACGAAGAAAGGAATGACGCCGACGAGAAACGGAATTTTCTTCGAATACATCAGATCAGCGATGTCTCTTAATTTAGAAGGACTCTCAAAAACGTCGACATCCTCAACCCTGATCAATGCGCGGTGAATGCTCTCATGCGGCTGGCCGAGAATCTCATGCAGAAGATCGGCAAAATAGATATAGCGGTCCGTCTCCGTCGCCGAAGCGAACGGAGAATCGGCCACATACATAAAATTATCGTTCCGGATTATGTAGGGAAACTCCTTGCGGGTTTCTGATGAGTAAGCGGTTGCCAGAACCTCAACGCTCTTCGGATCGGCCACAGAAATGAGATTCAGGTTAGGCTCCCCCTTCGTAAACGACTTTTTCCCTGCCCTCACCTCGTCGAAATGCATCGACGTATCAAAACTTTTAAAGGTAAACCCAAAGCGTTCTGCCAGGTCAAACTGGCTGGCAAGGCGTTCCATCCCCGTATTGATCCAGACGATGCGATGGTGTGTATAATACACGTCGCGCATAAACTTATCGGGTGGATCATAATGCTTGCTGAACCCGATGAAAAACGTCAAATCGACCTTATTGATCTCATCGGGAACATACGCATCGACGGCCTGGAGCTTATAGTCGACGGAGAAGTGGCCGAGCAGCATGGCCATTTCGCGCGCATCCCCCCGGGCGTAATTCGCCGGAACATCGCTCCCTTCGAAAACGATCAGAACATGCTGGACCGGGGAATACTGACCGAAAGAGAGTCCGTTAAAGAACGCAACGGCAGCTGCGGCCAGAAGAAAAGATTTCACAGAGTGCATAATCTCATAAAAAATACCCTTTTGGCGAAACATAAACAAACCGCCTGATTTGTTTCTTGGCCTGCGGCTCCTATATTAAAAGTTCATGATCCGCACATTCCTTCTTGCGTTCATACCGCTCTTCGTCGCCATCGACGTCTTCGGCGTCATGCCCTTCTTCCTCTCCCTGACGGAAGGAATGGCAATTTCGACGAGGAGAAAACTTGCGGCGGAAGCCACACTCACCGCATTTGGCGTATCGTTACTCTTCGTGGCAGCGGGAAAACTCATCTTCTCATTCCTCGGCATCACGGAAAACGACTTCAAGGTAGGAGGGGGAGCGGTCCTCCTCGTCCTCGCCGTCAAAGACCTCCTCTTCAGCAAGCAGGAGCAGCGCGACCCTGAAAGTTCCCTCGGGGTGGTGCCCATAGGAATCCCCCTCATAATGGGCCCTGCGGCGCTCACCACAATACTCATACTCGTCGACTCGCGGGGATACGTCTGGACGCTCGCATCGTTGTTCGTCAACATGCTCATCGTCTGGTCAATATTTTCACGGGTCCATTACATCACAAAATTCATCGGAAGAGCGGGATCGAAGGCAGTGGCAAAAGTATTTGCGCTCTTCCTTGCGGGGATTGCCATCATGATGATCCGGAGCGGCATTTCCGCCATGATCCACCACCCATGAGATACCTCATACTCAGCGCCTTCCTGCTGGAATATTTTTTCGGAATCCTGGCCGATTATCTCAATCTGAAAACCCTCAACTCAGGATTACCGCCGGAATTCGCAGAAACATTTTCGGGCGAGAAATACCGGACATCACAGGAATACACGGCAGCGCGGACAAAATTTGGAATGCTGGCCAATACGATAAGCACCGCAGCCGTCATCTGTTTCTGGTTCCTCGGGGGATTCAACGCCCTTGACCTGATCGTTCGAGGCTGGAACACAGGCGCCGTAGCGACCGGCGTGTTCTACATCGGCATACTCCTTCTGGGGCGCTCGGTATTCGCGTTACCCTTCGCCGTTTATTCCACATTCGTCATCGAGCAAAGATTCGGGTTCAACAAAACCACACCAATACTTTACATCACAGACCTTCTGAAATCCCTCTTCCTGTCTGTAGTGCTCGGCGTACCTCTCCTCGCCGCCATCCTCTGGCTGTTTGAAAAAGCGGGACCGGCGGCGTGGTTATACTGTTGGGGAACGTCGGCGGCGTTCATCGTCATCGTCCAGTACATCGCTCCGGCGTGGATCATGCCCCTCTTCAACAAATTCGTCCCGCTCGGGGATGGAGAGCTGCGGGAGCGAATACTCTCCTATGCGCGCTCGGTCAACTTCTCCCTGAAAGACATATTCGTTATGGACGGTTCGAAGCGGTCCACGAAATCGAACGCCTTCTTCACCGGTTTCGGGAAAAGCAAGCGCATCGCGCTCTTCGACACTCTTGTGAATAGCCACAGCGTGTCGGAACTTGTATCAGTCCTTGCGCACGAGATCGGTCATTACAAAAAGAGGCACATCGGGAAGGGAATGATCGTGAGCATAGGTCAGATGGGAGCGATCTTCCTCCTCCTCTCGCTCGTCATGGGGTGGTCGCCGTTATTTGAAACCTTCTTTGTCCGAAACGCATCGGTCTATGCCGGCCTCGTCCTCTTCGCCCTCGCGTTTGGCCCGGCCGAGCTGATCGTTTCGATCATCCTCCATGCCCTATCGCGGAAACATGAATACGAGGCGGACCGTTACTCGGTCGAAACGACGGGCGATGGGGCCTCGATGATAAGTGCCCTCAAAAAACTCTCTGCCCACAACCTTACTCACCTGACCCCCCACCCCTTCTACGTGACGATACACCATTCGCACCCGCCGGTGCTGGAGCGCATCAAAGCGATACGCAAACTCGGCAAATCAGCATCAGCGGAAAGGCCACTCGTTCCGTCGTCGTGACCGGACGAGAAAAAGCGCCGATCCGGCGAGGACAATAACGGCTGCGTACGACACTTCGGTAAAAAAATTTCGTCTCATAATGAGGACATAGACGAAGCCGCAAAAAGCGAGAAGAGCCGGGAGGGGATAGAGCCACATTTTAAATGGCCGCGGAAGATCGGGCTGGCGAATGCGGAGAACGATCACCCCGATTGTTTGGGCGAGAAACTGCACCAGAATGCGGATAACAACAAGCGCTGCAATCACGCTGGCAAGGTTAAACGAGCAAAAAAAGATTGCAACACCACCCAGAGTTAAAAGGGACACGGTGGGAAACCGGTGTTTCGGGTGGAGCCGGGCGAACGGCCGGAAAAAATCCCCGTCGACCGCTGCCGCATAGGGAACTCGGGAATACCCCAGAAGCAGCGAGAACACTGACGCGAACGCCGTCCACATAATCAGCAGCGTGACGGCGGAGCCCGCCCAGCCGCCGTAGAGACGTTCCATGAAGACCGAGACGACAAACCGGCGTGCATCCGACCCTGCAGTATCACCCAGCTCCTGCCACGGAATGACACCCAGGATACTCACATTCATCACCAGATAGATAAGCGCGACAATCAGAATTGAATAGACAATCGCTCGCGGGATCGTTCTCCCGGGGTCCTTCATCTCGCCACCCAGGAAGCAGACATTATAGTAACCCCAGTAATCATAGATTGACACGAGCATACCTGCCCCGAGCCCGTTAAAAAAACTTTGATTGAACACAAAGGCCCCCGGGGGAAACGAAAATGCCAGGGATGCATTAAAATGAGTAATCCCGGCCACGATCACCCAGAGAACCGTCAGCATCACCCCCGTCCAGAGGTATTCCGATATCCGGCTCACGATCGTAATCCTCCTGTAGAGAAGCGCAACGGCAACGGCGCAGACACCCATAGCGACAAGAGTACCGGGAGTGAAAACGATGCCTGCATTAAACGACTCGCCGGATGGAAGCGGCAGATGAATGGTGCTTTCAAAAACCTTCGCCGACAGAGAAGGAATCAGATAACCGGCATACTGAGAAAGCCCGATGCAGCCCGATGCGATCGACAGCGGTGCGCTGAAAGTCAGCTGCCATATGAATAGAAACGCCATAAACTTCCCGAACCCATTCGGATTATAGATGAACTTCAGATAGCGGTAAGATCCGCCGGAGCCGGGCATAGCGGCGCCGAGCTCGGCCCACACCAGCCCATCGCACACCACGAGAAGGGCGCCGGCCACCCATCCGATGATAGCCTGAGGTCCTCCCATGGCGGCCACGATAAGCGGGATAGTGATAAAAGGGCCCACCCCGATCATATCGATCATATTGAGCGACGTAGCGCCGAGAAGGCCGACGCCGCGGATAAGCGATGAGTCTTCCTGGGGGGGAGGAGCCTGCGTCATTCGACGCCGCGGGGCTGAGAGATCAGATTGAAGAAAAGCTTCAGAGCGCCGTCGTTATTCACCCTCAGCTGGCGATAAAGGATGAGCGATACATAAGAATACGTGCCCTTCCCGTAGCGGCACCAGAGAAGCGACGTAGCAGGTTGTTGTTCATCCTCGTCGCTCATTGCCAGCAGACGCTGATAATTAGGCGATGTCTTCGAAGAATCATCAGAGGGGAGGTAAATACTCCGCTCCTGGACCCATCCTTTCCAGTCCCTGGGGCCGATCCGGTTTGGGGAAAGGAAGAAGGGATGTGTCGGATCGAGAACGGTCACCTCATCATCCTCCTCGGTGACGCGCTCGTCGGTCAGCGTAATAGGGAGCGGCGAAAAATTCTTGCCATTCCAATCCCCCGTCTTGTGGTAGAAACAGACCACATTCCCCCCCTTTTTACAATAAGAAAGAAGACGGTCGTTCGCACGCGCGGCATCCTGCCGGTAGAGATAGGTCCGCAGATCAAGGAGGATCGTCGTAAATCTGTCCAAGTCGCCGGCAGAAATATGGGAAGAATCGATCAGCGAAAAGGGAACGCCGTAGGCCGACATCGTCTCTTCAAGGCTATTATCATAGGTCTTAACAAGCCCGATCATAATGCCGGGGGAAAAAGTTGCTGACGTTGGGTGCGTGCGGAAGGAATTTTCAAGCGGAACAGGCGGATCGGTGTCCCTCGACCCCACCTGAGCCGTTTTCCGGGAAGAAGGCTTTATGCCCGAAAACAGGTCAGACCGGTTCAATGGATAGTCGCGGTCACTTCTCACAAGAGCATACCGGCGCATCCGGAAAAAGGGGGAGTCGCTCCGGACTACGCGCGTCATCCCCTGAGAGCGGTGCTTGCGGATAGCCGCGGTTGAGATATCGTCCATAGCCTGGCCTGTCGAATCTTTCCGGGAAACATCTATTTCAACAAGCCCGGCGGTTGATGCGGTAGAATCCCTCACATAAACACGGAAAAAGAGCTTCTTCACCTGCCAGGGTGTAATCAGATCATCAAGCTGCTCAGGATGAAATGAGGGATCGGCGGCCTTCTCGAACGCCTCATACGCTGTAAGACCGACCACCTGGTGATTACCATGCTGTCGATTAGGTTTTGTCGTAACAGTATCGTGGTTCGTGATGATCACATCCGGTTTCAGGGCGCGGATATAATAGACGAGGCGTGAGAGCACTTCATCCTTTCCCTTCCACCTCGCGAAACTCTCCTTGGCCGTTTTGGAAAATCCGAAATCGGGAAATCCCAGAAAATACACCTCGCTGCCTATAATCCTAGCGGCATCGAAAGTTTCCTGTGCGCGGAGAATGCCCAGTTCGGCCCCGAGTTGCGAACCGATCTCATTCTGTCCCCCTTCACCCCGGGTATAAAGAACGCTGTATGTTTTGACGCCCCTGAGTCTGCCATAGTAGGCGAGAGTCGCGCCATCCTCGTCATCCGGGTGAGCCCCGAGGCTCATTATCACACGATTGGGCGAAATTTCCGGCGAACCAGATCCGGAGTTCGCGAAAGTCGAAAGATGCAGCATCAGGACAATTCCGATGCTTACGCGCAAAGACCCAGGGAAAGTCATGCCGGAGAATTTTTTTTCAATTTAAACAAACGACGAGAGAATACAAAGGAAGGCTGGCAATTGACCTCAAACAGGCGAGAAACGGAGTGAAGAGCCAGGCGTGTAGATCCTATTTCAAAATAAGGGCCTTCCCCACGCGAACCATGCGCGTCGCAGACGTCTTGGGCATCACATCGATTCGATAGTAGTACACGCCGCTCGCACGTGACTCGCCCGGGGCCCACGCGACCGACTTGAACCCTGACGATTCATCGGCATCGACAAGAACCTCGACCTGTCTCCCGAGCACATCCGAGACAGTAAGCTTCACATGGGCCTCATAGGGCAGATCATACGCAATCGTCGTCGACGGATTAAACGGATTCGGATAATTCTGATGAAGCGAAAACACCTGCGGTGCACGGACTGGTGAATGCAGCGTGACCGAAGGAGAGGCAATCTTACATTCCCCGCTCCCCGCGAGCGGGATCTCCCTTCCGTCAACCGTAAGAGAAGCTTCGTCAAGAACATCCCATCTCAGCGTGACCGGGAACGACGGAGACGAGATGTCGATTAAAGCCGACATTCCGTCTTCGATCAGAGCAACCATTCTTTGCGAAGCAAACCGAACATCGAACCCTCCCTGGGGCGGGAGAGGCGGCAGACCATATGGCGCATCGGGCGCCGGTGACGAGCGGCCGAAATAGAGCCTGGATGTATGTCCACTTCCGTCAGAGAAAAGCAGGACATTTTGTGGGGGGTGGAACGCCGTCTGCTTCGGCGCAGAGGCAGAACCGTTTGCCACAAGCTCGCCATCCTGCGACACCTTTATCCAGTAGCCATGCGAAGGCCTGAGTGAATCCGTAACGTAATAGGCCCCGGAGTATCCGAAGAACACAGACTCCATAATGCCAGGAGGCAGGGAAGTCACTGACGAGACAGACATGGAATTGCTCGTGGAACCGATCATATTCCACCCTCTCGTCACCGCGAGAGTCTCCGCGCTGAAGGGCGTTCCATCGATCTGGACAGACTGGCTTCCAGGGAACTTAACCCAATAACCGACTCCGGGCACGAGAGTATCGGACTGCTTGTATCCGGCAGAATAAACGAAGGCCCTCGAGACGGCGGACGGGAAGACCGATGACTTTCTGCCATCGGCGACGGCAAACGGAAGAGAAAGCAGATTCCACGCAGCCGACACCACAAACTGGTCGGCGGCGGCATCCTGAGTAGTAAACCGCCATACAGGGGACCAGGGACCGGGACCGGCCCCGTTCGCTGCGCGCACCCGCCAGAAATAAACGGTAGAAGGAATCAGCGAGAGCAGCGTACGCGAAGAATCCGTGGTCGAGTCATCGACAGACGTCGTCGCAAATGTCGAATCGGTAGAAAGCTGCATTCTATAACTCGTCGCGCTCGTAGCACTGCCCCAGAGGGCGGTCAGGCTGAGCGGCTTACCCAGGGAATAGTTCGCCGGAAAAACCGGGGATGGGGCAGCCGGGGCTGAGGCCATCAGCGTGTTCTTCCAATATTGCAGGAGCGATCGCAGCGCCTCGGGCTTATTCTGCGGAATAATCTGCTTGGGGACGGCCGCCTCGCCGTTGGATCCGTGGCAGGAAGCGCACGTCCGCACCTCGCCGGGCTGGAACGTCACCCAGAACCTTTCCCGGACGACGGGGGTACCGGCAGAGTCGAGCAACTGCCACGCCGTGGCCCGGTGGGCAGGAATCATCGCCGCCATAGACCCGTCGGAACCCAGCGTCACGCTCCCCTGCGGCCCCGGCCCACTGGGTAGATACGGCGCGCCGTTGAGCGGATATGGAAGAACGCGGCGTCCGGGAAGCGGAGTCGTATGACCGTTAACGAGGCCATAGCCACGGAGGTACCGGGCCTGTTCCAGCTGGAGATATTTTACATCGTACACTTTGCCTGACGGGTTCGGGCTCTGCGTCGCAGAATTATGAATTTTCAGATAAAAAGGCTGTTGGTGATCATCGGTATTCCTGTTGGTCACATTCCGGCTCACGATCACCGCCAGATCATGCTGGGAGAGATAATTCCGGAACGCGGTCGTATCGACGCCCTCCTCAGAAAAAATCTGGAGCTCGGGGCTTCCGATATGTGAGACCCTTCGCGACGGTGTCGGTCTGGCCTTCACCTCCACGGGATCAAGCTCCCACAATGTTCCCGAAAAACTCACCAAACCGCTGTCGCCGTAATAACTCACGCTCTTCGGAATTCCCGGGGTGACGGGCGCATTGGCCATCAAAATGCTCCCGGTACGAACCTGCATTGTCGAAATGCGGAAATCATAGCGGGAAACCGGGTTCGAATAGTTTCCAGAATTCTTATCGGCCCGATTCTCTGACACATGGACTGTAAGAAGCGTCCCATCCGAGAGCGGCAATGGATTGCGGTAATGCCCCGTATAAGTTGCGTTTGGCGTGCCGTTCTCAGGGAGAAAAAATGCCGTGGACCTGTCTGTCACATATGTAACGAACATATCCTGGGCATCGAGCGACGGGGCTCCGGCGAGAGTAATAATCTGGCCTGCGCCGTGCGTGCCGTTCTCGAGGCAATCGACCCCATAAAACCTTCCCGGCGTCGTCGGATCCTCCACCACCTGGATCATATTCAGAATAGAATTCTGGTTCGTGCGGGTGGGGCTGGGGGAGAAATTCACGAGATTCGGATCGTCATTGAAACTCCTGCCGAACCCCTGATTCAGATCATGTCGGCCCACATGATTCATCGTTTCCCCGTCGGTCCCATCCTCATTCATCTGCCACGGAATGAAATGATTAAACTCAAATCCGATCATATTCGTGCCGGCGAGAAGATCGGTGCGCCGGGACTGGGGTTCCGGGTAATACTCGGTGCGGTCCCCCGCGAGCACCGAGGCGCCGGCGGACTCGTCGGAATAGTTAAACGAGCCGAACGTATTACCGTTCATAACATCGACATCGGCATTGCCGTCGCGCTGCAGGTGATCCCATCGTGAAAAAATCACCCGGCCGTAGCTATCGATGAAGGGACGGAAATCCCCGGAGGGAGCGTGGTCGATCAGCTTCAGATCTCCGGAGGAGGGATCGAGGCTATACATGCCGGAATTCGAGAGCTCGCCGCGGTACTCATCGTATTGCGGGAAGAGATGGAGAGAATTCGCGTACGGAAGATCGGATGAAAAAATAATCCGCCCGTCGGTGCCGTAGATCGGGTTAATATTATTGGAATTCGGGGGCTGGTGGGGAACCTTCGTAATCGATGGAGTCTGAAGTTCGCCGAGTCCTGTCACCTCGTAGATTTGCCAGAAAAATTGTGTAGAGTCGGATTGAGACGCCGGGGATCCGACCACCATACTAAAAAGCGCCTTCGATCCGTCCCACGACATTGAAGGCTCGCGCACGGCGATGCCATTTGAACCCTGCAACCCGGAATTGCCAAAACCTGCGGCCGAGGTGAGATTCTTCAGAGTCCCGTCAGTATAGAGAATATACAGGTCGCCGCCCCGGCCGCATGACTTCGTCACCGAGCGGTGATTTCCGAAGGGAGAAGTGATGGTCGACGTATCGAGCGGGATTGGAACCTGTGTAACAAAAAGAATCGGATTGGGGAGAGTGACAGCCGCCCGGCCGGCTTCTGCGGCAAACCCCGGGGACAAAAGGGCGAGACTCACAAGGCACGTCAACACCCCGACAACTGAAAAAGAGACTGACCGCTTATCCATAATGTGGTAGCTGAATTCCACGTGAGACAGACTCAGGTTTAAAAATCCCGACCCCGTATCAATGCCGGCTTTCCGTAGAAATACCTGCAGACGAGGCACCCTGGATCATCATTCATGGTGCATAAAGTTAGCAAAACACCTCGAGTGTATCAAGAAGAAATTGTGTATCGTCACCGAAATTGTGCCAAATCACCTTCAGCTCCGGAAACTGCCGGAGGAATTCCAGCCCAAGAAAACAGCGAGAGACTACAAACGGCATTTGTATCATCGGGCATCCTCAAGCACGAACAGGGCGCGAGTCAGACTAGTGATGATCATTGTTTGTGCAACCTTGTGTGCCTTCCTCAAAAATCCCCATTTTTTGAGTATTTTGTAAAAACAATATTTCCCATTTCTAACCGTCTACTCTTAAAACAGTTCGTCACCAGACTGATGACATCGGATGACATTCCGGCCACAAAGGCGGAGCCTGGAAAGCGGGTTGAGAGCAGGGTTGAAAAGGCTGCAAGAACCGAGCGTAAGCGTCTCCGGGACTTCATACGCCGTCGCGTCGGGACGGACGAAGACGCGGAAGACATCGTCCAGGACGTTTTTTACCAGCTTGCGTCAAGCTACAGCGTCACGGAGCCGATTGAAAAACTGACGGCATGGCTCTTCCGGGTGGCGAGAAACAAAATCATCGACTGGTACAGAAAGAAAAGGCCGGTAGAGCGAATGAGCGCAGAGGGACCGTTGAATCTGGAAGACATACTCTTCGACCCCGGGCAATCGCCCGACGAAATATACGCCCGTTCGGTCGTGTGGGAAAAACTCACGGAAGCGCTCGACGAACTCCCGGAGGAGCAGAAAGCCGTGTTCATCATGCACGAACTGGAAGGCAAGAGTTTCAGAGAAATGGCCGAGGAGACAGGGGAACCGATCAACACACTTTTGTCAAGAAAACGATACGCCGTCCTGGGACTCCGGGAGCGGCTGCAGGAACTTTACGACGAGATACAACAACCATGAAGGGATTTTTATGAGATACAGATGGGCATTCAAAGCAGCAAAATTCGTCCTCTTCGGCATAGCGGCGGCCCTCGTCCTGGGATTTGTCGTCATGGCCCTCTGGAACGCCCTCATCCCGGACCTTTTCCACGGGCCCGCCATAGGATTCTGGCAGGCGATCGGCCTTCTCGTCCTTTCTCACATTCTCCTCAGAGGATGGGGGCGGTGGCGATACGGAAACGGATGGAGGCACGAACGGTGGCGTCACCGCATGGAAGAAAAGATGGCCCTGATGACCCCGGAAGAAAGAGAAAAATTCAGGGCTGAATACCTCCGCCGTTGCGGACCCAAACAGGAAAAAATCTAAGACAAGAAAGGATCGAAAAATGACACACATCCTCCAGCTATCGGCGCCGGCCGGCAACACTGCCCTGAGCGCACAACCTCGCCCGGTTCCGGATACAATCCTTGACGCGTACTCAGCGGCAGTCACCAGCGTCGTCGAACGACTTTCGCCGACTGTAGTCAAAATTGACGTCTCGCATCACAGGCGGCGGCAGGCGGCCCGGCGCCGCGAGGACGAAAGATTCTCCGGAAGCGGATCGGGGGTACTTTTCACGCCGGACGGATTCATACTCACGAACAGCCACGTGGTCCATGGCGCCGCCACCATCAACGTCGTCCTGCAGGACGGTCGGGAGCACAGGGCGGAAATAATCGGCGACGATCCCTTCACCGATCTTGCCGTCATACGGATTTCGGGCGAAACATTTCCGGTGGCCCTGCTCGGCGATTCGCAGGCGATGCGCATCGGAGAGCTCGTGATAGCCATAGGGAACCCGTTTGGATTCCAGTGCACGGTCACGACGGGAGTCATCAGCGCACTTGGGAGATCGCTCAGGTCCATCGGCGGCCGGCTCATCGACAACGTCATACAAACGGATGCAGCGCTCAACCCGGGCAACTCCGGCGGCCCGCTCGTCAACAGCAGAGGCGAGGTCATTGGAATCAACACGGCGGCGATCCCCTGGGGTCAGGGAATATGCTTCTCCATACCCATCAACACAGCAAAAATCATCGCCTCGAGACTCATGAAGCACGGCAAGATCACCCGGGCCTACCTTGGCATTGCCGGGCAGGTACTGGAAGTCTCGCGGAGAGCCCTGCATGAGCATGAGCTCCCGGGAACACGCGGGATCATGGTCGCTCAGGTTGAAAAATCGGGCCCCGCTGAGAAGGCCGGGCTCCAGGTGGGAGACGTCATCGTCGAGATATTCCGCCAGCGCGTGGAGGGCATCGACGATCTCCATCGGTACCTCATCGATGAAGTCATCGGCAAGGATGCCCCTCTGACGGTCCTCCGGATGGAGAAAAAAATATTTCTCACCATCATGCCTGCAGAGCTTCCGTCGAAGTAAGGCAGAATTTCCACAAAATTACTATTTTATGAAACCGCCGGGGAATCCACTCCCCGGCGGATTCATTGATGAAAATCCTCCTCACATACCTCCGGCAATACTGGAAACTGGTGGTGCTTGCCCTGGTGCTGGCGACCATCAACCAGGTCTTCTCCCTCCTCGACCCATTGATCTTCCGGCACATCATCGACACGTACGTCACCCGATTCAGGGAGTATTCGCAGGGAGATTTTTTCAGGGGAGTCGGAGTACTCCTCCTTGCAGCGATGGGAGTGGCATTCGTCTCACGGATCGCCAAGAACTTTCAAGACTACTACATCAACGTCATCACGCAGCGGCTCGGCGCGCAGATCTACTCTGACGGCCTGCGGCATTCGCTTGAGCTCCCCTACCAGGTCTTTGAAGACCAGCGGAGCGGCGAGACTCTCGGAAAACTTCAGAAGGTGCGTGCCGACGTCGAACGACTCATCAGCACGTTCATCAACATACTCTTCACGACGCTCGTCGGCGTCGTCTTCGTCATGATCTACGCCTTCAGCGTCCACTGGCTCATCGCGCCGGTCTATTTCTCGACCGTCCCCATGCTCGGCATATTGAGCTCGGTCATCAGCAGGAAAATCAAGAAAATTCAGAAAGTCATTGTTGCGGAGACCACCGCCCTTGCCGGGTCCACGACGGAATCGCTCAGAAACATAGAACTCGTCAAAAGCCTGGGGCTGGCGGAGCAGGAAACGAACCGGCTCAATTCAACGACCGAGAAGATTCTGAAACTTGAACTCAAGAAAGTCCGTTATCTGCGGAGCCTGAGCTTCATACAGGGCACATGTGTAAACTTCCTCCGCACGAGCATCCTGGGACTCATGCTGTACCTCATCTATGCCCAGCAGATCACCTTCGGTCAGTTCTTCTCGCTATGGATCTATTCCTTCTTCATCTTCGGCCCGCTGCAGGAACTGGGGAATCTCATCAACATCTACCGTGAAGCCGAGGTTTCGCTCAACAATTTCAAAGATATTCTGAACACACCGACGACCCCGAAGCCTGCAAACCCCGTGACATTGGGAAACATCGCTACCCTGGAATTCGAGAACGTCAGCTTCCGGCACCAATCGGCGACGGCGAACGCATTGACTAAAATCTCGTTCAGGGCAAGGATTGGCGAAACGATCGCATTCGTCGGCCCTTCGGGGTCGGGCAAGACGACTCTGGTAAAACTTCTCGTCGGGCTATACATCCCGCAATCCGGAAGAATAGTTTACAATGGACATTCCGGTGGAGAGATCGACCTTGACAGGCTGCGGAAAAAAATCGGATTTGTCACACAGGACACGCAGCTCTTCTCCGGCACCATAAGAGAAAACCTCCTCTTCGTCAACCCGGCGGCGACGGATCCCGAGTGCCTCGACGTGCTGGAAAAATCCGCCTGCCAGAGCCTCATGTCGCGTGCGGACAAGGGACTGGATACGGTCATCGGCGAAGGAGGCGTAAAAGTATCCGGGGGAGAAAAGCAGCGCCTTTCCATAGCCCGGGCGCTCCTGAGAAGGCCCGACCTCCTCGTCTTTGACGAAGCCACATCATCCCTGGACTCGCTCACCGAGGAAGAAATAAGCGAGACGATACGCGGCGTGTCGGCCCGGAAAGACATGATCACCATCCTCATTGCCCACCGCCTCTCGACAATACTTCACGCCGACAAGATATTTGTGCTTGAACAAGGTCAGATCGTCGAATCGGGCAGGCACAGCGAGCTCCTCGAACTGAAGGGACTCTACTACGCGATGTGGCGGCAGCAGATCGGCGAGCGGCAGGATGGCGTCCTCAGGGCCGCGCTTGCCGGCAGGGAGCAGAGCCGCAACTAAACATTCCCCTCGGACGTATCCTCCAGTAGAAGAATTTTGGAAAATTGTATTTCATTACAGCATTTGTCATATTGACGCACCAACAAACAAAAGGCACTCTCAATGAAACGCGGCGCCATAATACTCCTTGTAGTCCTCGGAATCCTCCTCGTGGTCATCATGAGCCTTTACGGCTGGGTGAGGGGGACATACAATTCTCTGGTATCGTCGGATGAAGGAGTGAAACAGGCCTGGTCGCAGGTACAGAACCAGTATCAGAGGCGTGCCGACCTCATCCCCAACCTTGTGGAGACCGTGAGGGGATACGCCGCGCATGAAAGCCAGGTCTTCACCGATGTTGCCGATGCCCGGGCCGGCGTCGGAAAAATGCAGGTCACCCCTGAGGTCCTCAACAACCCGCAGACATTCCAGAAATTCCAGGAAGCTCAGGGAGCCCTCTCCTCGGCACTCTCGCGGCTCCTCGCCGTCGCCGAGAACTATCCCCAGCTCAAAGCCAACGAGAACTTTCTCCAGCTCCAGGCCCAGCTCGAGGGCACGGAAAACCGCATCGCCGTCGAACGGAAGAGGTTCAACGACATCGTCCAGGAGTACAACATAAGAGTCAGGACATTCCCCGCCTCCATCCTCGCGGGCATGTTTGGATTCGGCCAGAAACCCTACTTCCAGGCCGAGCCGGGAGCTGAAAAAGCCCCCAAAGTGAAATTCTAGGTGCGGATTCTCATCCTCCTCATCGGGCTACAGCTCACTATAGCCCGCGCGCAGACCATTCCGGAGATTCACCAACGCGTCACCGATCTTTCCGGCACGCTCAGTTCGGCGGAACAGCAGACCCTTGAGGACAAGCTGCTGACATTCGAGAGGCAAACTTCGAATCAGATCGTCGTTCTCATCGTCTCCTCGATGGAGGGGGACAACATTGAGGATTTTTCACTCAGAATTGCCGAAAAGAACAAAGTCGGAAAAAAGGGACGTGACAACGGCGTCCTGCTCCTCGTCGCAAAAGATGACCGTCAGATGAGAATAGAAGCAGGTTACGGCCTTGAAGGCGTTCTGCCCGATGCCGTCTGCGATCAGATCATCCGGCACGCCATAGCACCGAGATTCCGCTCCGGGGATTTTTATTCGGGAATCGAGGCGGGGCTTGAGGCCATCATGGCGGCCACGAAAGGAGAATTCAAAGGAGAGCCGGAATCCCGAAAAGGCACAAGAATCAGCCCCTTCGCAATTCTGGCGCTTTTTTTCGTGATCCCGGCTCTGATGCGCCTCCTCACCGGCAGCCGGAGGCATTATCTTGGATCGGGGGGTTATTATTCCCGGGGCGGCTGGTGGTGGGGCGGATTCGGTGGGGGTGGCTTCGGAGGTGGCGGTTTCGGCGGTGGGGGGTTCGGGGGGGGAGGTGGCTTCGGTGGAGGCGGATTCAGCGGCGGGGGTGGAAGCTTCGGCGGCGGTGGAGCAAGCGGGAGCTGGTGACATGCGCTACTTCTCAAACGACGATCTAAAGAAAATATCCACCGCCATAGCCGGGGCGGAGAAAGCCACATCGGGAGAAATACGTGTCGTCGCCAGGCACAGCAGGCACTGGAATGAGCGCAAACTCACCCTTCACCAGCTCGGCGTCAAGGAGTTTCACAGGCTGGGCATGCAAAAAACGGAACATCGCACAGGCGTCCTCATCCTGATTCTCTTCTCGGAGAAAAAATTTCAGATCATTGCCGATGAAGGCATACACGCAAAAGTTCCGGAGGGAACGTGGGACGGCATCGCTGAAAAAATGACCGGCCATTTCAAAGGAGGCAACTTTGTCGAGGGAATAATCGACGCCGTGGCGGCCGTTGGCCAGAAACTCTCAGAAAAATTCCCGGGGAGATCGGGGGACTCAAACCAGCTCCCTGACGACGTCATCGAACGATAGCATGCGCCCGGATATAGTCAACCAGATCAGAACGTGCGAAAAAATCGCCCTGCGGCTGGAACCGGGTAAGCGCGAGCGCGCCAGGCTCCGGGAAAAAGTAGCAGAATACTCAGAAAAATTCCTTGGGAGGCTACACGACGTCCCGGCGTACATCACCACGAAGCACAACGGCCACGGCATCGATCGCTCCCCCGTCGGCGAAAAACCCATCGGCATCGAGCCCGCGCTCAGTCTCATTGAAAAAAACCTCGACACCCCTGGTTTAAACCCGGCATCCGGCGGGCATCTTGGATACATCCCCGGGGGAGGAATATTCCACTCATCGCTGGGCGATTACCTTGCCGACATCACCAACAGATATGCCGGGGTATACTTTGCGGGCCCCGGTTCGGTGCGGATGGAGCAGATGATGGTAGACTGGATGGCGGAGATAGCCGGATTCCCCGAAAAATCGGGGGGCAACCTCACCTCTGGCGGAAGCATCGCCAACCTCATGGGCATCGTTGCTGCGCGGGAGGCCCACAACCTCAGGGCAGGGTTTTTCAAAAAATCGTCCATCTACCTCACAGAACAGGCCCATCACTCCGTGGATAAGGCCATCCGGATAGCCGGACTCAAAGAATGCCCTGTGAGAAAAGTCCCCGTAGATTCTTTTTACAGAATGGATGCCGAAAAACTCGACCGCCTCATCGTCCGGGACAAACGAAGGGGCCTCAATCCGTGGCTCGTCATCTGTGCCGCCGGAACAACGGACGTCGGCGCGGTCGACCCGCTCGATGACATCGCCGGAATTGCGAGGCGCCGGAACCTCTGGATGCACACGGACGGCGCCTACGGAGCGTTCTTCATCCTGTGCAACGAAGCAAAAAAAATTCTCCGCGGGATGGAAAAATCCGATTCCCTCGTCATGGACCCGCACAAAGGACTCTTCCTCCCCTACGGGACGGGAGCCGTGCTGCTCCGCGACAGAAAAAAACTGTACGATGCCTTCTGGTACCGGGCAAATTACCTGCAGGATGCCCTGAAAGCCAGCGACGAACTCTCACCCGCCGATCTCTCCCCGGAACTCACAAAACATTTCAGGGGATTGAGAATGTGGCTGCCTTTGAAACTTGCGGGAGTTGCACCGTTCCGTGCTGCACTCAGGGAAAAGCTTCTTCTTGCCCGATACTTTCACGAAGAAATACAAAAAATCCCCGGATTCCGGGCAGGAAATACGCCGGATCTCTCCGTAGCGACATTCCGTTACGAGCCCCGGAGGGGAGATGCGAACAAATTCAATGAAAAACTGATACAGGAAGTCGTGCGGGATGGAAGAGTATTCCTCTCATCGACGAGGCTGGAGGGGAAATTCGTCATCAGGGTTGCGGTCCTCTGCTTCCGCACGCACCTTGACACAATAGAGCTGGCCCTCGACATACTGAAAACCAAAGCGCTTGCCCTCGGGAAAAGCTGAGCGAATCACCGCTTCGGCCGCGAGGGGCCGACATTGAGCACAGGGTCCAGGGCGCCGAGTCTTGCCTCCCCCGCATAATAAACCCTTTCGAGAAAGAGCCCTGAGGGAGGAGCTGTATGTTTCGACGGCTCACCGGATTCCTCGGAAAACATTCTCCTCACCTCTTCAGGCGAGATTGCGCCTCTTCCGATTTCCACAAGAATTCCCACAATCTGGCGGGCCATCTTCCACAGGAAATGCGATCCTACCAGCCTCACGAGAATGAGATCCCCTGCCTCCGCCAGCTCAATCCCTTCGATCAGCGCTGCGGTTGATTTCTCCTCCTCTGCGGTGAACGATCTGAAATCCTTCATACCCACAAAAATTTTTGCTGCTGATTTCATGGAGGAAAGTTCCAGAGCATCCCGGATCCACCAGACAAATCTTTTCCCGAGAGCGGTCCTGCGACGCGAAATCTGATAGAGGTAACTGCGGGCGACGGCATCGTGCCGCGCGTGAAATTTTCCTGACGCCTTCATCACCTCCAGCAGATTTATATCGGACGGAAGCTCGTCATTGATTTTCACGCGGATAATTTCAGGCGCAAGAACCGTCTCTGCCTGAAGATGGGCAACCTGTTGAAGGGCATGAACCCCGGCGTCGGTCCTCCCCGAACCATAGAACTCCACCTCCGGTGACCCGAATACATTATGGCAAGCATTCAGAATCTCGCCCTGGACGGTGCGGGCATTCTTCTGAACCTGCCACCCGCTGTAGCGGGTCCCCTCGTACTCGAGAAAAACCTTAAACCTGGCCAACCTACTTTGCAGGCCGTATCAACCCGGAAGCCTTATCGATCTCCGCTGCGAAGCGCTCGATCACGGGGGCAACGACCTGAATCTGCTCCTCGGCTTCCTTCCAGTTCCTTTGCTCGATCGCTTCGCGGACGCCGGGGAGAGTCTTCACCCCGTAGCCGGTATAGAATCCGGGGGCATAAATCTGGTGAGTAAACCAGGGGCGGCGGGGCAAGCCCTCTTGGCGCGTAAGCGCCCTTTCGGCCAGCATCAGCGCCCGATCGAGAGATTCCTGGTGGTCGTAGGAGGGCACTCCGTCGGGCAGCGCATGAACAAGAGTATCGAACCGGAGCGCGCTCTGTTGCAGCCTGGAAACGGCATTTTGAAGCGGGGCAAAATTCAAAAACGGGACGGGCTCTTTCGCCTTCGGGACCACAAAAGGCTCCGTTGGATCGGCGTTAAACTCCAGATAACGGTGCGATATCTGTGAATTGACATTCTCCGTCTCCGAGCGCATATCATCCACCAGCTTCGAGAGCTCCTTGACATATTTCGAAAAAGTCTCCGCTGAGCTCGTAAATTCAAACGGAAGGACATCCGCATTGAGGAGCCTCAGCACCAGTCTCCCGGTTGTCTTCGCCTGGGTCACCTCATAGGCGAAGGATGGGTCGCCGAACCGCACAAAATGGCTGAAGGAGTCATAAATAGAATGATAGGACCCTCCTCCGTTCTCCCCGCCGTAGCCGATATTGCATGCCGAAATACCGAGATGCTGCAGGAAGGGAGTATAATCCGAGCCTGAGCCGAGCGCGCTAATCCTGAGATCGCGCCGGTCGCGCGCCTCCTTCTGATCTTCGGGAGAGCCGGTCACCATCCGGCGGGCACGGGCCCTTTCTGAGACGGAAATATTTTTCTCAGGATCGAGCACATCCTGGGCGGCCTGATTAATAAATTTTTCCAGCGAATGCGAACCCCCGGCGGAGAAAAATCCCCGTCCGTTCGAGTCTGAATTAATATAAACGGCGGCCTTTGTCTTCAGCTCGTCGGCATGAGTCTCGGACCACTCGGTGGAGCCCAGAAGGCCCGGTTCTTCCCCGTCCCAGGCTGCGTACACAATCGTCCGTTTCGGTTTCCAGCCCATCCTGGCCAGCCGTGAAATCCCGCGCGCCTCCTCCATCATAGCCACCTGGCCACTCAGCGGATCTTCGGCGCCGTTCACCCAGCCGTCGTGGTGATTTCCTCGGAGAATCCATTCATTAGGCCGTTCGCTCCCCGTCATCCGTGCGATCACATCATAAATCGGCTTGATATCCCAGTTAAACGACACCTTCAAATGAACCCTCGCGGGGCCCGGGCCGAGGTGATACGTAATAGGAAGTGCGCCGCGCCAATCATCGGGCGCGACTGAGCCATTCAATGCTTTGAGGAGCGGAAGCGCGTCGCTGTAGGAAATAGGAAGCACGGGAATCTTCGTCAGCGTCTTCGCATCCTTAATCGGAAGGCGTTTTGCATCCTTTGTCGCTCCGACGAACGGAGTCAGAGGATCGCCGGAATAGAGCGGCATATCCGCCACCGAGCCACGCTGAGCCCCTTCGTCGCTGCGGTACGCCCCCTTGGGGTACACATCCCCTTGAAAAAACCCGTCATCCCGGGGATCGGAGTAAATAATACACCCCAGAGCCCCATGTTCCGCGGCCACCTTCGGCTTAATCCCGCGCCACGACCCTCCGTAGCGGGCAATCACAATCTTTCCCTTCACATCAATGCCATGCAGAGCCAGTTCCTCATAATCCTTCGGAACCCCGTAATTGACATAAACCAATTCCCCTGTCACATCCCCGTCGATCGAATAGGCATTGTAGGTCGGCAACTGTTCTGCCGTCTGGTCCGATGTTGAATCGTCCGCCAGCGCCGGCTCGGCAAGCTTCGCGGTATAGGACGTTGGAGCGACCATCTCGAGAAGCCGGTATTTTGGCGTAGGAAAGAGAACATAAAACTCTTCGATCTTCGTATCGAACCCCCACGACATAAACTGAGACGCGATAAACTCCGCGTTCTCCTTATCGTAGGGTGATCCCACATGGTGGGGATGCGCGGAAAGTCTCTTAAGCCGTTCCCTCATATCCCCGGCGCGAAGGTACCCGTCGTACGATTTTTCGATATTTCGTTCCTCCTCCGTATGCTGGCGGGTAAAACCCATAAGGTTATCTTCCCCTCCAACGCGAGAACCGGCAAGAAAAATCATCAGCACGTAACCGACCATAGATGACCCTTAGAAAAAAGTGTTAGAAAAACTGTAAACTGTCGGAGAAGACGGGGCTACGGACATGAATCACCGTTCCACAACCTGAACCCGAAACGTCTCCAGCATTGCCGGAATTTCATCGTTCAGCACCGGAGTCTTCTTCTCCACGACCACGGTAATGCAGGAATCTGAGCCGCAGTCTCCTGCAAAGACATCCTTCACGCCGGGAATCGAAAGTAAATGCCGGCGATTCTCCCTCACCGTTTCGCTCGCAGTTTTGCCCGTGATACTGTCAACGCGATGAGACCTATTCTGACCTCCGCAGCCCGAAACAAGCATGGCGAGGCAGAGCGGGGCCGAGAGGGAGACCTTCGGGAACCTCACGGCGCGCTGTCAGGAAACACCGGTGAAGAGCGACCGAAGATTCAGGGAGGGCACAGTCGTCTTACAGGTCACCGAGACATACGTCCGGGCAAGAGAATCCTTCCCGGCTCCGATGGCGGTACTTACGAGCCCGAGGGCTTCGCCGAGATTTTCGGGTGAAACCTCCTTCACCAGCATATACCACATCGACTCCTCCAGAACGTTAAAGGCCGTCTGCGTTTCGCAGAAATCAAAATTGGGGGAACCTTCGCGTCCGAGCAGCTCGGCGTGAGCGATCATCGGCCCCAGATTTCTCTCCTTCACGGCCCGGGCGGTAAGCACACAGAGAGCTTTAAGGCGCTGGTGCACATGCGCATCGGAAGCCTTTGGAGATTTTCTTGACGAACGCCCGAGAGCATTGAAGGCGGAGCTGACGATCTCATCGGAGCGGTCATGGAGCAACTGATAGAGGTTCATCGTACAATCCTCCGTCAAACTCACCCAATATACGCCGGATTCCCCGATAAAATCAACCGCGGGCGAGCCACACCCCGACAATCGTAACCCCTGCGCCCACCATCTGAATCAGCATCAATTCCTCATTGATAGTAAAATACGAAATCAGGAGCGCAAGCACGGGCACGAGATTATTGAAATTCGCCGTCCTTCCCGGGCCGAGCCGCTTCACGCCGCGGGACCAGATCGCATTCCCGATCCCTATCGACACTGCGCCGGAGAGAACGGCAGCGAAGTATGCAGATGGTGGAGCGGAGCCCCAGTTGAATCTTACGGCGGGGGGAATGGCGATCAGAGCGAGCCCCGCGGCGCCGGTAGCGAGCATAACCAGCGCCAGTTGAACCGGCGAATACCGGAAAAGCAGGGGCTTTTGAAGATTCGTATTCAGAGCCCAGAGCACAGCTGCACAGAGAATGATGATATCACCGATCAGCTCATACCCCCCGAGCGAGAGTTTTTTTGAACTTCCGGCGATAATCAGAAAAACGCCCACAAGGGAAAGCGACATACCCGTCAAGACTGCGGGCCGGATTTTCTCCCCGTGCATCCGTGAATTAATGAAAACAGTCCAGAGAGGCGAAGTCGAAAGCAGAACGGCCGAATTCCCGGCGGTGGTCAGACTGAGACCGATTATGAAGGCCACCTGATAAATCACATTCCCGACGACTCCTGCCCGCAGGATCATTGGCCAATCCTTCCGGTCAACCGGGCGCCACTCCGATCGGAGCAGAAACAGCGCAAAAACGGTAAGAGATGCAACGATAAACCGTATCGCATTGAAAACGAAGGGATTCATCTGGGTAAGGGCATACTTCGCCAGGGGGTAATTGGCGGCCCAGGTAACAGCGACGAAGAGCAGAAGAAGTTCGGCTGCTCTCTCCTGGGAAAAATTCCGGCCCATCTATTCTGACACCCCTGCGGCGAGGCCGAACGGGAAATAGGACAGATTTATCCCGGCGACGAACTTACCCTCGTGTCCCCAGGCGGCGAAAAGCCCTGGGGAGACCCCGAAAAGCGTCAGCGGGCCGGGATAGAGATTCGCGTGGACCGAATAATCACTGATCCCGGAAACCAGGAGTGAAGCGAGAAGCGAATTATCCTTATCGCAGAAGACCCCCGTATTCCACGTAAGCTCGGCAGTCTGTTTCCGCGCCACGGAGGGATCTCCCTCCTCGACAAGCTGTTTGGCCCGGAGCCCCGCCCCGCCCGAAAAATTCAACCCCCCGTCGGTATGCACTGAAAGACCGACCAATCCCGTCAGCCCCCAGTAATAGAAAAAGCTCACCCTCTCCGCAAAGGGAAGTTTATACTTCAGCGAATAATTGACGCCATGATTCTCGATCGTCTTCGTGAACGGATTGTAATCGGGCTGAGTGGGCCATTCGGCCATATTCAGGGTTTTGGAAAAAAACTCCGGGACACCATTCAGGCTGAAAAGGACGACGCTCAGAGGATCGAACACAAGAAGATCGGCCACCGGATCAACGGTGATCCCCTGATAACTGCCGTTCTCGACGGTTTCATTCAGAAGATGATAAACGACATACGTCGCAGCGCCGAAAATCCTCGGATGCTCCACCCCATGGAACCGGTACCACTCGCACATAATGACATAATCCATCCCGCCGCCGATCAGGTGGTTTTGATAATTAGGCCAGTACTGCGCGTTCTTCCGATTCAGACTCCCGGGGATCAGCTCGTTATTGATAAAATCCTTCCAGCCGTATCTCTTGATAGAATAAAAAGGATGAACAAACGAATTGTCCACCACATTACGGAAAGCGCTTGCGTAGGGAATATCAAAAATCTTCCGAGAGCGGTCGGGATACTGCAGGATACCGAAACCCCCGTTCACAATAAATGCGAGCGGGTTTATCACCGCCTCGGATCCGAAATCCCGCCCGTGGTAGAAATAATACGGTTCCTCCTGTGCAGTACAGAGGGAGCAGAAGAGAAAAAAAACGCCGAGATACCTTGTCAACTTTTCGTGCGAAATAAAAATCCAATGTATTTAAACTTGGAGTGAAATCCAATCCTCGGTGTGACGGCGGGGGGGTGATATCCGTTAAGGGGGCTGAGGCTTTATGGAAAACCCAGGTCGGGCCATCCTCCCGCGGTGGCCCGACTCTGACAGAAAAACCTAATTACACGTTCCGCGCAATGACACAGTCTTATTATTCGTCCCCCCGGCGTTAAGCGTCAGCGAGCAGAACGTATAAACCTTCATCCCTGATTGAGAGGCAACATGCACGGACCCTGATGTACCGTGCCACGCAGTGGAGGGATCATAATACTCGACATACACCTTCCCCGTCGTCACTGAAGGCACATCGGGCACGACCGTATACGTCCCGGTATCGGGCGAACTTGTGGTCGAAAAGGCCAGCGCCACTCCCGTCGGCGCTGCGCTCGTATCCACCAGAAACTCCGCGTAATACGTCCCCGTCGTATGACAATTAGGCTTCTGAATCGGCTTATTCGTCCCGTCCACCACAACAAGTTCGGTCGTAAAGTTACATGAGCCGGTGCCGGTATTACTTGGCGGCGGTTGGGTCGGTTCATCGTCCTTCTTGCACCCGACGCACAGAAGAGCGGCAAACGTTAAAATCAGGAAAGGTTTCATAAAGATTCTCCTTGAGACATATGATGGATTGAGCAGTGAGACAGAAAGATTCGAAAATCACTGATCGCTGCGCAGCGAAAAATTCAGGGCCGAGGCCTTGGCCAGCACAAAACTGACCGGCACCTTTTGGGAAATCTGGAGCGCCGTCTTCGTATCTGTGGCGGTCATAATGTTATACCCCTCGCGGGTGAGGATCTCCCTGAGCTTGCGGAGCTCGAGAGTATCGTCATCGATGATCAGTATATGGCGCTCCATGCGAATCTGTGAGAGCAAAACCTGTGCCGCCGGACGCGTGCAGCCCCCCGGAGAAATCAATCGGAATCGGACACCCAGCGGAGCCTGCAAATCACTGTCGCCGTCATGCGACGGATAGTCACAAAAAGTTGTAGGCACACTGCGACAACACCTTGAATTTTCCCCGCGGAAGTGGTAGATTCCCCCTAAAAAAGGACAATGCAACTCCAGCGCATCCCGCATACGGACCTGAGCGTCTCGAGAATCGCCTATGGTTGCATGACCATCGGGGGCAAGGGCCCGGGGCCCATCACAGCGGAGATCAGAAAGAAGGCAGAAAAAGCCGTCATGACCGCATTCGAATCTGGCATAACACTATTCGACCATGCGGACATCTACGCCTACGGAGAATCGGAAGAACTTTTTGGTGAGATTCTGGCGAAAAACACGGGCATGCGGGACAGAATCGTCATTCAAACCAAATGCGGCATCCGAAGAAAAGACGATCCCAAGGGTGCTCCGGGGCGATATGACTTCAGCGCCAGGCACATCATCAACGCCGTCGAAGGTTCTCTGAAGAGACTCTGCACAGACTATGTTGACATCCTCCTCCTCCACAGGCCCGATCCGTTAGGAGATCCGGAGGAGGTGGCAAGGGCACTCGACGAACTCCATCGCGGCGGTAAAGTAAGGTACTTTGGCGTCAGCAACCACACCCCGGGGCAGATTGAGCTCTTGCAGAAATGCTTTGATGAAACCATCGTCCTCAACCAGCTCGAGCTCAATCTGATTCATACCCAGCTTGTCAACGAAGGGATTGAGGCAAACAGGGAGGTCAGACCGGAGGGAATTCTGGATTACTGCCGGCTCCACACAATCATGATACAGGCATGGGCCCCCCTTGCCGGGGGGAAACTATCCGGCCCGGCCAAAGGACCCTACGGGAAAGCGGTCAAGGCAGTCTCAGAACTTTCGAAGGAAAAATCCACAAGCAAGGAAGCGGTACTCCTCGCGTGGATCATGAGGCACCCGGCAAGAATACAGCCCGTCATTGGATCGACTGATCCGGGGCGGATCAAGGCCAGTTGCTTAGCGGACGGCATCACACTGACGCGGGAGGAGTGGTACAGACTATTTACGGCGGCAAGAGGAGAGGCGGTACCCTAGAGCTCAATTTCCAGTTGTGACAGCAGCTTGTAAAAATGCGTCCGGTTAATCCCCAGCTGGCGGGCTGCATCGGCGGCGGATCCTGCCTGGCGCAAGGTTTTGATGATATACTGTCTCCTGAAATCCTTCTCGGCATCAAGCAAAGACTTACCCAGAACCACCTGCGGATCATTGGACGCTTCCTCGATGAGTTCCAGGGGGAGATCGGCCGGAGTCAGCGTAGAATCCTTCGCGAGAATCAGAGCTCTGTGGATGACATTCTCCAGTTCCCGCACATTCCCCGGCCACGAATAATGCTCGAGGACCCCCAGCGCCTCCTCCGACATGTTAAATGCGGCGCCATTCTGGGCATATTTTTTCATAAAAAACTGTGCCAGCTCGTGAATATCTTCCTTTCGTTCGCGCAGGGGAGGCATCACCAGCTCGATCACCTTCAGCCGGTAATAGAGGTCCTCCCTGAAACTTCCCGCCTCGATCATTTCCCCGATATTGCGGTTCGTCGCTGCCAGAAACCGCACATCGAGTGACTTTGGACCCAGGGCTCCTAACCGCTCCACCTCTTTCGACTGAATACTTCTCAGCAATTTAGCCTGCAGATTCACGCTCAGATCCGCAATCTCGTCGAGAAAAACCGTTCCCGAGTCCGCCGTCTCAAGTTTTCCTGGTTTCGATTTCGTCGCGCCGGTAAATGCCCCGCTCTCGTAGCCGAACAATTCCGATTCCAGAAGATCGGCGGGAATGGCGCCGCAGTTAATCGTCACGAAAGGTTTTTCCCTCCTGCGGCTATTCCGGTGAATGGCCCGGGCCAGGAGATCCTTTCCCGTCCCGTTCTCCCCCAGGAGCAAAACCGGGGCATCGGTCGACGAAATCTTGGCGCAGATTTTCACAATATCAAAAAGTTTCCGGCTTGACCCGATAATATCCGCGCAATCGAAATCCTTCCTCAGATCCGAGAATTTCAGTGAAATTTCCGAAACAAGCTTGCTCTGCAGCGACGAAATTTCAAGAGACGTTTCGAGACCCTGGACAATCTGGCGGCCGAAGGAGAGCAGGAAGACAAGATCCGGCTCCGTAAAAGCGGCCTGCCGGTTACGCCGGTCGAGATAAACGGCGCCCAGCACCTTCCGTTGCGAGACCAGCGGGACGCAGAGAACAGCCGTGATCCCCAGTCGCAGAACACTATTCTGCTTTGAAAACTCCGTCTGAGCGTCTGCCGTATCCATAAGCGGACGGGACCGTGCGATGGTCGCGCGGATAACAGAAAAGCTCATTTCGCGGGCTTCCGGGTGGTCGTCCAGATTCATATTGCGGGAAAAAATCTCCTGCGGGCTTCCGTCTTCATTCACCAGCACGATAAAACCCTCATCCGCGCGAAGTTCCTTCACCACCACATCAATCGCCTTCTGCATCAGGGGGCGCACGCCGGTTTCCGACGAAAACAAAATTCCCGACGCATAGAGAGTTTCAAGCCGTTCCTTCTCCTCGGTAATACGGCTCAAGGTTTGGGAATGCTTCTCTTCCTCCGCGGCGAGGCGGGTGATTTCTCCGGAGAGATTTCGATTTAACTCCAGCACCAGGTGGAACAGCGCGTCCACCCTTTTTCGCAGAACATCAGCGCCGGGCAGCGATTTCACCCCTGAAGAAATTTCGGCAAAACCGGATGACACCTGACTGACGGCATCGGCCATCATTTTCTGAATCCGCGCCCGGTTTTCATTTAAAAAATTCATTGTACCGATTTTACCAAAAATCCCCCTCAAGCGCAACGATCAGATCGCGGATGGATGCGAAGCGCTCGTCCGGATTCTTCGCCAGGCAGCGTGACACAACCGCATCCAGCTCGCGGGGAGCTGAACAGAAATCAGAAGGGGGAGGCGGGATTGTATTAAAAATCGAATGAATCACCGCAATCTCATTCTCGCCTTTGAACGGAAGGCGGTTTGTGAGAAGTTCATACAGAACCACTCCGAACGAGAAAATATCGACCCGCTCATCGACATTCAGATTGGTCACCTGTTCGGGGGCCACATACCCCAGAGTACCGATCACGGTGCCGAGGGTCGTCATCGTCGTCACAAGGGGGGATTTTGACAGCCCGAAATCCATGATCCGGATATTTCCTGAAGCATCGAGCATCACATTACCGGTCTTAATATCGCGGTGAATGATACCGTTCCTGTGAATTTCCTCCAGGCCGCTGCAGATTTGCAAACAAAAGCTCTTCACACTTTGAAGCGGAAGCGGGAACGATCTGGACAATAAATCCTTGAGAGTCCCTCCCGGCAAAAACTCCATGGCCAGAAAACACTGGCCGGTCGACTCACCCGATTCCAGAATTCTTACAATATTCGGATGGGAAAATGAAGAAAGCATGCGCCCTTCGGCGGCGAGGCGCTTCTTATTCTCCGGATCCTTCAAAAGTTCCACATCGAGAAGTTTCAGCGCAACAATCTCCCGGGATTCGTTATCGACGGCCTTGAAAACCCTACCCATCCCCCCGTGGCCGACTTGTTCCAGAAGCTTGAAATGCGACACATATCTCGCCTTCCGATTCGCCACAATAATCTTCCAATTTGACACGATCCAGCGCGCGCTCAGGCCGGAGGAGGCAACGAACAAAGCGTACAGGCAATAGGCCCACCACGTCCGGTACCAGGGAGGCACGATCTCAATTTTGACTGAAATCCCCGCCTCATTCCACAGCCCGTCATTATTAGACCCTTTCACACGAAACACATACGAACCGGGGTCGAGGTGAGTGTAGCGCGCTTCCCTGCGCGTGCCGCAATAAATCCAATCACGGTCAACCCCTTCCATAACATAGGCATAGTGATTAGAGCGGGGATTTGTGAAATCCAGCGCTGCAAATTCAAACGAAAAAACCGTTTCATCGTGACCGAGCGTGAACTCGGAGAGAAAATCGGGATCGGCCCCCAAACTCACCGGCTGGTCAAACTTTTTGAATTTGGTGATGACCACCGGGGGAACGAGGGGATTATCGGCGATCGAATCGGGATGAAACACATTCAGCCCGTTCACGCCTCCGAACAACAATTCCCCGGAACGCGTCTTGCAGAAAGCCCCGGTATTGAATTCGTACGATTGAAGGCCGTCATCCGGCGCGTAATTATGGATTTTTGGAAGATCGGGATCACGGGCATCCACCCGTGCCAGGCCTCTATTTGTGCTCACCCAGAGATTGCGGTGAGAATCCATGAGAATCCCGTAAATAAAATTATTGGGTAGCCCATCCTGTTCCTTATAAACGTGCCAAGAATTATTCCCCCGGTCAAACCGGCAGAGCCCGTCCTCGGTGCCCACCCAGACAACGCCGCCCGAGTCCTGGCAGAGAGTTTTCACTGAATTGTGTGAAAGCGATTGCGCCTGGCCGGGCTCGTGCCGGAACCAGGTGCGATCCCCGTGCCGCGGATCGAACAGGCAGAGGCCGGACCCCGAAGTCCCCACGAGAAGCTTACCGTCGGACTGGGGAAGAAGGCAGAGAATCAGTGATTCCGGCCGGGGCGGGAGCGGAGCGTCAATTAATCCGGAGGATCTGATGCGCCCGGAATCCAGCCTGAACAACTGGGAGGTGGCGCCGATCCACACCACCCCATTCGAATCCTCACACAGTGTGGTAATAATATTGGTCCGGAGGTTTTCTCTGAACGGTGGGGGAAGAAAGTAATGGCGGAGGGCTTTTCCGTCAAACTCATCCAGGCCGGTGCGGCACCCGATCCACACAGAACCCTCATGGCCGTGAACCCGGGAATCGGTCTGCAGAAGAGCCTGAACCGTATTATCCCTTAAAGAACCTGCGCCCGCGTTATGAAAAAACCTCTTGAACCACGAAGAATTTCGATTCAGGACCGTTACCCCGGCGTCGTAGGTTCCGAGCCAGACATTCCCGTGAAAATCTTCAAGGATAGCCTTGAAAAAATTATCGCCCGTCCCATTCCGGTCATAGTCAGGCAGGATCAACCGCGGGAATTTCTTGCGCGTCACCTTCACAATACCTGATCCATCATACCCAGCCCACATCACCCCCGACCGGTCGCGAAAAAGGCATGCCAATCCCTCATAGCGTGCGCTCGAAGGCCCTTCGAAGGAAGGAGTAACCCGGATCAGCGAATTCTTCTCGGGGTCCAGCACCCTGAGGCCCCCGTACACGCCGCCGATCCAAATATTGCCTGAAAAATCCACGCCTACGGCGCGGATCGCGTTTGCTCCCTGAACGGTGGACTGGGGCACCTCCCGGCGAATCCATTCACCTCCGGGAATTCTCGAAAAAACCCCCTGAAGTTCTGTACCGATCCAGACATTTTCATGAAAATCCTTGACGCAGGAAAGTACAATCCCCGTCCTCACCGGAAGGGGAACATTCTCGACAGCACGGGTTGAAACATCGATCAGGTAGAGACTATCCCTGCAGCCGACCCAGATTTTTCCCTTATTCACCATGAGCGGCAGGGCGGGGAAGCTCGTAAGCGGGGGAGACAGGAACCGCTTTTGAACCGGGTCGAAGACTTTCAGGCCCTTAGCGGAACCGATCCAGAGGGAGCCTGATCCATCCACGAGCATTTTTTGAATATCCACATTAAGGAACTCACCCTCGGCGGGAAATTCATCCGAAAGACGAAATACCCCCGATCTGGACCGATCGTAATAATGGAGCCCGCTGCGTGTTCCGATCCACACCCTCCCTGAAGAATCCTCGGCGAGCGAGTGAATCGTATTATCGGAGAGCGAGTGAAGCTTCCGGGCGTCGTGCCTGAAAACTTCGAATGAATACCCATCGTACCTGTTAAGCCCGTCGGACGTACCGATCCAGACAAAACCGCGGGAATCCTGCATGATGCACCAGACAGAACTTTGCGAAAGCCCCTCCTCCACGGAAAGATGTTCGAAGCGGAGTTGAGCCATCTGGGCGAGGGCGGTGCATGAGACAAAGAGGAGGGCGGCAATCTTACAGAATCTCATCCGGGGGAATTTCGGAGGGAAAATCAAAATTTTTCCGAAAAATACGAAAATAACGCCCGTGAATCAACGGCACGGGCCCCATAAAACAAAAGCCCGAGGCATGATACCCCGGGCTTTCTGTCTCGGCAACTGGGAGGGTCGCTTGTCCACGAAGCGTCCAGTGTGCCTTCTCAGACGATTTTATTCTTCGAGGATCATCCCCTCGATATTTTCTATCGACGTAATCCCCTCTTTCACCAAATTGATGGCTGATTGACGGAGAGTCTGCATTCCATTCTGGAGAGCCAGCGTTCGGATTGCGTCCTCGTCGACGAAATCCTTCGACTTAAGAATAACTTTACGGATCTCCTTCGTCATGGCAAGAGCCTCAAAAATACCCATTCTGCCCCGGTAGCCTCGGATACAGTGAACGCACCCGACCGGCTTATAGAATTTTGTCGATTCGATCTCCTGTTCCGTAAATCCTGATTCGGCAAGCAAATCGTAGTCTACAGAGTCGTCGACAACCTTACAGCGGTCACAGAGCTTACGGATCAGACGCTGGGCCACGACGATATTGATCGTATAGGCAAGAAGGAACGGCTCGATGCCCATATTATAGAGGCGGGTGACGGCACCGACCGAATCATTCGTATGAAGCGTCGAGAAAATCAGGTGGCCTGTATTCGCCAATTTCACGGCGATCTCCGCCGTGGTCTTATCGCGCATTTCGCCGACCATAATCACATCGGGGTCATGGCGCAGGAGACCTCGAAGGGCGCCTTCAAAATCCAGCTTGTGATTCAGCTTCACCTGCCGGCAGCCTTCAATCAGATACTCGACGGGGTCTTCGATCGTAATGATATTGATCCCGGGATCCATAATCGTCTGAATAGCCGCCAGCTGGGACGTACTCTTGCCGCTGCCGGTGGGGCCGGTAAAAATAATCATCCCTTGCGGTTTCCGGATCGCCTTGAGAAACACGTTCTTCGTGATATCGGGCATATGGAGCGCATCGATCCCCTGCTGGCTATCAGCGCCGCGCAGAATTCTAATGACGATCGATTCCAGCTTACTCCGGAGGTCGGTGCTATAGATGGGCATCGTTGAGAAGCGGAAACGGATCATCTTATTATCGACGAGGCGCTGCGCGAAGCCGTCCTGTGAGAGAAACTTCTCAAACCGGTCGAGATTCTTGGCGCGATCCTTGATGACGGTAAGAACGGCCTCAGAGCGGACGTCGGTAAGAGCGCTCCAGAGAGACAGTCTGCCGTCGATCCGGAAATGGAATTCCGTCCGGTGCGAAGACTTCGGTATAACGTGAATATCGCTCGCTCCGGTGCGCACACCGTCGACGAGGAGAGATTCAACCACCTCATTCAGCTTCCCGCGGCCGATTTCCTCTTCGAGCGATTTTTCCAGCTCCTTCTCCGTTTCGCGGGAATCGTATTCAGAGAAGCCGTCGCCCGTAATCCCGAGCGATTTCGAGGTCTGATCGAATGCCAGGTGTCGCCACAGCTCCTGCCAAAGGTCGCTCGGCACGAACTTTATTTCATACTTGGGGAATTTGAACGCCCTGGCGATCGGATGGATTTCCGGATGCGTCGGGTCGGGCGTAATCAAAATCAGCTTGTCATACCCGTTCGTAAATAGCTCATAGGGAATCACGCGGAGGCGGACAGCGATATCATAATAGAGGGGGGGAAGCAGTTCAAGCATTTGCTTGATAAACTGAATCCGATCCTTATTGCCAAACGCCGGCGCGGGGTCAACGGATTCAAAAGAATAGTAATTTGCGACAGCCTTCAGGATTCTTTCGCGGTCGGCCCCCAGATCGTCCATCAGAATATCAATAAGACGGCGCTTATCGCCATTTTTCCTCTGAATCTCGATCGCCTCATCGAGCTGCTCCTGCGTCACGATCCCGCTCTCAGCGAGCATTTGGTTCAGACGCGGAGCACCCGATGCGCGCTTGCCGGCCTGATCATCGGAAGACTGCCGGGCTGCGGGCGGCCGGTTCTTGGACCCCTCCATCACAACCTTGTCGGACGAAGCCTCATTATCACCGGCGGCATTCATCTTCTCGCGAGCCTCGTCATCCCAGAGAAGCTCATTGGGATCATGATTGGGGTCAGGCCTCTTCCCCACAATATTTCCAAAAGAAGATAGGACTCTCTTCTTCCCAGAGTTATCGTTAGCGTGTGTAGACATATGACCCTCGTTTCACAAATTAATTGTTAACACCACTTCCCTTTCGACCTTACGTGATAATAGTACATCAATCTGCCGAAGCCTGGGGTGACAGGCAACATCCCGTGTGATCTGTGGCAATCAGGGTCCAAAAAAGATCAAGAAATCTAGTCAAATTGACGAGAACAGGTATCTGCCTGGGATAGGGTGCCAGTAGGGAGGTTGGAAGACGCCGAAGCGGGCCGTCTCACACGATCGGGCGCATGTAATTGCCGTTACGGAAGCTCGTCAGCAAAAAACGCCCTCATTGACAGGACCGGCGACACATACGAACCAGCGGTATTCATCGCTGCGACGGCTCTTGGCGGGGGACCCATCGAGCTCTCGCACTTCCGCGATCAAACCGACAACCGTGGCAGAAACAAGGGCAGAAAGATCGCCTATTACTGCCGAATCATCCACAAATGGACGATCTTCCTCCAGAACACCGTGACGGGAAAGTGGGGACACCGGTTGGACGTATTGGCCTCGAAAGAGTAGCGAAATTCTTAGGGGGAAAGACACTCGCCCGGCGATGGAGCGGGGGATTTTCATTTAGACCGCTGACGATCCCCCAGAGGCCGTGGCAAATTCCCTCCCCTCGAGGGGGGGAGGGGGGGATGTGGAATATAGTTTTCTATTCTCGTCGACAAGTTCCGCCGACGACTGCAGCAGCTTCTGAGCTTCGTAGGCTTGCAAATCCCGGATCGTATTATGTATCCGTTTCATAGCGCCGTCGATACGATCCAGCCAGCGCAGAATCTCCGAATCCGACTCAAACCTCCGCCTTATCTCCTGGGTCGTCACTGAAATCACAGCCAGCGGATTATTGACGTTATCCTGGAGCAGCATCGTAATATCATTAATCAGGCCGCTATAAATCTGCTGCCGGTCGAGCACTCTTTCGACATTCCTTCGCTGTGCTTCCTCCATTTTATACTTCTTCCGCACCTTTTGCAGCTGCACAAGAGCCACGGCGGTGAGCCAGAGGAAGAAAATGGAGTCGAATTGCAGGACATAATCGAAGAACGACTTTTTCTCTGCCTCATGGTGGAAGAAATTCAGAGACGTGAAGAGAAAGTAGAGATAGATAATCAGCCCGGCGATTATGACAGGATAATCCTCGATCGCCTTCCTGCCCAGCCGATATGCCCGTATGAAAAGATTTGTCATAACCGCCATTCGTATATTTTAGGAATTCCGTGCGTGTTCGCCCCTGGCCTGCGCGATCAGAAACTGCCAGGAATAAATCCCTGTGGCATGGCCGTCGGCCCACACCAATTGAACTGCGTAGGAGCCCACCTCATGTATCCCGACGAGATTATAACGACCGGGGATCTTGAGATCCTGGGGAGGCGGAGAATAGGTTCTGAGCAACACAGTCTCCCCGCGGCATCCGGCGCAGGGGCAGTTATCCCTCAGATCGCGAAGACTATGGAAAGAATTCTGCGCGTCGTCCCAGACAATGGCCAGGCCGTCCTCGCCGCTTCTTTTTATACTCACCGGGCGGGTCATGACTTCAAGCGTGCCAAAAACTGATCGATCCGTGACCACGCATCCGCGGCAGATTTTTCCCGATATCCGTCCTTGTTATTGGGATTCATAAAAGCGTGCCCTGCTCCTTTGTAGACCTGCACATCGATCATCTTTCCTGCGTGCTTCACGGCGTCGGCGAACGCGCTCACATCATCGGGGGTGATCCCCTTATCCTCCTGGCCGAAGATCCCGAGAATCGGGCAGGGGATCTTTGCGATCTCAGACGAATCGGTCACCAGCCGCCCGTAGCAAATCACGCAGGCGGCGAGATCGGGCGTATTCAGGGCCGTTACGAGAGAAAACCCTCCTCCCATACACCATCCGATAGAACCTATCCGGTTTGATTTCACATCCGGTCTGGATTTTAGATACGCGACTGCGGCGATAATATCCCGACGCGCCCGGTCTTCGGGCAGGCCGCGCATAAGCTGATGCGCTTCATCGGGTGAGGATGTCGACTTACCCCGATAGAGATCGATTGCGAGCGCGACAAAGCCTTTCTCTGCAAATTTCTCAGCATTGCCTCTGACCCAGTCATTAAGCCCCCACCATTCATGAACGACGATAAGCGCCGGAAAAGGACCCTTCCCATCCGGGAAAGCCAGGAAAGCGGAAAGAGAATCTTTCCCGCTCACATAATGCACTGTCGACGGCTTGCCTGCGAACGCCGTCGAGACGACCAACAACGCTATGGCGATCCTCATAAAACACCCCATTATATATGTCCTTTAGTGATGGCATTCCACACCTGTGTGCTCACCGGCATAACCGAAAGGCGTGAATTCCGCAGCAGATCGAACCCTGCGAAGATTTTGCTGGATTTCATCTCCGAAAGAGGAAATGGCTTTAAGAGCCTTTCCCCTGATCTTATATCAACAACAACCGATTTGGCATCCTTGCTCCGGGGATCGGGGTAGGGATTGCTCATCACCCGGGCCGTACCCACGACAGCCTTCTCCTTCCCCGAATGATAAATCAGCGCAGAATCACCTTCCCGCATCGCGCGCATATGCAGTCGGGCCTGATTATTCTTCACGCCGGTCCACGCCGTAGACCCCTCCCTCGCAAGATCCCCGAAGGAAAAGTCCCCCGGCTCTGTCTTCAGCAACCAATAGGCCATAAAACCGTGAAAGAATACAAATTCCGCGCAAGAGAAGCAATTTTCCTCTTGAGACTCAGAGGGGAATTCACTATTATACACAATCCATTCGTGAGGAGATCAGCATGGTGCGGAGACTTTTCCCACTCATATTCATAGCGCTATCCCCGTGTTATTCGCAGCCTTCGGGGGCGGTACGGCTTCTGTCGCATTACATACCCCCTCAGGGTGGTTCCTTCATTGGGGGGAGCTGGGGGTGGACCGACACATTGACCGGCAAAGAATACGCTCTCCTCGGGTGTTACTGCGGAACCTCCATCGTAGAAATCTCGGTCCCTGGGACTCCCGTCGAGCGGTCATTCATTCCGGGAGTCTGTTCCGAGTGGCGGGAAATCCAGACCTATTCGCACTACGCGTACGTCGTCAGTGAAGGAGGAGGGGGAACACAGATCATCGACCTCTCCTATCTACCCGACTCTGCGCACCAGGTAAAATACTTCAACTATTCGAGCGGCGGAAACAACATCTCCCGTTCGCACACACTTCACATCAAGGACGGGTACATGTACCTCAACGGGTGTGCGAACTGGTCGGCGGGAGGAATCGTCGTCTTCAGCCTGGCCGATCCCGTCAACCCGCTCTATAAATCCGCATACGAAAGAGAATACATACACGATTGTTTCGTACGAAACGACACCATCTATGGAGCGGGGATATACGGGCAGGGAGTCGACATCATCGACGCCACCAACAAAACCAGCCTCGTGCATCTCTATCAGATATCCTACGCGGGGGCTGGCACGCACAACTGCTCCACAACCATGGACGGCAAATACCTCCTCACGACCGATGAAATCGGATCGACGCCAAAAACACTGAAAGTCTGGGATCTCCAATCGCCGCCGAGTTTCCCGAAAGTTGCCGAATACGTCGGAAGTCCGACTGCCATCGTTCACAACGTCTTTGTCAAGGGAACCAAAGCCTACATGTCGTATTACACAAAGGGACTGAAAATAGTCGACATCAGCAACCCGGCGGCCCCGATCGAGATCGGAGGATACGACTCCTATCCGGCGGACGACCACACGGACTACACCGGGGCATGGTCGACATACCCGTTCTTCCCCTCGGGAAGAATCATCATCGGGGACATGGTCAGCGCGCTTTACGTCGTCGACCTGGACACCCTTGCCCCGGGCAATACAGCCGGATTCAAAGCATATAGCGATTACGTCACCCCGACAAGCGTCCATCTCACCTGGACTGATCCCACATCGACAGTCGTCGGGGGGCCGATCACGGGGCTCAAAATCCACATCTACCGGGATGGAGCCTACATCGCCCAGGTTGATTCCGGCGTCCAGACATACAGTGACACCGGACTCACGCAGCACCAATTTTACACATACACAGCAGTCGCCTCCATATCGGGCGATTCCAGCGGGGGCACCAACTCATCCGCCTACGCGGGGGGACACGCCGTGCCGCAATCGCCGACCAGCTTTAATGCTTTGAGTGCCGTGGGAGGAGTCATGATATCATGGACAAATCCCCGGCGGCAGCTTGACGACACCCCCTTGAACGATCTTGCGGCCATACGCATCCGGCGGGACGGGGGCACACTCATCGACATCCCGCAGACATCAGCGGACACCGGAGCGGTGCGCACATACTTCGACTCCGTCACAAACTATCACACCTATGATGTCGAGGCCTATGACAATGAAACCCCGACGCACTACAGCAGCCCCACCTCGCCGAAAACCGTCTGGGGAAATGTTCTGCTCAATTATAATGAGGGATTCGAGGCAGCGCCGCTTGGCCTCCTCCGCACGGGAACATGGGACACGACAAGCGCCCTGTCGCACAGCGGTGGAAAGTGTTACACCGACAGCCCCTCGGGCAACTATCTTCCCAGCACGACCTCATACATCCAGACTCCGCCCGTCATCCTGGGAAGCAACCCCGTCCTCCAGTTCAGCCATATCGCCATCATCGCCTATGGCGACATCGGGTATGTGGAAATAAGCAAAAACGGCGGCACCTCGTTCACCGTATTGAAGCCTTACAATCTCACCATGCGGCCGGAGTGGTCGGACAGCGTCGCCAACCCTGGAGACTGGTACACAGACGTCTTCAACCTCGCTGCATACGCCGGGGACACCGTCGTCGTCCGGTTCCGGCTTGTCACAAATACAAGCGGGAACACCGACGGATGGTATATCGATGACATCCTCATCGGAGATCCTGCCACCCCCATGTCCATCAACCAATCCACGCAGGACGGATGGAACATGATATCGTTACCCATCATCGTTCCGGACGGCAGAAAAGGCACGGTCTATCCGGATGCGCTGTCGAAGGCATTCACTTACAGCGGCGGGTACGTCGGGGGGGACTCCCTCATTCCCGGCACAGGCTACTGGTTAAAATTTTCGGGTAGTACGACCAGGCCATTCAGCGGCATCTGGAACAGGCGGGACACCATCGACGTCCAGGCCCGTTGGAACATGATAGGCACGACCAGCGGGAAAATCCGGACCAGCTCTGTGAAATCGATTCCCACCGGCATCGTCTCATCGAACTACTTCGGCTACAACGGCGGATACCAGATCGCCCAAGCGCTCGAGCCGGGGAAAGCTTACTGGGTGAAGGCGTCGCAATCCGGCAAGCTCGTCGTCTCGGAATATCAGAATGGAGCGGTGCCCGGCGAACTCCCCAAAGAAAACTTCAGCGGGGACAATCGGCTCACATTCAAGGACGCTGCCGGGCGAAGCCAGACACTGTACTATTCAGAAAAAACGGAAGCGCCGGCAGAACTCCCCCCGGTACCTCCGGAGGGCTCATTTGATATCCGATACGCTTCGGGCCGGCTGAACGAAAACATCGATGACAGCCCGAAGATACTTCTTCAGGGCATAAAGTACCCGGTGAAAGTATCCTGGGAGTCCGATGAGCGGAACGGCCTCCTCATCATCGACGGCAGGGAATACAGCCTCCGCTCCGGGGGCACGGTAAACGTGAGCCAGCCCGCATCCGAAATAAAACTCAGAGAAGGCCGGGGATTGGCCGAGCCGGAACAACTTTCCCTTTGGCCGAATTATCCCAATCCCTTCAATCCTGCGACCGAGCTTCGGTACGACATTCAGGCACAAAGCTATGTCTCCCTGAAAATCTACAGCATGCTGGGTCAGGAGGTTGCGACGCTCGTTTCCGCGGAACGTGAAGCCGGGAGTTACCGAGTCACGTGGGACGGAGGAAATGCCCCTAGCGGCGTCTACTACGCCCGCCTGATCGCCACCGATGCTGCGGGCAAAGAATACTCGAAGATCCAGAAACTGACCCTCATACGGTAGCCACACCGATTGCCGGCCGATGACGCCCCGGCCGGGGCGGGTCGAACACCTGACTGACTGAAATCATTCAGGCAACCATGCACAGACAAGGCCACCCGGGGGAGGTTTGCGGGGAGGGAACCCTGTCACACTTTGCGAGAATTCCGCGGTGACTACCAGAAATTCCGACCCCCGGGGGGCTTCCTACGTTGACCTCGCGATACCGCTTGCGGCGGACAAGCTTTTCACCTACATGGTGCCGGAAGAGCTCAGAGATCTCGTCCGGGCCGGAGTCCGGGCGGTCGCTCCGCTCGGCAACCGGAACGTCATCGGGTTTATTGCCGGCACCAGATCCGACAGTCCCATCAGGAATGTAAAACTCATCCTCGACGTCATCGACGCCGAGCCGGTGATTTCCGAGGAACTCCTCAACCTTTCGCGCTGGATATCCGACTATTACATCGTACCATGGGGAGCGGTTTTGAAGAGCTTCCTGGTACAGGGATCGGCGAATGCAGGACGGAGGCGGGTGAAGCTACTCAGGAACGATGGTGAGGAACTCCTTCCCAGGCAGCGGGCTGTCGTCGACCACCTGGCGAAAGGCGGCGAGGCAACAATCCGGCACCTTCAGAAAATCCTCAAAGTCAAAAACATCAATCAGACCGTCAATGAACTCAGCCGCCGGGGAATCCTCCACATAGAGGAGCAGCCGCCGCACGGAGGCATAAAACCAAAATATGAGCAGACGATAGAAATAACCCCCTCAGCCCGGCAGATGTGGCAGGAAAACCTGATCACCAGCGGGACCCGGGCTAGAGGCCAGGTCGGAATACTCGAAGACCTCCTGACGACGACGGACAAAGAAATCGGCGTCAGGGAATTTCTCAAGAAGTCGGGACGGTCGCTCTCCTCGTTAAAGACGCTCGAAGGGAGGGGGATTCTCACCCTCGGGAAGCGTGAGGTCCGGCGGGAGACGGTCTTTGACCTCTATGCCTCCTCACTCGGGGCGCGGGACATAACACTCAACGAACAGCAGCGCACTGCCCTCAAACGGATTTCCCTTGCCATAAGCTCCGGACAATTCAGCGTCAAACTCCTCCATGGCGTAACCGGGAGCGGAAAAACACAGGTCTACATCGAAGCCATCAGGGAAACGCTTTCCCGCGGGAAGACCGCCATCGTCCTCGTACCCGAGATTTCGCTCACCCCTCAGATCGTACGACGCTTCAGACTGCATTTTGGAGAAAAAATAGCCGCCGTGCACAGCAGAATGTCCCTTGGCGAGCGGTACGATACATGGCGCGCAGCGAGCGAAGGAAAATGTTCCGTCGTCATCGGCCCGCGATCTGCGGTTCTGGCGCCGCTGCGGAACATCGGCCTCATCGTGGTCGACGAAGAGCATGAAGCATCATACAAGCAATACGATCAGGCGCCCCGGTACCATGCACGCGACGTGGCAATCATCCGCGCTCAGGCCCTCGGGGCCGTCGTCGTCCTGGGATCTGCGACCCCGGCCTTCGAGTCGTACATGAACGCGATTCAGGGAAAATACGAACTCCTCGAGCTCCCTGACAGGGTCGACGGCGCTACGCTCCCGCGGGTGGAGATCATCGACATGACGGAAGAACGGAAGAAAGCGTATCTCAATGCCATTGAGGCCGGTCAGGGAAAAAAGCAGTGGAAGGAAAGCGTCAGCTCCCTTTCCAGGCCTCTGATGGAAAAAATAAATGACCGGCTTGCAAAGCGGGAGGGCATCATCATCCTGCAGAACCGGAGAGGCTATTCGCCGTACATAGAATGTCCCGACTGCGGTCATGTCGAATTCTGCGAAAACTGCAACATCACCCTCACGTACCATCTCACCCAGAAACATCTTCGTTGCCACTATTGCGGCCGGGTCAGGCGTCCCCCGGACATCTGTCCGGAATGCGGCTCCATCGACATTGAATACCGGGGATACGGGACGCAGCGCGTGGAACAGGAGCTGAGGCAAAACTTCCCCTCGGCAAAAATACTCCGCATGGACCTGGATACAACCTCGGGGCGCGGCAGACACGATGCGATTCTGCGAGAATTCTCGGAAGGAGAGGCGGACATACTCCTGGGTACTCAGATGGTGGCCAAGGGGCTCGACTTCTCAAGAGTCACATTGGTCGGAGTCATCTCGGCTGATACCCAGATGCTTCTTCCCGACTTCCGATCTGCGGAGCGCACATTTCAGCTCCTGACGCAGGTGGCCGGGAGGGCCGGGCGGAGCGCCCTGGCGGGGGAAGTCCTCATACAGACGCATCAGCCGGATCATTACGCGCTTCGGCACGTCCTTGCGCACGATTACGGGGGATTTTACAGGGAAGAGATGGAATTCAGGAAAGAACTGCACTACCCTCCTTACTCACGGCTGGCGCTCATAGAACTCCGGGGGCCGGACGAGCAGAAAGTCATTGATCAGTCGAACCGGCTTGCAGACTTACTCAGGCAGCGGGATCACCGCTGCATCACCCTGGGCCCGGCGACGGCGGCCATCCCGAAGCTCCGGGGGCAGTACCGGTGGCACATCGTGCTCAAGAGCGTGAAGGAGACAGATCCGGGCGGGAAGCGGCTCCATCGCGCGCTCTCGGGCGTACTGAAACACCCGTCGATGCAGAGAAAGAGGGGAACTAAAATTCTGGTTGACATTGATCCGGCCGGGATGATGTAGAACGGGAACCAACCTCCACAAACGACACGGCCCTGCCGGGGGAGGACAGGGCCGTGTTGATTAAAGCCGCCGTGAAGTTAAACGCGGCTAATATTATACGCGCGTTTACCCTTCTGTTCGTGTTTCTCCTCGAACTGAACATTATCTCCCTGGACGAGAACGTCCCGGAAGCCAGTATTCTTCACATTGCTCTTATGGAAAAAAATCTCCTCCCCTTTCTCCGTTGTAATAAAACCAAAGCCTTTCACCGGGTTATAGAATTTTACAGTTCCTTGAGTCATATGCCCCATCTCCTTTTGAAATTAGTCGTATAGAGAAAACCCCGGCCGGGTTTGAGTGACCGGCCGGGGTTCCAAAGCCGAAGTGAAACAATCAGATCTTTTGGACGTTAGCTGCTTGCAACCCCTTGGGCCCTTTTTCCACGTCGAACTGCACCTTATCCCCCTCATTCAAGGTTCGGTAGCCGTCGCCGACGATGGCCTTGAAGTGGACGAAAACATCTTCGCCGTTCTGACGCGAAATGAAGCCATAACCCTTGGCTCCGTTGAACCATTTCACAGTTCCCTGTTCCATGGAGTAGATCCTTTCAAAAAATGTTAATAAAAATGTACCCGAGGCTCTGCTCTGCTTGATGACGTGGCACATTGCACCCCATGGCAAACGGCTGGCCAGATCTTTTTGGCTTTTTACGCATCAACGCCGTTGTTGATTGTGTTCATCATCCGCACGATTACCTTCCCTGCAACAATCGATCGCGGACAACGGCATTTATGCTTGAGATGACAGACCTCGTGGGTGTTCAATAGAGAACGGGACACGGGGATTACATCTGCAGCTACAACGTAAAAGCGTGGCAACGCCACCCCTTTCGGGAAACTCCCTTTCTCCCCTGGGGGCAAAAACGGTGTACTGTTGTTTGGCAATCAAAGATACTAAAAAATCATTCATGAGGCAAGCAAATTTTTTCCTCCGTTTTCCGGTTCCGAGGAGGCTGAAAATGTGCCAAATTTTATCATTTTGCTGGAAAACCGCCGCTTCCCGGGGCCGGGGAAACGGCTTGATTTTGGGGCCTGAAAAGTGGTACCTTGAGCGATGAACAGCAAGGAAAAACGGATGGAGCTCTTGAGCGTCTCCATTGAAAAGCCCGCCGAGATGAACTTTATTCTCGGCCAGTCCCACTTCATCAAGACTGTAGAGGATCTCTACGAGGCAATTGTCGGCGCCAATTCTTCGATGAGATTCGGCCTGGCCTTTTGTGAATCGTCGGGAAAGGCCCTGGTCCGGTACATCGGTAACGAACAGGCGCTGATTGACATAGCGGTAAGGAACGCCACAAAGCTCGCCTGCGGACATTGCTTCATCATATTCATAGAAAAAGGCTTCCCCATAAACATCCTCAACGCCATCAAGGCAGTTCCGGAGGTATGCACTGTATACTGTGCAACGGCTAACCCCGTCGAGGTGATCGTTGCGGAGACTGAGCGAGGTCGAGGAATACTCGGCGTCATTGACGGAATGAAAACCAGTGGGGTGGAGGCCGAGGAGGACATCGTCTGGCGCAAGGATCTCCTCCGAAAAATCGGATATAAACTCTAGCATGATGAGAATTCTCCTTATTCTCCTCATCATAACATCGGGGTGCAGGACCGACGACGAAAAAATCCGGCAGGCCGTCCGCGAGGAACTATCCTCGGCCACGGCGCGGAAGGCGATAACGGATTCCAAGACCATTGGTCCGTACAGTCCGGCGCAGGTTGTAGGGAACTTCGTCTTCGTGTCGGGGCAGATAGCCCTCGATCAGGAATCGGGCATGCTCAGAAATGCCGACATTCAGGAAGAAACCAGACAATCCCTCGACAACGTCATGAAAATCCTCCATGATGCCGGGGCCGACTCAGCGGACGTCCTCGCGACGACCGTCTACCTGCGCGACATGGGAGACTATGCAAGAATGAATGTGATCTACGGCGGATATTTTCAGGATGGTAACTATCCGGCGCGCACAACCGTGCAGGTCTCGGCGTTACCGAAAGACGCCCGCGTTGAAATTTCAGCCATCGCATACAAAAAACAGACCCAATGAAATTCCTCTACGCCCTCATCATAAGCGTCTCGCTCGTCCAGGCGCAGGTGGACTCGATCCCATCCCCTAAACAAATCCTCGGCTACGAACTGGGCGACCGGTACACGCGTCATTCCTCTCTCGAGCGGTATCTTTTCGCCCTCAAGGATGCGGCCAGGGAAAGAATGCGGCTCACATCGTACGGTGAGACATACGAGGGGAGGGCCCTTTACACAGCCTTCTTCAGCTCCCCGGAAAACCTTGGCCGCCTTGACGAGATCAGGCAGAATATCCAGAAACTCTCCGATCCGCGGAGCACGCCATCCCCTGAAGCCGAAGCGATCATCAAAAACACGCCGGCCATAGTCTGGCTGTCGTACGGGGTACACGGAAACGAAGCATCGAGCATGGAGGCGGCCATGAACGTCATGTACCAGCTCGCCTCGAGGAAAGACGAAGAGATCACTTCCATACTGAAAAACCTCGTCGTCGTCATCGATCCCCTCCTCAATCCGGACGGTCACGAACGCTTCGTCCAGTACGAAGCCACGCATTCCGGAAAAAAGCCCGTCACGGATAAAAGCGCGATGGAGCACAATGAAGACTGGCCGTCGGGGCGGACGAACCACTATTACATCGATCTCAACCGGGACTGGGCGTGGTTAACGCAGAGGGAGACGCAGGGGAGAATAGCGGCCTACCGGGCGTGGAAGCCTCAGGTCCATGTCGACTATCATGAAATGGGGTACAACAGCTCATACTTCTTCTTCCCCGCATTCAAACCGATCAATAAGAACTTCCCCAGGAACACCATGGAATGGGGGGATATTTTTGGCAAGGCCAATGCTGCGGCATTTGACCGCCGCGGGTGGAGTTACTGGAGCGGGGAGCTCTTTGACCTCTTCTATCCCGGATACGGTGATTCCTGGCCTTCCCTGAATGGCGCCATCGGGATGACATACGAGCAGGCCGGGGGAGGGGTTGGAGTAAGAGTGAAGCGGTCGGATGAGAACATCCTCTCTCTGCGCGACAGGCTGGAACATCACACCGTCACATCGATCACCACGCTCCGGGCGACGGCTGAGCACCGCGAGCGGCGTCTCAGAGATTTCCAGCAATTCTTTGCCGAGGCGATCCAGGAGGGAAAATCCGGCCCTGTGCGCTCCTTCATCATCGATGCGGGGAGAGACCCGTCGCGGGCTGCGAAAATGATTTCCAATCTCTGTGCGCAGGGAGTTGAAGTCTCCAAAACGTCAAAGGACTTTTCGGCAAGCGATCTCCACACATACTTCACCAAAGGGAGTTTGACAAAAAAATTTGGCGCGGGCTCTTACATCATCTCCCTTGATCAACCCTCAAAAAGACTCATCCTTTCCCTCATGGAACAGGAGCCTGCCCTCAGCGACACATTCTTTTACGACATCTCCACATGGTCACTGCCTGTTGCCTACGGGGTTGATGCCTACTGGACATCGCATGAGATCAGCGTCGCCTCCGTCCCCGTCCGGGACCGTGCTGAGCCTCCCGGGGGATCCGTGGACCAGGACGCGACCTACGCGTATCTCTTCCGCTGGGATTCCAACGACGCGGCGAGAGGCCTCGTCTGGTTGCTTCAGCAGGACCTGAGGGCAAACGTCGCCATGAAGGAATTCACCACCTCCGGCGGCCGGCAGTTTCCCCGGGGCACGATCATTGTCCCGGTCACGGGAAATCCACCCGGGATCCACGAACGAATCAAAGAACTCGCCCGTCAATTTCACCTCACGATCTTCGGAACCAACAGCGGATACACCGAGCGCGGGATAAACCTCGGATCAGACCGTGCCGTGCGGATCCGGCAGCCCAAAATCATCGTTGTCACGGGACCTCCTGTCGGCACAGAATCCTTCGGTGCTGTCTGGTCGATGTTTGACCAGCAATACGGACTTGATTTCGTGCCCATGAAGCTCGACCAGCTCCGCGGAGCAGATTTGCATGATTACAACGTCATGATATTCCCGGACGATGCCGGGGCGGGGTACAGAAGTGTGCTCGACTCCACGGCGGTCGAAAAAATAAAAACGTGGATCGCCGGCGGGGGCACATTCACTGGGATTGAGGGAGGGGCTGCGTTCGCCTCAACCGCAAGAATCGCATCTGTAAAAATCAAGGAAAAGAAGAAATCCGACGAATCGAAGAAAGATACCTTGGGCGGGAAGGAAAAAAAGCTTTCCGATGAAGAGCTCGAGAAAAGAATGACCGTTGAAGAGCGGGAGCGGAAACATCGGATGCAGGGAATCCCGGGGACCATGGTCAGGGTAAAACTCGACACATCCCATCCGCTCGGATTCGGATATGACAGCGCGATCACGGTTTTCAAGACGAGCAACACCATGTTTGAACTATCCGAGAGGGGTTATAACGTCGGGATTTATACAAAATCCCCCCGCATGAGCGGCTACATGTCAGCGGAAAACGAACGAATGCTGGAAGAAACCCCCTATCTTATCCACGAGCAACGCGGCGCGGGAAGCGTCATACTCTTTGCGGACGATCCGAATTTCAGGCTCTACTGGGACGGTCTTAATAAACTCTTTCTCAACAGCGTTCTCCTGATGCCCGGAATCAAGAACGTCGAAATGACAGCCTACTGATGGAAACGCTGATTGACGACCGGCGGCGCATCAGAGCCCCGCGAGGCAGACAGTTGACCTGTAAGGGCTGGGTTCAGGAGGCGGCCCTCCGGATGCTCATGAACAACCTTGATCCGGAGGTAGCGGAAAAGCCGGAAGAACTCATCGTATACGGCGGAACGGGAAAGGCTGCCCGGAACTGGGAATGCTACTCATCGATCGTCCGCAGCCTGATAAACCTCGACGACGACGAGACTCTAATCATACAATCAGGCAAACCGGCCGGGATTTTCAGAACATATCCCGATGCCCCGAGGGTCCTGATATCAAATGCCATGCTCGTGCCGCACTGGGCGACGTGGGACGAATTCCGCCGACTGGAAGGGCTGGGGCTCACCATGTTCGGCCAGATGACAGCAGGCAGTTGGATCTACATCGGTACGCAGGGAATTCTCCAGGGCACGTACGAAACTTTCGCCGCCAGCGCCCGAAAGCATTTTGGAGATAACCTCGCCGGAAAGCTCCTCGTGACTGCAGGCCTGGGAGGAATGGGGGGGGCGCAACCCCTTGCGGCCACCATGAATGGTGCGGCGTGCCTGGCCATTGAAATCGACAGGGCCCGGATCGAGAAACGCCTCCGGAGCGGATATGTCGATGAGATGGCGACGTCGCTTGACGAAGCCCTCTTGAGCCTGCAAACTGCGGTCGCCTTCAAAGAAGCGAAGTCCGTTGCCCTCCTCGGCAATGCGGCAGAAATATTGCCCGAGCTTCTTGCCCGGAACATCCATGTCGACATCCTTACCGATCAGACCTCGGCCCACGACACATTGAATGGCTACGTTCCGGCACACATGCCCTACGAGGAGGCTCTCGACCTACGAAAGTCGGATCCCTCGCACTACATCGACCTGGCGCGATCATCCATAGCCGACCACGTCCGGGCGATGCTGGGATTTCAGAAAAAGGGAACGGTCGTCTTCGATTACGGCAACAACATACGAGGGGAAGCACTCTCCGGAGGCGTCATGGAAGCCTTTCAGATTCCCGGATTCGTGCCGGAATACATAAGGCCGCTTTTTTGTGATGGAAAAGGCCCGTTCCGGTGGGCAGCGCTTTCCGGAGAGGCCGAGGACATATACAGAACGGACAGAGCCATCATGGAAAATTTCCCGGACAACAAACCGTTGTGCCGGTGGATCCAGATGGCACAAAAAAGTGTCCCTTTTCAGGGATTGCCCGCGCGGATATGCTGGCTCGGGTACGGCGAACGGGCAAAAATGGGAAAAATATTCAATGAGCTGGTTGAGCGCGGAGAGCTTCAGGCCCCGATCGTAATCGGTCGAGACCACCTGGATTGCGGATCGGTTGCTTCGCCCAACCGCGAAACGGAAAAAATGCAGGACGGCAGCGATGCCATTGCAGACTGGCCAATCCTCAACGCGCTCCTCAATGCTGTCGGGGGGGCCAGCTGGGTCAGCGTCCATCATGGCGGGGGAGTAGGGATAGGAATGTCCATCCATGCGGGCATGGTCGTTGTTGCAGATGGGACTGCCGCGGCTGCCCGGCGGCTTGAGCGTGTACTCACGTACGACCCGGCGCTCGGGATCGTGCGGCATGCAGACGCCGGATACACGAGAGCCATAGACAATGCAGGAAAATTCGGCATCAAACTCCCCATGGCGAGAAAGGAGGAACCATGATCGGCCACTACATCGGATTTCATCCCAGTTTTTCCGCCCTCATGATTCGGTTGGTCCTGGGAATCATCATGATGGTACACGGCCGCCCGAAACTCTTCGGGTCGAATACGTCCGGGCGTGTACAGATGATTGCCGGCGTTGTCGAATTCATCGGAGGTGGATTCCTCATCATCGGACTCATGACGCGGCTTGTCGCTCTTCTCGTGGCAATAACTATCTGTCTGGGCGACCTCAGAACAAAGCTCAGCACGGGGTTCGTCCTGAGACCACAGAATTCCGGTCTGGCGGGCTACGAGTTCGACCTCGCGCTCGTCACGATGGCTCTCGTGCTCGTCGCCCTGGGGACGGGGAAATTCTCCCTCGACTGGATCGCGTTTCAGGCATGGTGATTCTTCGAACAAAATACGGGATCTCGCTGACGGCCCTCATCGGAGCGGCCGTGCTTGTCTTCAGCAACGCCGGGGAATCCCAATCGAACCCCAACTTCAACGTCAACCTCGTCCTCGACTATGAAGCTGCCGAGCAGACGCTTGCCCTGTTTGACGACCAGACGGTCAGCACGCAATCGCTTGCAGAGATGCGGGGAAACCGGATAGCCGCCTCCACGGCGGGATACATCGCCGACCGGGGATCGATCTCGGCAGGGCTTCTGAGCTACCTCGACTCCATAAAATATCACCAGATCATCGGCGATGATGTCTACCACCTTGAAGAAGCGAGAAAAAATGCCGGGCCGATCCGGGAGCTTTTGGGTGAATTGAAAAAGCGGAACTTCAGCAGGCGGGTCGTTGCCACGGTCGAGCAGATATTTCCACGGGAGGCAAGCATCACGCTAAACATCCCCGTTTACGTCGTCGTCCTCGGGCATGAAAATGTGGATGCCTTCGTCCGTCGCATACGCTGGCAGGGAGACGAGATGCAGTTCGTGGGTGAAAACGAAGGCGAGCTCACGATCGTGATCAATCTCGCGCAGTCGGTGGGATACGGACCCGACCTGGAAGAGCGGTTCGTCTCGCTCCTTGGAGTCGTCGCTCACGAAGTCTTCCATGCAGCTTTCGAAGCATACAAGGAGACATCGCCGGCCTGGAAAGAATACTCCCGGACTCATCAGGATCCTTTCGACGAACTCCTGGAGATCACGCAGAACGAGGGAATTGCGTACTACCTTTCGCTTGACCAGCGGGGCCGCGGGTACCTGCCGCGCGGATGGACCATGAAAACCAGGGAAGAATTCGAGACATTCAACAAGAACGCCGCAGAACTTCTCTCGAGCAGCATCAAACCCCGGAGAATTCAGGAGCTGATCAGGACTGCAAACCTCAGCGGTTACTGGGAGAGTTACGGGGCGATGACAGGGATGTTCATCGCGAGGGAGATTGACTTACGGCTCGGGCGGTCAGCGCTCATCGAAACCATCACGAGGGCGCCGTCGGATCTTTTCAGAAAATACATAAAACTCAGCGGGGAGGACAGCAACCTACCGAAGCTATCGATCAAGGTTATATCCGCGATTGGGACTGACTAGCCCAAAATTCCCTCATTTTCGCTTGTTTTGACCATGCCCCCAGAATGGGTATTTCGAATAATTTCCAAAAAACATGTGGACTTTGTCAAAAAATATGTATATTCAACTCCAAACTAAGTACTTTGGCAGAAGCATATTTCTGCCTGCACTTAAAGTTTTACAGCAGGAATTTCACCGGAAACCAGCATTTTCGAAAACTTGATTCAGCTCCAGCTTTTTCAGACGCAAAAAGAGCGATTCATCGCGGGTGTTCAGGGAACATACCCTGACCATCTCTTGGAGATTTCGAAGGAAAAAACCGAGGTCCGGCACGCGGTCAACGAAGGCCTCACGAGACCGTGGTTGAGACACTTCTTCATCATGCAACTCCTGCGGGACGGAGGCATGCAGGACGACGTCATCGCGCGTGATGCAAACCTGCTCACTCTCTTCAAGACCACAATCCCGCTGTCAGAAAACTCCTTCATCGAGAGCACGATGAGCTCCTGGAGGATGTTTCTCGACAGTGCATTCAGGGATGCGGAGGCCCCCTGGTATCAGGGCATAAAGAAAACCCTCGTCACGGAGCGGTTTTATTCGGCGATCGAGCAGCTGGGGCTTGAAATACCCGACTCGAACGGACAGCGCCAGTTCCAATTCTTCGACCACCTGAAGACCGTGCGCAGGATACCCAGGATTCCGATAAAGCTATTCTTCTCTCTGCCCGGCAACGAAAAGGAAAAGATCATCGAGATCCTCTGTCAGGCTGTCAACAACAACCCGCACAACGTCGACATTGCCCTTCTCACATACGCTTTCTACAAAGCCTGGGGGAGATCGGCGGATTTCCTCGACCTTGCGAGGGCAGAAAACCGGAGCGACCTCGAAGAATGGTACTTCTGGGTTGAGAAAGACATGCGGAGCCTGGGGGCCATCAAGCGGGACCTAGGAGACTACGCCACGGCCTTTTATCTTTACGATCGCGCATCCCTTCCGATTGCGGAGTACAAGGAAATCGCAGCCTGGTTCCTCAAAGAGAGCGAATTCAAGGCAGCATATCATTTCTATTACAAGGCGAAGGAATTCGAGACGGCGCTCGAGCTTCTCCAGAACATCAGCATCAAGGAATTTGCAGAGCTCACAAACCTCCGCCGTACATCCCGGGGGGAGAAGCCTTTTGATATTTCAGGAGACATCACCCGGTTCTCCGTCATGTACCAGGAAGAGGCGGAAACTCTCCGTGGCTTTTCCCGGATAAGGACGCAGGAGGCGTACAAGCAGGTCTCCGTCAAAGCAAGGCAGCATTTCGACCGTGAAACAATCGAGACCAAATACGCCTTCGGAGAACTGACAGAAGACGAGTACCACCGTCTCATCAGGCAGTTGCAGGAGAGAAAGCAATGAACGACATGATGTCGATGAAGCTTGGGATGGAGCGTTGCGGCAACTGTGATCACCGCTGGATCGATTACGAGAAGATCCGGGGGCGCTGCTACCTTTGCGGGAGCACCGACATCTCCGAATGCATTTCGCTGACCGAAATACGGGAAGCCATCCGGGAGTTACGGAACGAGGACAAGAAGTACCTCGACAAGCATGCGAAGCGCACTGTCATCCTCAAGCAGCGTTACCGTGAGATTGCCGAACTCTCGCTTCACCGCGCCCAGGAGATTTACGCGAAAGTCAAGGACCATTACACCGGCGGGGATCTCTCGGACAAGGTCATCGACCAGCTCATCATTGCCTTCCGGCTCTTCTCAGAGCTCGGGGTTCACAAATCAGCCGTCGCGACCGCCTACATGGCGGCCATGGGGTATGCGCAACGCGGCGCGGACCGGGAAATCCACACCGTCGAAGACCTCAACGATCTGGTGGCGGCGAGGCAGTGGTTCATGCGGCTCGGATCCAAGGATTGGGAAGCGGCTGTGAATCTGCACCTCGGCGAAAAGGCCATGGCCACGATCAGCACCGACTCCAACATACTCCAGCTCATGATGCAGGTATCGATGTGGCATTTCTACAAAGCCCGCGACTATTACTTTGAAAACCGGAACCTCACGATGGTCGAGAGACTCCAGTTCGACATTGAGCGAACGACACAGCTTCTCACCACATATGCCCAGGGACATTCACAGATTGAGGCGGCAAGGATAACCGCCCGCTCGACCGCGCTCCATGGAGAGCACGTCCGGATTGGACTGGAAGCCCTCGGGCATTCCGTTCAGTACGGGTTGACGGCGCTGGGAGAGCACATCGAACACTATGGCGGCAGCCTCAGCAGGGCAATCCAATCCTCTTCTGTGGCGCTCAGCGCCAACATCACCAACGCTATGTACACGATCTCGGGATCAGCCAAGCTCAAGGGGCGATCACTTGACCGGCGCATGTCCGATGTCGGGCGCCTGCTCGCTACAAGCGCAAGGGAGGTGCCGGAAGATTTTTTCAAACCTGTAAAAGATCTTGGCGCAAAATTCGCGCTCGGGGCGGTCGGAGCTGCATCCACGAGCGACGTCACGGCAGAGCCGTCGGTCATAAACCTGACCGAAAGCGTCATGCCGGAGGCGAAGAAATCGGAAGAGGGATTGAGGCAGCTTGACGAACCGGCGATCAAGCTCACCGGGACTCTCCTTGACACGCTCGTCTCGAAGGGCATCAGCAAGGTCCTCGAGCAGATCGAAACCTCCGAGAATCAGAAAAAGCAATAGCCCGGAAAAGCCCCTGCTGCGGGACACTGTCAGCCTCTGCTCCAGCTGCTGCCACGCGCACACAGTCCGCACCATCCGGGGAAGCGTCTTCATCCTCTGCAAACTCTCAAAGACAGACCCCGGTTTTGCAAAATACCCGCGCCAACCGACGCTCCAGTGCACAGGATATGAAACATCGGCCTGGGATGGGGCGACTCACCATCCGCCGGCTCAGAAAGCGTGATGCGGTAAGTTTTCTCTCGCTCATCGACGCTCTCGCCGACTTCGAGAAACTCAACAAGCCGACATCAGCAGCGCGCCGGCGCCTGATCACCGATGCGTTCGGAAAGAACCGCCGCTTCGATGCCCTCCTTGCTCTCGACGGCCGGCAGGCTGTAGGCTATGCCATCATCTTCGAGACGTATTCCTCATTCCGTGCCCTTCCGACACTCTATCTTGAAGACATATTCATCCTCCCGGGACAAAGGGGAAGGGGCGTTGGGAAAAAACTTTTCAGTCATTGTCTCAGGGAAGCGATCTCCCGGGGAGCGGGGAGAATGGAGTGGATGGTACTCGACTGGAACACCAACGCCATTCGATTCTACGACCGCATCGGGGCAAGAAAGCTCACCGGGTGGTTGCCATACCGGATCGATAGGAAAAATTTCGTAAAACTCTCAAGGCGGCTCAGCCGCTGATCATCCGGATACGGGGTTTCCCCCTGCCGTGGTCCGGCGGGCCTCATCGGAGCACGCCCGTGTCGTTGACAAGAACTCCGATTTTGCGTATTTTTTGAAGTCCGCGAGGACGAAACATCTCAGAGAATTTCCCGAAACCCACGAGGCCGCTCGGCCTCTGGCGCGGGGAAGAGCATATTCCTTTACGAACTTCGACCCTTGAGATTCTTCGGATGACACCAAAACGCACGGGAGTCAGGCAAGACGCTGCAAAAATTGCGCAGATCATGGCGCTTGCCGTCATCTCGGCCTCGTACACCGGCTGTACCGGAGGAGAGAGACCGGCTCCGGGCGAAGGCTACGTCAGTGTAACGGGAGGGCGAGTATGGTACCGTGTTGTCGGGAGCGGCAGCGGAACGCCCCTCCTCATCCTGCATGGCGGGCCCGGGGTACCAAGCTATTACCTCAAACCCCTCGCCGCACTGGGAGATGAAAGGCCTGTCATCTTCTACGATCAGCTGGGAGCCGGCCATTCCGATCATCCGACCGACACGACGCTCTGGACCATACAGCGCTTCATGCGGGAATTATCCGATGTCAGAGCAAAACTTGGACTGACGAACGTACACATCCTTGGACATTCATGGGGGACCATGCTCGCGGTGGATTACATGCTTACTCACCCGGCGGGAATCAAAAGCCTCATCCTCGCCAGCCCTGCGCTCAGCATCCCCCGCTGGGTCAAGGATGCTGCCACGCTAAAAGCGGCTCTCCCGGATTCAACCCAGGCGGCGATTTCCCGGCACGAAGCTGACGGGAGATATGATTCCCCCGAATACCACGGAGCGATGATGGAGTTTTACCACAGATACCTTGCCCGGTCGAACCCCTGGTCGCCTGACATTGACAGCTCGTTCGCACAGATGGGCCAATCCGTTTACGTAGCGATGTGCGGGCCGAGCGAATTCACAATCACCGGGAGCCTACGGACATATGACAGGACCGACCGTCTTGGGGAGATCACGGTGCCCACCCTTTTCACAGCGGGACGGTATGACGAAGCGATCCCCGCGACCGTAGAGTATTACCGGAGCCTGATACCCGGCGCAAAAATCGCCATCTTTGAGCAGAGCGGCCATCTCACCATGCAGGACGAACCTGAAAAATACATACAGGCAGTAAGGGACTTCCTGCGGGCGGCAGATGCTCGATAACACAGAGAAGGACGTGGCGAGCGAGTTCCATTCCAAAGAAAGATTCTCCAACCGTGTGGCGAACTACCTTGAAACCCGTCCCCGTTATCCTGAGTCGTTCAGACGGGTCCTGAGAGATGAAACCGGCCTCACCGCTGCGCACATCATTGCCGATATCGGATCGGGGACAGGATTCTCGGCGGAACTCTTTCTTCAAAACGGAAATGACGTTTTTGGGATCGAGCCTAATCGTGAGATGCGCGGGGCCGGGGAACTATTTCTTCGACGATACCCGCGCTTCAAAAGCGTGGACGGGACAGCTGAGGCGACGGGCCTTCCCGACGCGAGCGTCGACTACATCCTGGCCGGTCAGGCATTTCACTGGTTCGATCCTGAGATGACGAGGCGAGAATTTCTGAGAATACTCCGTTCTGGGGGCTGGGTCGTCCTCTTTTGGAACAACCGACGGACGGCTTCGACGGCTTTCTTGAGGGACTATGAGAACTTACTCAATGAATATGGAACCGACTATTCGAAAGTCCGCGACAGAGGGGAAAAGCTCATCAGCGAGGCTGCACAAAACAGGGGGGAAATAATGAGATTTTTCGCCGGAGACGTAAAGAGACACACGCTCCCGAATGAACAGCAGTTTGACCTTCGGGGACTCACCGGGCGACTTCTCTCATCGAGTTATGTCCCTGTCGAGGGAAGCAAGAATTATGGAAACATGATCCGGAGGCTTGCCAAAATTTTCGCCGAGCACCAGAAGGGCGGGAAGGTTGTCTTCGAATACGACCTCGAAGTATTCATGGGCCATCTGGCGGGAGACGGCCGCGCAGGATGATAGCTCACCGCTCCTCGCCATAATCCGAGAAAACCGTGAACCTTGCACTCGTTAATATCAAGCAATTAGTCACCGTGCCGGCCCGGGGAAAGCGTGCTAAACTCGGCCGGGACAGCGGCGATCTCGGCGTCATCGAGAACGCGGCGGTCATCGTCGAGGGGGACAGACTTCAGTGGATAGGGCGGATGGAAGACCTCTCAATGGGAACACTCAAGGAAGCGGACGTCCTCGACTGCCTTGAAAAAGTCGTCATGCCGGGATTCGTCGACGCCCACACTCATCTCCTGTTTGCCGGGAGCCGCGAGGACGAGTTTGGCGACCGCGCGAGCGGATTGAGTTATGCGGACATTGCCGCCAGGGGCGGGGGGATCATGAGCACCGTGAAACATGTCCGCTCGGCTACCAAGAAAGACTTAAAGAAGCATGCCCGCCACCACTTGAACGCCCTTCTCAAATACGGCACAACCACGGTAGAAATCAAGAGCGGATACGGCCTCGACACGGAGAACGAGATCAAGATGCTCGAAGCCATCAACGAACTCAATTCCGAGGAAGTCATCTCAATCATTCCGACATTCCTGGGCGCGCACGCCGTGCCGCCCGAGCACCGTGAAAGGGGCAGCTACGTCGATGAAATCCTCAACACCATGATCCCCTACGTGGGCTCGCGGGGTCTTGCAGCATTTTGCGATGTCTTTTGCGAGGAAGGATACTTCAGCCCCGCTGAAAGCCGCGAAATCCTGGAGCAGGGAAAGCGCTTCGGCCTGAAACCAAAAATACACGCCGATCAACTCTCGGCCACGGGCGGCGCGGAAATCGCGGCCGCGGTCGGGGCGGTATCAGCAGACCATCTCGAGAACACCACAGTTGCAGGAATAGCGGCACTCGCGGAGGCGGGGGCCATCGCCACGATTCTGCCGGGGGTACCGTTCTTCACGGGCGGGAGATATGCTCCTGCGCGAAGACTCATCGATTCCGGGGTCCCGGTCGCGATATCGACAGATTTCAACCCGGGAACCTGCATGTGCTACAGCATGCCGATCATGATGACCATAGCATGCGCGCGCATGGGAATGACGCCCGAGGAGGCCATTGTTGCATCGACGCTAAACTCAGCCGCGGCCGTCGGGCGGTCGGACGAGGTAGGAAGCCTCGAAGTGGGGAAAAAAGCCGACCTCATCGTGCTCGGCATCCCCAACTACAGATACCTCCCATATCATTTTGGTGAAAATCATGTGGAAAAAGTAGTCAAGGACGGAGTCGTCCTGGAAATGACATGAAGAGCCTGATCGAATGCGTCCCGAACTTCAGCGAGGGGCGTGACCGGAAAATCATCGATGCCATTGCCGGAAGCATAAACATACCACATGTAAAACTCCTCAGCGTTGAACCGGACAAGGACTATAACAGGACCGTCGTCACATTCATCGGAGAGCCGGGGAGCGTTGAAGAGGCAGCCTTCCGCTCGACCGAGCAGGCCGCTCGCCTCATTGACATGCGCATCCACAAGGGAGAGCATCCGAGACTGGGAGCGGCGGATGTCGTCCCTTTCATACCCGTCTCGGGGGCGACGATGGATGACTGCGTCGGAATCGCGGAAGAATTCGGGCAGCGGGTTGCGAGCGACCTCGGCATCCCGGTGTACCTCTACGAACGGGCGGCGAAAAAACCGGAAAGAAAAAACCTTTCCTTCATACGAAAAGGTGAATACGAAGGTCTTGCGCAAAAACTCAAAGATCCCCTCTGGAAACCCGATTACGGCCCGGTGGAATTCAACCCGAGGTCAGGCGCCACGGTAGCCGGGGCGCGGGCATTCCTCATTGCGTACAATGTCAACCTCTCGACGAACAACAAGCAGATTGCGCACGAAATAGCGGTAAAAATCCGGGAAAGCGGCAGAACCATCAAGGACGCTGCGGGGAAGGAGGCAAAAATTCCGGGCTCGTTGAAGGAAGTAAAAGCGATGGGAGTCTTGCTGGAACGATTAAACATCGCCCAGGTTTCAATCAACCTCACCGACTATCACGTCACCCCGCCTCACGTCGCGTTTGAGGAAGTGCGAAGGGAGGCACAGAAACTGGGAGTCGACACCGCGGGAAGCGAAGTCGTCGGCCTCATCCCCAAGGAGGCCATCGTCATGGCAGGTCGCTACTACGGCAACAGCATGCTCTCCGATGATGATTCCATTCAGAAGGCGATAGAGAAGCTCGGGCTCAGCCGGATCGAGCCCTTTGAACCAGAAAAGAAAATCATTGAATACATGATCTGATCATGCTCATAGAAAAAACGCTCTCCGGATTTCTCGATGAACTCTCCTCCGCGAATCCTGTTCCGGGCGGAGGAAGCGCTGCGGCCCTTGCGTGCGCGGTCGGAGCCTCGCTTACTGCCATGGTCTGCACGCTCACCATCGGCAGGAAGAAATACCTTCCGGTTGAGGCGGAGATGAAAGGCATACTGGAAAAATCGGAAAGACTCCGTTCACAGTTCACGGAAAACGTCGACCGTGATGCGGAGGCATTTGGCAAGGTGATGGAGGCGTACAACCTGCCGAAAGAGAGCCTCGATCAGCAGGCCCTCCGGAAGGCTGCCATCGAAGAGGCCACCAAGGAAGCGGCCCTTGTCCCTCTCAGCGTCATGAAACACGCGCTGGACGCCATGGCTCTGGCAAAAGCGGTTGCCGAGCGGGGAAACGTCAATTCGGTGTCCGATGCGGGCGTCAGCGCCCTTATGCTTCAGGCCGGCGCGGAGAGTGCGGCGCTTAATGTACAGATCAACCTCAAGAACATCGGCGATACGGACTTCGTCGGATGGCACTCGGAGGAAGTTGCCACGTTGCTACGGACCATCGCGGCAAAATCCGAGGAAATACGCGCGGTGGTCAGGGGCCGGATCGACTAATTCCGTGCGGGAGGAAGAAGCCAGAGGGCGGCCATGACCACGGCTGCAGTCTCCGTACGGAGGCGGCGTTCGCCCAGATACATCGTGTGAAACCCGCCCCCGCGGCAGCGCTCGACCTCCTCCGGCGAAAAACCCCCCTCAGGACCGACAAGGATCAAAACGGATCCTGCCGATGAAGAAAGACGCGGAGTTTCCAGAAATTCTTCATGAGCGATGATCCTGAGAGCGAATCCATCCCTTTGAGCGAGCAGTTCGTCGAGAGTCATCAATTCGCTCACCGAAGGAAGATACGACCGGCCGGATTGTTTCATGGCGGCGAGCGCGAGTTTACGCCACCGGCCGACCTTGGCATGGGACGGAATTGTCCTCTCCGTTATCAGCGGGATAATACGGCGGGCGCCGAGCTCGGTCACCTTTTCCACCAGGAAATCATATTTTGACGGATTCTTCAGCACACCGACGCCGAGGGTCACATCCGTCGAACTTTCGTTATACCCGGAATACGACGAAACAATCATCCCCCGGGCACTCTTACGATTGATGCCGGAAAGCTTCGCATCGAACGCATGGCCTAACCCGTCGACCACACGCACCACATCCCCCACTTTCTTCCTCATCACGTGGGTCATATGAGCAAACTCTTCGCCGTCGATGAAAAGATCATTCTGGTAGATATGGTCGGGCGGACAATAGAAATGATCCATCAGAACGAGGCCCCCGCATCCAGGATAAACTCTCCGCGGCGCACCTCATTCAGGGCATACTCCACCCGGAGAACTGCGCTATAGGGAAGCAGAAAATCGAGACCGATTCCGTAGCCCTTTGAGAAATTATTGAGAGCCACAGGGGCACCCCGGAACCAGGCAGTTCCGGCATCGGCGAAGGCGGCGGCGACAATGGCGAACTTCCAGGTGCTGAACTCGGGGGGGAGAAAATCCACCTTGAAATACTGGGGGGCAAGCAAGGTCAGATGAAGTTCAGTCGACGCTCCAAGAATACTCTCACCTTCGATGACTTCGGTAAAGTGACCCCGGATCCTTTCGCCGTAGCCGAAATAGTCCCGATTGTAGGTGGGAGTCGGGCCGGCCGCGACGAGATCAGTGAACGTTCGCACCGTCCAGCTCATGCAGCCTGAAAGAGGCGTATACTGCCGGAGATCGGCCGAATAGCGCACGAGATCGAGCCGGGCGCCTGGAGCTCCGAATTTTGTTGTTGAAAATCTGAAAAGGGAACCGAGGCTGGGATATTCCGCCAGATCGCGCGTATCGAAAACGTACCCGAGGCTGGCCACCGGATAAGCGTCCTTTCCGTCAGGCGACAGCGTACGGCCCGGCTGGAAATCAGAGACATCCACGACCTCGAATCCCGCCGACATCCAGGCTGTATGATTTATCCCGAAGCGCCTGCCGATGGCAAGAGAGCCCGACACATGTCGTTCGTCAAAATTCGGCAAACCTGCCTGCGCCTGCAGGCTTCTATTGCGAACTTTGCTATAGGCCGTCCTCCCCTCGATGAAAAATGTACCCTCGCTGCTCAGGAAGGGATTACGGTAGGCGAGCGACACGGAGGGATCGTACCCGAAAACAAAATTTGAAAACAGCTTCTCATTTCTTCCCCGGAAATTCGTATGGACGAGCCCTGCACCGTAATAGAGCTTGTCCCAATCGCGGTCCTTGATCCCGAAAATCGGGTAGGGAAAAATGAACCAGCGCTCGTCGACGATCACACTCAGGACCGCTTTCCCCGGCGTGGAAGGAAATACGGCGATCTGAACCTGGTTAAAGAGGCCGAGGCTATAGATCCTATTCTTATCATACTCGAGCATTTCACGGGTGATGGGGGAGCCGGGCCTGAGAGACATTTCCCTCAAGATCACAAAGTCCTTTGTGTGCACATTACCATTGAGCGCGACGGTATCAACGGTAAAAAGCGAGTCGGGGAAATCGGCGACGGGGCTCAGCACGGTATCCTGGGCCGAGGCGAAGGCGGATAGGCAGATAACAGCGAGGGGAAGGTATTTAAGAGTCTGCCGGCCCGCGTGGAAGATTTCAGTCATTGCGCGGGCCGGGTGTTTCAGATCGATCGAGTTTTTGAAGCGCCTGTTCGGCCGCAGCCTGTTCCGCATCCTTCTTATTCTTCCCGAACCCGACGCCGTACGTCGTCTGTCCGATCATCACCTCAACGGTGAACGTACGATCGTGGTCGGGACCTTCTTCGTGAGTTGTCAGATAGCGGGGAGCGCCGAGGCCTTCGGCCTGAGACAATTCCAGCAGTTTGCTCTTAAAATTCTCGTCTTCCATTTTGAGACTCCCATCGGCGAGCCCCTGCCGGAGGCACGACTTCACAAAAGTTCTGGCCTGTTCGAATCCGCCATCCAGATAGATCGCGCCGATGATCGCCTCGAACGCGTCGGCCAAGATTGTCTCCATCCCACGTCCGGGCACCTGAAGAGCGCTAGGGCTCATGAGCATGAAATCTGCTATCCCCCTTTCCCGGGAGAGGGCTGCGAGGGCCTTGCGGTTCACAAGCCGTGAGCGGTTTTTCGTCAATTCGCCCTCGGGGGCGGTGCTATCGAGGTGGAAAAGATATTCGGCGACAACGAGGTTCAAGACGGAATCGCCCAAAAACTCCAGGCGCTCATTGGAGGCAGCCTTTTGATTCCCGATTGTCTGCAGGTAGGACCGGTGGGACAGAGCCTCTGAGAACAGATATTTCTTCCGGATCGTATAGCCGAGGGCGGATTGGAGCCGGTCGAAGTCGATCGGATGAACTATGCGGTTTCTGAAACGGAGGCGTTCACCGAGCTGCTCGAGGAAGCGCCGGAACCTCATAGTACCGCCCTATTAATTCTCTCTGTATTTTTTGAAAAGGAGAGAAGCGTTATGGCCGCCGAAGCCAAACGTATTACTGATGGCCACATTAATGCTCTTTTTCACCGCTTTATTGGGGACATAATTGAGGTCGCACTCAGGGTCGGGGAATTCGTAATTAATAGTCGGGGGAACAATATCGTGGTAGGTCGCAAGCAGAGCGACGATCGCCTCGACGGCTCCCGCAGCGCCGAGAAGGTGACCGGTCATAGATTTCGTCGAGCTCACAAGCAGTTTATACGCGTGATCTCCGAAGACAGACTTAATTGCCTGTGACTCGGATTTATCATTAAACGGGGTGGACGTGCCGTGCGCGTTGATATAATCGACGGCGGCCGGGGGAAGGCCTGCATCCTTGAGGCAAATCCGCATCGACCGTATAGCACCTTCGCCTCCGGGTGCGGGCGCGGTGATATGATACGCATCGGCGGTCAAACCAATTCCCGCAATTTCGCCATAAATCCTCGCGCCGCGGCGGCGTGCATGCTCCAGCTCCTCGAGAATGAGCATTCCTCCCCCCTCCCCCATAACAAATCCATCCCGTTGCGCGTCGAACGGGCGGCTTGCCTTCGAGGGAGCGTCATTGCGGGTTGAGAGAGCCTTCATTGCATTAAACCCTCCGACGCCCATGGGACAGATGGCGGCCTCGGAACCTCCGGTGAAGATTATATCAGCATCGCCCCGTTGGATCAGAATATAGGCATCGGCCACGGCGTGCGAGGAGGTCGCGCAGGCGGATGTGGTCGCATAATTCGGACCTTTCACCTGGAACCGCATCGAAATATAGCCTGCAGCGATATCGGCTATCATCATCGGGACGAAGAACGGACTGATCCGGTGAGGGCCGCCAGTTTCATACATCGTTTGCATCTGTCGGTGCCATGTCCACATCCCGCCGATCCCGGACCCGAAAATCACGCCGATCAGCTCCTTATTCTCCTTCTCCAGATCGAGATGAGAATCTTTCACCGCCATCTCCGCGCAGGCTATGGCGTACTGGCTGAAAAGATCCATGCGGTTGGCGGACTTCTTGTCCAGAAAATTCAGGGGATCGAACCCCTTCACCTCGCATGCGATCTTGGTATCATAATTGCTCGCGTCGAAACTCGTGATCGTCCCGGCGCCGCTCACCCCTGCGAGAGAATTCTTCCAGAACTCCTCCATCCCGAGCCCGATCGGAGTAACGGCTCCGGCTCCGGTCACAACCACACGTCGGCGTTGATTATTCATACTCATAGAAATCCCGTCGCCCTCTACCTCTTCCGGCCGGCTTCACGATTGACGGATCCCAAAGCCACGGGCGTTATCCCTTTGACGACAGATACTTGACGGCATCGCCGACAGTCGCAATCTTTTCCGCGTCTTCGTCAGGGATCTGGAGATTGAATGCTTTTTCAAACTCCATCACAAGCTCCACGGTATCGAGAGAATCGGCACCGAGATCATTCGTAAAAGAGGCCTCGAGGGTAACCTGGGAGGCTTCGACCCCGAGCTTATTCATGATAATTTCCTTCACCTTTGATTCAACATCTGCCATAGTGGCTGCTCCTTATTGTTGTGAGTACGAGACAAAAACTTCAAATCACCATTCCGCCATCCACGCAGATCACCTGGCCAGTGATATAGTCAGCATCATGAGATGCGAGAAACCTCACTGCATGGGCGATCTCTTCCGGCTTCCCCGTCCGTTTAAGGGGAATACGTTCGGCGAGCGATTTCCGCTGATCCTCTGTGAGCTTCCCTGTCATATCCGTTTCAACGAAACCGGGGGCGACGGCATTCACCTGAATATTTCGGCCTCCGAGTTCCTTTGCCATCGTCTTCGTAAACCCGATTATTCCGGCCTTCGATGCCGCGTAATTCGCCTGGCCCGGGTTTCCGACTATACCGGTCACCGAGGTGATATTAATAATTTTTCCCGAGCGCTGGCCCAGCATCGGGCGAATTGCGGCTTTTGTCACATTGAACACGCCCTTGAGATTCGTATCCACGACAGAATCCCAATCCTCCTCGCTCATGCGCATGAGGAGACCATCCTTCGTCACGCCGGCGTTATTCACCAAAATATCGAGACGCTGAAAATCCTTGACAATCGACTCAATCATCTCGCGCGACTCATCTGATCGGGACACATCAACTTTGAACGCGCGGGACTTCACACCCTTAGCGTGGATCTCATCCACCACGGCCTCTGCCTCCCCCGATGCGCTCCGGTAGGAAATCATGACATGGGCACCTGCCCCGGCGAGGGAAACAGCGATCGCGCGGCCGATGCCGCGGGAGGAACCGGTAACGAGGGCAACGGCATTATCGAGAACGCCCGGCATCAGGTGGTCACCCTGTTTTCGACATCGCTCAAAGTCTCGATGCCGCGCACCTCAACGGTCGGGTCGATACGTTTCACCAGCCCTTGGAGAACCTTCCCCGGGCCAATCTCGACGAACGTGGACGCCCCGTCGGCGATCATCCGTCCGATCGATTCATCCCACCGGACGGGGCTTGTGAGCTGTTCCTCCAGCAATGTACGAATTTCCCATGCCTTTTGCACCTTCCGGGCCGTCACATTGGCATAGACGGGGAAAGCCGCATCCTGAAGAGGAACGCGAGACAGCGCGGAAGCAAGTCCCTTCCGTGCGCTGCCCATCAGCTTCGAGTGAAAAGCCCCGCTCACCTGGAGTTCCTTGACAAGCTTTGCCCCCTTGGATTTCGCCAGAGCCATCGCGGCATGGACCATGTCCAGAGAGCCGCTGATAACCACCTGTCCCGGTGAATTCAGATTCGCGGCCTGAACCAAACCTTCTGGAGACACCGTCCGGCAGATCTCATCGATCACCTCAGGTGCCAGGCCAACAACGGCGGCCATCGTCCCTTTCTGCTCCTCGCCCGCTTTTTGCATGAGCTCGCCGCGCAGCCGGACAAGTTTCAGCCCATCCTCCAGAGTCATCGAGCCGGCCGCGGTCAGAGCGGAATACTCGCCGAGCGAATGTCCTGCAGCCATCTGGGGAGAGGGAAGATCGAGCAGCATTGCAAGGGCGACGCTATGCAAATAAATTGCCGGCTGGGTATTGCTTGTCTTCTTCAACTCCTCGTCGGGACCTTCGAAGCATATTTTGCGTATCGGCACGGAGAGAATTCTTTCCGCTTTCTCAAAGAGCTCACGGGCGGCGGGAGATTTATCATAAAGATCCTTTCCCATCCCCACATATTGGGATCCTTGCCCGGGAAACACGAACGCAACCGAACGGGTCGTCATGGCTTTTGCGGATTATCGAAGGACCATTTAAAAAGCACCGCGCCCCAGGTATAGCCTGCGCCGAAGCTCGAGATCACCAGAGTGTGGCCGCGTTTCAGTTTCCCGCAGTGCCACCACTCTGACAAACAGAGCGGAATAGTTGCCGCCGTCGTATTACCATACTTATCGATATTGATCATCACTTTAGAGCGGTCGATCCCCATGCGTTCGCGGCACGCATCAATGATTCGGAGATTGGCCTGATGCGGAACAAGGTAATCGACATCGTCGCCGGTGAGATTATTGCGTTTCATAATCTCTGCTGACACATCCGCCATCCCGATAACGGCGACCTTGAAAACCGACTTCCCGTCCTGGAACAGATAATGCATCTTCTTCTCAACCGTCTCATGAGTAGCCGGGTTAAGGCTTCCTCCCCCCTTCATATAGAGAAACTTGCCGCCCGAGCCGTCGCAGTACATCTTCTGATCGAGAAGACCGAACTCGGGCTGATCCGAGGGCTCCAGGAGGACGGCCGCGGCGGCGTCCCCGAACAAAATACAGTTGTTGCGATCCTTATAATCAACAATAGAACTCATCTTATCAGCGCCGACCACCACAACCCTGTTATAGGCTCCCGTTTCCACGAACTGGGCTCCCGTCACAAGGGCATAAAGCCACCCCGAGCATGCTGCGGAGACATCGACCCCCCATGCGTTCCGTGCGCCTATCTTCTCCTGAACGACGCAGGCCGTGGGCGGGAAAAACATATCGGGGGTCACGGTGGCGACGATGATCAAATCGATCTCTTCGGCGGAAATACCGCGATTCTTCAGAAGCATCTCAATCGCGGGGGCCGCCAGATCCGACGTCGCCCCATTTTGCAAAATCCGTCGCTCGCGGATCCCGGTGCGCGTCTCGATCCATTCCTCGGTCGTCTCGACCATTTTTTCGAGATCTTTATTCGAAAGAATCTTTTCCGGGACATAATGTCCGACGGCTGTAATCGTTGCGCGTCTCTTCATTCCGTTTAGCATTGGCCCGTGCTGAGAGCTTCTTGGATATGCTGATGAATATTTTTTCTGACCATCTCCTCCGCGCGGAAAATCATACTCTTGATCGCCTTGGGAGTCGATTTCCCGTGTCCAATAATCGCCACCCCGTTTACGCCGAGGACTGGAACGCCGCCATACTCCTCGTAATCCATGCTCTTGAAGGCTTTGCGCAGGGTTGACCTCATCAGTGCCGCCATGAACTTCCCCGCAAAACTCGTTGCGGTGATCTGCTTCAGGCGGTTTTTGAAAAATGCCGGGACGCTTTCGCCAAATTTCAACAGCACATTCCCCACGAAACCGTCGCAAACGACAACCTGAGCGCGACCCAGAAGGATATCCCGGCCCTCCACGTTCCCGATAAAATTCAGCTTTGAATTCCGGAGGAGCTGAAAAGCTTCCTTGGTGACATCGTTGCCCTTGGAATCCTCTTCGCCGATATTGAGCAGGCCGACGGCCGGGTTAGAGATCCCGAACATCTCGTGGGCATAAATACTCCCCATGACAGCAAACTCGTAAAGATGCTGGGGCCGGCAGTCCACATTCGCCCCGGCATCCAGCAGAAGGCAGACTCCCTGTTCGCTGGGAAAGAAAGCTCCGATCGTCGGCCGGCTAATCCCGGCTATCCGGCCGAGCGTCAGCGCAGAGACCGACATGACCGCGCCGGAGTGACCCGCGCTCACAAACGCGTCCGCCCTTCCGTCTTTCTGGAGGGCTATCCCAACGCTGATCGATGAATTCTTTTTCCCTTTCAAACCCGCCATCGCGGAGTCATGCATCTCGATCACCTCCGGGGCGTCGATCACTTCCACGGGCAGGCGGCTTGCGGCCGATTCATTCAGTTGAGCGCGGATTGCCGCCTCCCGGCCCACAAAGATAAGATTAATTCGGTGGGAAACTTCATCCAGAGCGGCCACGGCGCCGGCGATCACATTACGCGGGGCGAAGTCCCCTCCCATGGCATCGACGGCGATTCGTATATGTTGGGCAGATTCCAACGGAAGAGTAGTCTCGAACCTCGTTTCAGGGGGGCGAGACGGCGTCCCTCCGGGCGGGGGGGGCCGGTTAAGACTCTTTGGGAATAATGATTGATCGCCCGTTGTAGAAGCCGCAATTCGGGCACGCTCGGTGCAGGAGTTTTTGCTCGTGGCAGTTCGGACACTCGGACATGGAGGGAGCGACGGCCTTATAATGTGTCCGTCGCTTTGCCCCTCGGGATTTCGAATGTCGTCGTTTGGGATTAGGCATGAGATTCCTCTTTATTTCTTATTAATCAATTCAAACCCTTTCCAGCTCGGGCCATCGGGTTCCGGTTTACATTCGCAGGACCTGCGGTTCCAATTCATTCCGCACTTCGGGCAGAGCCCCTTGCACTCCTCCTTGCAGAGAAGCTTCAAGGGAACTGAAAACAGGACCATCTGCCGCACGTCATCCGAAAGGTCGATCGAGACGGTATCGGGCGTAATAACCCGCACCTCCTCCTCGGGATATTTCCGGCTCGCTTCTTCGTCATAGACATAAAACATCGAATACTGGCACTCAAGCGCCCTCTCAAACCCGTCGAGGCAACGGTCGCACTCGAAGTCACCTGTAACGCGGATCTCCGAATTCAGATAAAGCTGTCGGGGCGTCTTATCGAGACGGGCGTCCACATCAATTCGGCGGTGGAAATGCTCCGCGAGGCCGATCGAGGCAGGGTCAACCGAAAAATGATATTCGTGAAGTCCGCTGGAAAGCCCGGAAACGCGTATCTTCAGCTCGGAAGCGTTTGCCTGGTTTTTTCCCATAGAACGAGAAGACTGGAAATCACGAGATTTTTCGCAAAAAACTGAAATAATATAGGGATTTGTGCTGCGATAGTCAACTAATCGTAGAGACGCTCCTTGATAAAAGTTGGTCACAGCGATGTCATTCTCCGAGAGGCTGATTGACTTTAATGAGCGGATGGCGTTTGGTTGACAATCGGGCCACCGTTCTTTAAATTTCGTGGATTTTTGGAAGGCTCGAAGCTTCGATGGCGTCTCGCGCATTGGGAATCCGCAGTTTGGTCTGCTCTCTGGCTGCCATGGCCTGCCTGGGTCCTGTGCCCGCTCAGCCCGCCGATAAGCACTCGCCCCCGACGCAACTGGAAGCGCTCTATGACTCTCTTTCCCATCCTGTTCTGGATGAGCACAGGGCGTTCACGCTGACCAACATTTCATTCCTGCGCGGCGGCCAGAAGGTCGTCTTCACAAGCGGGAGCTTGCGTCTCTTCAGACGGGTCCACGGTAAGGTTTTTGGAGGAGTTTTTACTGGATCCGGTTCAGTGACGATAGCTCCTCCCACGCCGTTGGAAAAACAGGAATTTGAGCTCCGCATGAATGAAAAGCTCGTCGAGGGCGTCCATATTTTCCCGTTCCAGTCCGCCACGCTCTGGTTCCAGGATACCCTCCTGAGCGAGCTGGGCGGGCTGATGCCGAAGCCGATTGAGGTTGTGCGCCAGGAGAAAGAGACCGCTGAAAAGAGCATGGCGTTTGCGGTGGACAAATCCAACCAGAACGTCATTTACCGCCTCGTCGATGAGATGATGGACCTGAGGCCCGAACCCTATTCTTGTGTTCATTTCATTCCCGCACAGGGCAAGGAGCTTTTTTTCACGTATGATCCGCGTCGTTACGAGGAGGTTGTCATCTCCACACCGGTGATCGAATATCTTAAGAGCTCCGTGCGATGGCTTGAGGTCGTGAATTCATTTCATCTCCCCGAGGAATATTCGGCAGCCACAGAATATGCCCTGACGAGTGAGGATAAACGCCGATACGATTATCGGAGCTACTCCGTCGAGCTATGGGTGCAAAAAGGGGGCCGGACCCGTGCCAGAACTCTTCTCGGGGTCCACTCTTTGGAACTGACCGCTCGAACCATGACATTCCTCCTTGATCCCAAACTTGTTATCGATTCGGTCACTGCGGAGGACGGCACGCCCTTGAGCTACCAGCGGAACGAAGATGCATGGGATGTCCTGCTCCAGATGCCAGACCAGGACTCTCCTGATTATAAGATCCGGTTTTGTTACAGCGGGGACTTCTTGAGACCATACGAAGGCCACGCATACATCGGAATATCAGACGTAAGCGGCTGGAAATTGTTAGGAGATACGAAGAAGCTCACGGGACAATTTTACGAGCTGCATTCACTGGAAGGCTGGTACCCGCTCAGCACGGATTTGACGCATGCCACCTACGATGTCACCTACCACATCCCGCTGGATATGGAGATCGTCGGCGCGGGAAAAAGGGTGAGCGAATTCAAGGAATCCGGCACCAGGACAGTGCACAATGTGACGAGCGAGCCCACGATCGGGTGTACCTTCAGCCTCGGCTACTTTCGACCGGAGAGCCTCCGCCTCACCGAGAAAGAGCCCCTCGTGACTGTCTATGTCACGGAAGGAAGCCAGCCGGTCAAGATCGCGAGGGATATCGCTAATTGCATAAGGTTGTACACTTTCCTCTTCGGGGGCGATAGCCTGCAGGAGCTTCGGGCCGGGCTAGGCGGGCTCAACCACGGTGAGGCTTTTCAAGGGTATATCCAGCTTCCGTGGGTCCAAGAGGAGGTCAAGACCTCAAAATCCACGATCGAGCTCGGATCCGCACATGAGGTTTCCCACTCTTGGTGGGGTGAAGGGGTGGGCGCCCGGAGCTATCACGATTGGTGGATCGTGGAGGCTTTTGCCGAGTATTCTTCCCTGCTCTACGTGCCGTTTGTACTGAAAGACGATGCGCAGTTTTTTGATGTCCTTAAGACAAGGAGGGAAAGGCTTTGCAACCTCAGGCACTACGCCCTCGGCTCGGGTCCGCCCCTAGGCTCGATCTGGCTCGGATATCGTGCATCGACAACCCAGAGACCGTCTGATTATGCTCTCTCCATCTATCAGAAGGGGGCGTGGGTGCTCCATATGCTCCGGATGATGCTCCTAGACCTTCCGACGATGAAGGAGGACGGATTCAAGTCGATGATGTCGGAGTTTTATCACACCTACCGGGGGAAAGATGCTTCAACCGATGATTTCCGTCAGATCGTCAATAAGTATTTTCAGGGGGACATGAGCTGGTTCTTCGACCAGTGGGTCTACGGAACCGAAATCCCGACACTCAAGTGTACGCACTCCGTCTCAAAGAACCCGGATGGGAAGTATTCAGTCGTCATCACCATTGAACAAAAGGATGTGTCGAAGCCTTTTGTTATCTATCTACCGATTGAAGTATTGTATAAAGACGGGACAACGGCGCGGACGAGGCTGGCTCTCAATCAGCAGAAGAAGGATTTTACCTACCTGCTCGATCGCGAACCGGAGAAAATATCGTTTAATATTCTTGAATCGGTGCTGTGCAAAATTGAAGAATGATGCCTCGCACATATGAGTAAACCTCTCTCACACCATCCCGCGACCAGGACATTCAACCCCTTCCGTTCAGACAGTCGGCCCCATCGGTGAAGCCCGGGAGTATCCTCACATCCCCAGCTTATTCAGCAGATGATTCAGCTTGCCCCAAAACCCCAGATTATACCCAAACCTTCCGGCTGTCCCGCGTCCCTCATGACGCACGAAATTCTCAATCGGAAAATCCTCAAGCGAGAAGCCCTGGCGGACCGCTTCCGTCATATTCCGGAGGCAGGGAGCCCCGTGCCGTTCGAAGGGCGGAAGAGTCACATAAACATCCCGCTTCAGCATCAGGCAGATAGGGCGGATATAGGGAGTCGTCCCTGGGGCTGGATCAGGCACGTCGAAACCGCGCCTATTCATATACACCCGTTTTCCTACGGCATAGCTTCCTGAATCAGACTCAAGCAGGGCGGACATCTCTTCCACAAAGCCGCCTCTGAGCACCTCACAGTCGGAATCGACAAACAGCACCAACGGAGTTTCCAGTCTCATTGCAGCATCATGCATCGCGGGGCCGTGATGGAGATTCGAGCGGTGTAAGACGAGAGAGGTGTGTGGAGAGGAAACCTTAAGGTGCTCAAGGACAGCGGGACTCTCATCCGTTGACCCGTTATCCACAAGGGTAAGAGGCAGGTCTGGATAAAACCTTCGGAACGAGACGAATGCCCGTTCCGTCAGGTCGGGTGTCCTGTGATTAATGACGACTGCGGTTACCGGGAGTTCCAGATAACCCCCCGGCGAGCCGTCATGAAAGCCACGTTCGCATATTAAACCTCGACCGGTTTTTCGACCTTCGTGAGAAGCTCATTCTCCACATGCGACACGGTCTCGGTCAGGGCATCGATAAACTTTTGAAAGTCCTCCTTATAGAGAAACACCTTATGCTTCTCATACGACTCATCGGCGATCCGGCGGCTCTCGGTGATGATAACATAAAAGTCCTTGGCCGACTTTGTCGCCTTGACATCGAAGAAATACGTACGTTTTCCGGCGCGGATCCTTCGGGAAAAAATATTCTCGTTTGTATCAACGTGTTCCATAACTCCCTCGCAATGAATAAATGAATGATTGTCTGCGGTAACGTTTTGGACGCGGCTGGCCAATTCCCCCGTTACGTCATTCACCTCCTCACCACTGCCACCTTGCCGGTGGCGACTGTGCTTCCATCCTCGGAGAATGCGACCACAAGATACACGGCAGAAGCGACCAGCTCCCCGGCGTCATTCCTGCCATCCCAGAAACCCACGCGACCACCCGGTGAGTGAATTTCCCGCACCAGCCGGCCGTCGATCGTCAGAATCTTCAATGAGGACCCCTCCACGAGCCCGTCGATCGTCAGCATCGTTGAGGAAGGAAGGTAAAATGGATTGGGTGCAAACGAAAGATCGTCGTAGGTACGGTTCGGCATAACGGCCGTCGTCGAGAGGCTGGAGAGACCCTTCTCCGTGCCGAAATAGAGAGTACCGTCGCTTCTATTGATAGCGATCGACGCCACATCGTCATCGAGCAATTTTCCATCGGTATTCTCGGCGGTCAGATGATCCAGAATAGACGTCCCGTCGGGTGGAAGAATGAAGACACCCTGTTTCGTCGCGACCCACTTATTATTGAGGGGGTCGACGAGAATCCCCTGGATATTCTGGTCCGAGAGAGGGTGATAGGCGGCGATATTTCCGGCGGGAAAACTCGGCTCGTATATAATGCTGATCCCCTTCTCGGAGCCGACCCAGACCTGGTTATCGCGGTCCACGGCGAGGGCACCCACCTTATTACTCGCCAGGCCGTCATGATCGGTGAGAGAGCCCCAGCCGTTCACAGTGCCGGGAAGGTGATACGACTCATTATAATAGAAAAGAGCGATCGGCGCTTCAGGTTCGAACCTGCTGAAATTCGCGAACCACTTAGTCCCGTAGTCATCGATCACCACATCGGTAAAAACCCGTAGTGGATCGCGCATACTCAGGCGAACGTTATAGGTCAGCGTCGAATCGGGATGAAACAGGACGACAGCGGTGCTATCCCCGGCGGTGCGATTTGTGATATATGCGACCCCATCCGGATCGGTAGCTACCCCTCCGACCACGATGTAGCGAAAATTATCGGTCGGGGGAAGACCGTTAGTCGCATTAAAAACACGAATAATATTGCCGGGATCATCAAGCAGCGCGACGCCGGAGCCCCATCCGCTCACCCATTTCGCGTTATTCCAGCCGATGCTCACCTTATAATAATTGTTCCCCGTGCCGGCGGGAGGGCCCAACCGGGGATCCTGGTCTGCCGTATACGATCGCCACGATGAACCATTGAAACTCATAAAACCGTCGCCATTTGCGGTACCGGTTCCCGAATAGACTACACCGCGATCGTCGACGGCAATACCGACAAACTTATTTGACGGTGGCCCCGGGGGAACAAGCCGGTTCCACTGATTCTCATAGAACAGCACCCCCTGTGATTGAGCACCGATCAGATCGGGCCTCTGGATCGAGACGAGGGATACCGGACTTCCGCCGAACGGGTGGGGAAAAAGCTGGAGCCCCGACGAATTGTACAGATACTCCTGGGAAACGGTGATGAACGCGATGCCGGGAAAAGCCTGAGTCCCGCCCGCGATTCCGAGAACATTCATAGAAAGAGTGCCGCTGAGAACTGCCCATCCCGGGCTTCTGAAAAATGCGACCCCGTTACCGGTGGCTGCGAAAAGAGTATCGGAATAAATTACAAGTCCGTTGCATCGGTTAGACGGGAGCCCCTGCGACGTAGTGAAAACCTGCCACGAATCAGGAGAAGAGGGGTTTGGGTTTCCGACCGGCGTCGAGGCGCTCCCCGTATGGGTCGTGATCCAGAAAAAGCCGTTAAAGAACTCCATGTCCGTCACGCCTCCGACGAGGGGTGTGGGCCCGGGGCCGAACCGGGAATATGTGGCCGTGAACTCCATGCGCGAGATGGAAAAAAGCGAGACCCCGATTTCAGAAATCACAAAAAGAGTATCACCCTGGGCTTTGAGCGCGTTAATCCGCTTCTGGGGATCGAGGCGCACGGAAATATCGGGAATAAAGTCCCAGGAATTCTCCCGTGGATCATACCGCTGGAGCATCCCGTTGGCGGCGCCGATCCAGATATTTCCGGAGCCATCGACGGTGAGGGCGGTGAGATCCGTCGTCTTCAGCCCTTCGGCTCTCGCAAACTGAGCAAAGCCTTGGTCAAGCGTACTATAGGAAAAGAGTCCTCCGCTAGTCGCAGCCCAGATCGCACTACGGTCGATGGCACCACCACGAACCCTTCCCTCGCATCTGTAATGCTTCAACCGCCCCACGCCTTCGCAACCAACCCCGCTCGGCAGGGCCCGGCGATCC